>Ga0208496_1000729_pt1 | contig 11987 bp, 9 predicted proteins | sample CryBogmetaGMA2M_FD_184552 | JGI IMG/M metagenome (GOLD analysis project Ga0208496, IMG submission 184552) | Freshwater microbial communities from Crystal Bog, Wisconsin, USA - MA2M (SPAdes) | ecosystem: Environmental > Aquatic > Freshwater > Lake | place: Crystal Bog, Wisconsin, USA | collected... | reverse complement strand
GACTGTGCAGTGGGTTGCATGGTCTGATGGTTTTCCTCGCATTGCATTGAAAAATCCATTCAGACCATCCTCGCAGAAATTAGTGGCTAGCTTTGTTTCAATTCATGGGCTATCGCTCTACATTGACAAGTAGCTCGGGTAGTATCCGACCATTTTTGACCGTCGGCAACGCCGGTTCCTAAGAGCCAGGGAGGGCCGATTTCTCTCAATGAACTTGATTACGTCAATCCCAGCGGAATGTGTAGCCGCCAATAAGCTTCGCACAGGACGAGACCATGGCCCAGCCAAATTATCAATACGAGAAACGCCAAAAAGAATTGGCGAAGAAGAAGAAAAAAGAGGAAAAACTGCAACGCAAAACGTCGGGCAAGGATGAAAAGCCAGACGAGGATATTACCCAGTCAATAGGCGAATCTGAGATACCCTCGAGTGATGCCGATGATCAATGAATAGGTGCTGGCAGATACTAATTTATCCGCCAGCCCGTTCTTGAACCGCTTTTTTAACTAAGCCGAGAATGAAGAACCGCAACCGCAGGTCGTGGTTGCATTGGGATTTCGTATCACGAACTGGGAACCCGCGGCATCTTCACGGTAATCAATTTCAGCCCCGTTAAGATATTGTATGCTCATGGAATCAATGAGTACCTTCACCCCGTTTTTTTCCACCTGAGTGTCATCCTCATTGGCGTTTTCATCAAAAGTGAATCCGTATTGAAACCCGGAACAACCACCCCCTTGTACATAGACACGCAGCATCAAATCCTCATTGCCTTCCTCGGCGATAAGCTCCCCAACCTTGGTCGCAGCGTTGTCAGTAAAAACAATCGGTTCTTTTATCGTACTCATGATGGGCATCCAGTGGAATTAAAAGCAAAGCCCTAAGTTGAGCTTAAGATAGATAGATTATGTTGCTAATAAATGCTCAGGTCAAGAAACCTGTTGCCGGGTGCGATTAAAAGTGATTCGAGAGTGCAAGGCTTGCCTTGCGTTGGCGTGTGCAGGAAAATCTACCATTCAATTTTAGCATTGTAGTCAGCCCGGATTACTTAGGGGCGACCGGCCGGTCGCCCCTAAGTAATCCGGGAGTAACGTGGACAGACCCGGATTTTCGCTCGCCAAGCGGCTCCATCCGGGCTACCACCTACACGGTTGGGTAACATAAGTTAAGAATTCATCACCAAAGAAAAAACCGTTTTCTAACGGACCAGCCGAGTAGCACTGCAAGAAAGCAAAAAGAAAGCCTCACGCAAAGCTCGCAAAGGCGCAAAGAAGAGCGATTTTCTTTGCGTATTTGTGTGAAACTTGACCTTTGGAATTGTCCGACGTTTGTTTACTGTTCCCACTCTCTGCGGTCAACTTTATACACAATTACCGCCGAACAAGAAAACCGGCGTTCTAGACTCTGGCGTAGAAAACGCTGTAACTACCCCGCCCTGCCTGATTTGACGGTAAGCGCCAAGAGCCTACCCCGAATGTCATCCGTCAACCATTCGCGTTCATATCGCCAAACCCAGTTACTGTCTTTTTTGCTTGGGGTATTCATCCGGGCACTGGAAGGCAACCCCAAAATATCCTGCATAGGGACGATAGCCATTTTAGCCACCGATAAGAAGGCTAGACTGGCTAAATCCCAATGTATGTTTTCTGCATTGTCAACTTTTAAATACTCTAGGACTTTTTCTTGCTCGATTTCTTCCAGGGATTCAAACCATCCCCGTGTAGTGTCGTTGTCATGGGTTCCTGTGTATACGACACAGTTTTCCGTATAGTTATGGGGTAAGTAAACATTTTCTTCGTCAGAGCCAAAGGCAAACTGTAGAATTTTCATCCCCGGTAGATTGAAGTTGTCGCGCAACTGCTCGACTTCAGGGGTTATCACACCCAAATCCTCGGCGATGATGGGCAAGTAGCCAAAACGCTCATAAAGGCGTTGAAAAAGAGCCTCCCCTGGTGCTGGAACCCACTCGCCGTTGATAGCAGTTTCCTCGCCATATTTTACACTCCAATATGCTTCAAAACCTCGGAAATGGTCTATCCTAACGGCATCAACATAACCTAAAAGCACAATAAATCGCTGTATCCACCACTCAAAATTATCCTGCTTGAGTTTTTCCCAATTATAAATCGGATTGCCCCATAACTGTCCTGTGGCACTGAAATAATCGGGAGGCACACCTGCAACGGTAAAAGGCATTCCGGTTTGTTTGTTGACATCGAAATACTCTGGCTTCGCCCAAACCTCGGCACTATCATGCGCGACATAGATTGGCAGGTCGCCGATAATACTAACTTTCTTCTGGTTGGCATAGGCTCGAAGGGCATCGATCTGTAGATGAAATTCAAATTGCAAGAAACGATGGAAATTAATCAGCGCAATATATTTTAACTTCGCCTTTTTGATGGCATCGCGTTTGCGCTTGACAAGTGAAAGGTTCCATTTTACCCATGGCTTGCCGTGATAGTGTTCCTTTAGCGCCATGAATAGTGCAAAGTCTTCAAGCCAGTGGGCATTTAATTCACAAAATTGTTCAAATGCCATTTTTTGGTCGCATGACGCATGATCACGAAAATTGCGCCAAGCTTTTTTTAACAATGGAAGTTTTTCCGAAATGACCCTCCCATAATCCACCGGAGTTGGATAAGGCGGCAAGGCATTCAGGTCGCTGTCATCCAGCAAGGCTTTATCGCGCAATATTTCTAGGCTGATCAGCAACGGGTTTCCAGCCATGGCAGAAAAGCACATGTAAGGTGAATCGCCATACCCGGTAGGTCCCAACGGGAGAACCTGCCATAGCCGTTGACCGGATTCGGCAAGGAAATCGACGAAAGAAAAAGCTTCTGGGCCTAGGTCTCCGATGCCAAAACGACTGGGAAGAGAAGTAGGATGCAACAAAATTCCGCTGGATCGAGAAAATGGCATATTAAAATACGTCTAGGTCGCACACAAATCGTGGCGCATTTATTATCCGCGCCACGAAGTAAAATGGAAGTGATGTCACGCTTTTTTTTTAGCGGGCGAAGTGTAGCTGTTGACCCAGCGCCTCGGGGGTTACTAGGACCACTCCACCCGCACTGACGTAAAAACGCTTTGCATCTTCTTGCAAATCTTCCCCAATCACTGTGTTAGGCTCAATGATGCAACCCTTGTCGATGATTGCTTTGGTGATCCTACAGTGGCGTCCGATATTGACATTCGGCAGGATCACTGAATCCGAAACTTTGCAAAACGAATTCACCCTCACATTGGAAAAAAGTAGGGAACGCCGAACTTCTGAACCCGAGATGATGCATCCACCTGAGACCATGGAATCAACAGCATAGCCCCTGCGATCCTCGTCGTCGAAAACAAACTTTGCAGGCGGGGTCTGCTCTTGGTAAGTCCAAATAGGCCAGTTGGTGTCGTATAGATTGAGTTCAGGATTTACATTGACGAGTTCCATGTTCGCCGACCAGTAACTATCGACTTCGCCCACATCGCGCCAGTAAGCCTGCACACCGCTTTGCGCATCGCGGAAGGGATAGGCGAATACACGGTAACTCTCGATGATTCTAGGAATAATGTCCTTGCCAAAGTCACGACTGGAGCCCGGCATGTCGGCATCCTTTATCAGTTGCTCAAACAGAAATTTAGTGTTGAATATATAAATACCCATTGATGCCAAGGCTTTGTCAGGCTGACCCGGCATGGAGGGCGGATTGGCCGGTTTTTCCACAAACTCACGAATGCGCTTGTCCCTATCAATGCCCATGACACCGAATGATCTGGCTTCCTCCAGCGACACTTCCATACAGCCTATGGTTAAATCGGCCTGTCTTTCAACATGATCGGCTAACATCAGGCCGTAATCCATCTTGTAAATATGGTCACCGGCCAAAATTAACAAATATTCTGAACCGCGCTGCCGTAAAATATCCAGATTTTGGTATACGGCATCAGCAGTGCCGGCATACCAAGCATCCTCAGTAACGCGTTGCTGGGCTGGGATAATATCAACAAATTCGCCCAACTCGGCACGCAAAAAACCCCAACCCTGCTGGATATGCCGAATCAAAGAGTCGGCTTTGTACTGTGTCAACACGCCTATCCGGCGAATGCCGGAATTGAGGCAGTTGGACAGGGGGAAGTCAATGATACGGAATTTTCCCCCGAACGGAACCGCTGGTTTGGCGCGCCATTCGGTGAGATTTTGTAGGCGTGAACCTCGCCCACCGGCGAGAATTAGCGCCAGAGTATTCCGGGTCAATACGCTGACAAAACGAGAATGATGGGATTCTGACACGAACAATCTCCTTAAGTGGTTATTATACATACAAGCGGGGTACAAATTTGATAACATGTCCCCAGAAATTACCGGCGATGGCAACTGCCATTCTACTACCAGAGGTCAAATAAAGTGAACTCGAACGAAACACAATTCACAAAAGAACAAAAACCGGGACCAACTGGCCTGGACCCGGAACTTCAAAGAATCGTCGAAGCCCGACACCATGACCCCTTTGCCGTGCTTGGAAGGCATTCTGAACGTGACAAAGAAATCATCCGGGTCATGCTGCCATCGGCTGAGTCTGTTCGCATCGGCACCCATGGTCAGCAATTGGAGCGCCTTGCCGGGACAGACCTGTTTCAGTATACCGTCCAATCCGGTGACGTAATTGAAGACCACTACAGCCTGGACTGGGTAGACAAATCTGGCAAAAGCTACAATCATGTCGATCCCTACACTTTCCCCCCGCAACTGAAAGATTTCGACATCCACTTGTTCTGTGAGGGCAAGCATTGGCATGCGTATCGTTTCCTTGGCGCCCATCCTCATAGCGTGGATGGCGTGGATGGCTATCTATTCGCCACTTGGGCCCCCAATGCAGAGCGAGTGAGCGTGGTGGGTGATTTCAATAGCTGGGATGGCCGCAGCCATCCAATGCGTGTCCGTGGCGGTAGTGGCGTTTGGGAGTTGTTCATACCTGGAATCGTTCCTGGATTAAACTACAAACTTGAAATACGCAACCGGCAACACGGTACAATTCACTTAAAAATAGATCCTTATGGGCAACGCTTTGAGCTGCGCCCCCAGACATCATCCATCGCCGTCCCTAATGATAATTACGCCTGGGGGGACCAAAAATGGCTGGAAGGGCGCAAGAAAAGCGACTGGCTGCATGAACCGCTATCCATCTACGAGATACATCCAGGTTCTTGGCGGCGCGATAGCGAAGGCGGCTTCATTAGCTATCGTGAACTGGCTGTACAACTGGTCGATTACGTCAAGGAACAGGGTTTCACCCATATTGAATTGATGCCCATCACTGAACATCCCCTAGATGCTTCATGGGGTTACCAGACAACAGGCTACTTCGCGCCAACCGCGCGCTTTGGCGAACCCGACGATTTCCGCTACTTTGTCGATTATTGCCATAGCCATGGCATTGGTGTCATTCTCGATTGGGTGCCCGCCCACTTCCCCAAAGATGCACACGGACTGGCTCGCTTTGACGGCACTGCAATGTATGAGCACGAAGACCCTAGGTTGGGCGAACACCGCGATTGGGGTACCTTGATTTACAACTTCGGACGCAACGAAGTAAAAAACTTTCTGATTGCGAGTGCTGTTTTTTGGCTGGAAGAATTCCACATTGACGGCCTACGCGTCGATGCCGTTGCCTCCATGCTCTATCTGGATTATTCACGCAATCCTGGCGACTGGATACCCAACAAATATGGCGGCAACGAAAACCTGGAAGCCATCGCCTTCCTGCGTGAGTTAAATACGGTCACTCACCAATTGCATCCCGGCACAATGATCATGGCGGAGGAATCTACCGCATGGCCGCAAGTAACCCGGCCTACATGGACGGGTGGCTTGGGCTTCACGATGAAATGGAACATGGGTTGGATGCACGACACCTTGCAATATTTCAGCAAAGACCCTATTCATCGACACTACCATCACGACCAACTTACCTTCGGCTTGCTCTACGCCTTCACCGAAAATTTCATACTCCCCTTCTCCCATGACGAAGTGGTGCATGGCAAAGGCTCCTTGTTGGCTAGGATGCCCGGTGACGAGTGGCGCAAATTTGCAAACCTTAGGCTGCTCTACACCCTAATGTTCACTTATCCCGGCAAGAAATTGCTGTTCATGGGTTGCGAATTTGGTCAGGGGACAGAATGGAGCCATGAGCAGACACTCGACTGGTATGTATTGGAATACCCGCTGCACCGTGGCGTAAAAAAACTGCAATCCGATATTAACCGACTGTATAACGAAAAAAAGGCTCTCCACCGGTACGATTTCGATCCAAAAGGATTCGAATGGATCGATTGCCACGATGCACCTCAATCGGTATTGAGTTATCTGCGTCGCGCCGGTGACGAGTTTGCAGTTGTCATTCTAAATTTTACACCCGTTCCGCGACCTAATTACCGGATAGGCGTTCCTGAACCGGGTGTCTATTTGGAGGTGTTCAACTCGGATTCCGAATATTACGGCGGCAGCAATACCGGGAACTGGGAGTTGAAAGCAGAGGAAAAGGAATGGATGGGGCGTCCCTACTCGATTGTATTGACCCTTCCGCCCTTGGCGGGCATCGTTCTTGCTATTAAGCCGGAAGCCAAAGAAGTGGTTCCTGAACTGACCGAAACGGGCGAGACACTCACTACAGCCCCACAAGGTGAAATTGAAGAATCCGGTTCGGAAAGCAAAGCATGAAAAAAATCCTCTTCGCCACCAGCGAAGCCTTCCCACTGATTAAAACCGGCGGGCTGGCCGATGTGTCGGGTAGCCTGCCAACAGCCTTGAATGCGTTGGGCAATGATGTCCGCATTCTGATGCCCGCTTATGCCGATCTGCTTGCCGGTTTGGGTAATTTGCCTAGCAAACGGATCAACCAAACTGGAGGAATGGTCGAAATCTTCGAAACCAAGTTGCCGGGTACAACAGTCCCGGTTTGGCTGGTATCCCATGAAGGGGCTTTTGACCGCACTGGGAATCCGTACCTGGCAGAGAACGGCAAGCCTTGGATCGACAATGCCGAACGCTTCGCATTGTTATGCCGGGTCGGGGTGGAAGTCGCCATGAACCGCATCGGATTCGGCTGGAAGCCTGAAATAGTCCATTGCAATGACTGGCAAACTGGCTTGATCCCGGCCCTGCTGGAAGACGAAGTGGACCGCCCTGCCACGGTTTACACCATCCATAACCTTGCTTATCAAGGCCTCTTTCCGAAGGAATTATTCCAAAAGCTCGGTCTACCGCAACGGTTTTGGTCTCCCAATTCGCTGGAATTTTATGATCAACTCTGCTTCACCAAAGGGGGCTTGGTTTACGCTGACAGAATCAACACTGTCAGCCCTAATTACGCCGTTGAAATCCAAGGCAAGGAATTCGGCTGTGGCATGGAAGGACTGTTGAAACAGCGAAAAGACCGACTCAGTGGCATCATCAACGGCATAGACGAAGATGCCTGGAACCCTGCCACCGACCCGCTCATCCCCAATACTTTCGATCTCAGCGACATGACGGGCAAGCAGGAAAACAAGTATGCCCTGCAAAAATACTTCAACCTTAGCGTTGGCAACAATGTGGCGGTACTTGCCATGGTTGGCAGGACTGTACAGCAAAAGGGCATTGATCTGGTCATTGAGGCTATGCCCAAGCTCATGGAAATGCCTTTGCAATTGGTGATCCTCGGCAGTGGGGAAAAAAAATACGAACAAACCCTTAAGCACTGGCAAACGCTTTACCCGGATCGGATTGCTCTGAAACTTGGCTATGACGAAGCTTTGGCCCATCTCATCGAAGCTGGCTCCGACCTGTTTCTAATGCCATCCCGCTTCGAACCCTGTGGACTCAACCAAATGTACAGCCAACGATACGGCACTGTGCCAATAGTCCGTTGCGTAGGTGGCTTGGCTGATACGGTGGAAGACACGACCCCCGCCAACTTGGAGATAGGCACGGCAAGCGGCGTGGTCTTCCATGAAACTTCGGTGGAAGCCCTGCTTGCCGCAACCCTATGGGCTTTGGACCTGTTCAACAAGAAACCGCAGTGGAAAAAAATCCAAAAGGCTGGTATGCAAAAAGATTTTTCTTGGAAACAAAGTGCTAGGAAATATCTTGATTTGTATAATTTAGCCTTGCAGGATCGGCATTGAAACTGTAATGACCAACCCTCGATGCATCCGCGATGGTGCGAGAGATCTTCACAAGGGGGCAGCCAAAGCCCCCTGAGTTTTGCTGAAACGAGAGATCAGGCTATGAGAAAAAAATTTCCCAGGGAAGTATTGCATTCAAAGGCGGAATGGAAGAAGGTGAATATCAACATGCACGGAGAATTGGAACCTCCGCTGCTGGAACTTAGTTACCTTAAGGGTGCCACCCATAGCGCCAAATCGTTTGAACTTCCCGACAACCTAAGGTCGGTGAGCTCCCAAGAAATTAAAGAGTTCATCGGCAATCACAAAATCACCAAAATCATGCTTTCCGGCCACTTCGAGAATCCGGGTAGCGAAAGCCCCCATGGTTTTATCGAGTACGAAATTGATGACGGGGGAATGGATATTATACTTTACCGCGTGAATGGCGAACCTGCAACCAAGCATGTCACCATCAAGATTGAGGAAGTCCACCACTTCAACAACCACGAAAACAAATGGGTTTATAACGAGTTGCAAGACCTGATCGAGACAGCCGGACTGATTAAAAGGAAAGTGGCAGCAGCGGTGGCTTAGGCGATTAAGGATAAGATCAAGCCAAAAAAACATAATTAAAACTATAAGGTCTAACAGGCCACACTGAGGAGGTAAGCACTATGTCAGATACAACCGGCATTGACCGCCGCAAATTCCTACAACTGACCGGATTAGGCGCACTGAGCGCGGTAGCTCCCTCAAACTGGCTATTCGCTGCAAACAATGCACGATATGCCAAGGATGCATCACCTGATTTCCATCCGAACGTGGAAATTGAAATCACCGCCGTAGCCACCGAGGCACCGATCCTACCAGGCAAGCCGACCCGCGTTTGGAAATACGAGGGCAAGCTGCTAAGCGGGCCTGAAGGAACTATCGCGCAGTTGCCGGGGACGCATTTAGGCGAGGTGTTCTTCTTGGAAAGAGGCCAGAAAGTTCGTTTTTATTTCAAAAATGACCTGCCCGAAGCCAACATTATCCACTGGCATGGGCTGCATGTTCCGCAAGTAATGGATGGCCACCCCATGTACGACGTGCCGGCTGGTAGCGGCTACGTCTATGAATTTCAGATTGACAACCCTGCCGGCACCTACATGTATCATGCCCATACCCATGAGAAGACCGGACAGCAGGTCTACAGAGGCTTGGCAGGGCTGATTATCGTCTCAGACCCGGATGAAAAGGCACTCAACCTGCCTAGGGGGGAATTTGACCAGCCCATCGTGTTGCAAGACCGTAGTTTTGATGCAGACAATCAATTGGTATATGTGCAAAACATGCGCGAACGCCACATGGGCTTCCTTGGCGACGAAATGATTGTCAATGGTAAGCGCCATTTTGTGTTGCCTGTTGCGACCCGCCCTTATCGTTTGCGCGTGTTGAACGGTTCCAACTCCCGTATTTACAAGCTCGGCTGGGATGACGGCACCCCCCTGACGGTGATCGCCACCGACGGCCATTTGCTTGAGAAGCCGGTGACCCGGCAGTTCGTCATGTTAGCCCCAGGCGAACGCATTGAGCTTTGGGCCGATTTCTCCGGGCGCAAAGTTGGCACCGAGATGGTACTGAAAAGTTTGCCCTTCTCAGGCGCGATGCCTGGTCATGGCGAAGGCGGCATGATGGGCGGCATGAACCACGGCGACAGCAAAGCCCCGCAGGGCGGCGGCATGATGGGCATGATGAACCACGGCGACGGCAAAGCCCCGCAGGGCGGCGGCATGATGGGCATGATGAACCACGGCGACGGCAAAGCCCCGCAGGGCGGTGGCATGATGGGCATGATGAACCACGGCGATGGCAAAGGACCGCAGGGCGGCGGCATGATGGATCATAAAGCCGAATCGCCGACCCAAAGCAGCAAAGACGGTGAAGACGAGCATGGCGGCATGGGTATGATGTCCACCTCCAAACTTCCTCAAGGCTCCGAATATGCCCTGCTGAAAGTCCGCATCATGCGCGAAGAAAACGTCTCCCTGCCTTTGCCGCAACGTTTGGCTAGGGATGAGCGGTTTGAGCGCAGCCAAGCCGAAAACCCCAACCAACCGCGCAGCATCAAAATTTCCATGATGCGGATGAAATGGCTGCTCAACGGTAAGGAATTCGAGATGACAGCGGCAAGCCCGGAAGAAACCGTCAAGATGAACACGATGCAAGTCATTGAGTTCGACAATGGCTACACTCAAAGCATGGGCATGATGTCCGGCCTTCCTCATCCGATGCACATCCACGGTCAGCAGTTCCAGATCATCGAGCGTGTCGTCAGGGAAGATAGGCGCAAGGACTACGAAACCGTCAACAAGGGGTTTGTCGATGACGGATGGAAAGATGTTGTGTTGGTCATGCCCGGCGAGAAAGTCACGTTGCTGAAACGCTTTGACGACTACAAGGGTCTATTTCTCTATCATTGCCACAACCTCGAACATGAGGAGATGGGCATGATGAGGAATTTTAATGTCGTTTAAAATTCTGCACGGGGTAGAACCCCGTGCAGAATTTTATATGGGGGAGTAAAAGACGGATAAAGTGCCGTCTTTTCGGCAGGGATGCCGAAACCCAGGCCATGGATGGCCTGTTTGTTCAAAGAAACGCCTAGCCTGCGCCGCTTCCTTGCCGACGAATTGGCCGAAGCTTACCCGGAAGCCTTGTAATGGGCAGCGGATGAATCGGGGTTGCTGGACGACACTTTCCCCATCAAATGCCCGTACACACACGATGAAATCTTAAGCCGGGATTTTTGGCTGGGATAGCGCGACCACAACCCGGATTACGCCGCCAGCGGCTCCAATCCGAGCTATGGCACTGCCCAGGTTAAATTTACCCGAATGGGAGAGGTAAAGCTTGCTTTGCCAAGGCAAGGCGAGCCTTGCCACTCCAACAATTCAACGAGACTATTGCATGGGGCGAATCAACAAAGCTTGGTTGGAACGGCGCAAAAGCAAAACCCCTAGCATCCAAACTGTCGTTGACTTGTCCGCCGACGCCCTGCTGAAACCGGTCAACGACACCGCCGGCAATGCCCGCAACCTGTTCGTCACTTACATTCTGCTTTCCGTCTACATTTTCCTGGCCGTCGGGGCGACCAACGACGAGCAGTTATTCCGCGACAGCAGCGTTGCCGTGCCGTTCCTCAGTAATATCAACCTACCAGTGTCGCGCTTCTACCAGTTCGTGCCGTGGATGTTCCTGTTCGTCCATGTCGATTTGCTGCTATTGTTCAAGCTGATGGCAGACAAGCTGCAAGCGTTCAATGCCGAACTCGACGAAATGGAACCCGCTGCCGCCGAGGAATGCCGCCAACAACTGAACGGCCTGCCCTTTGTGCATTGGCTGGCAGGTGACAAGACCGACGGCTTCAGCCATTTCATAACCGGGCTGGTAGTGTGGAGCAGCCTGTTCGTACTGCCCTTGCTGACCCTGCTGGCCTTGCAAATTGGCTTTCTGCCTTATCACAGCGCGTTTACTACCCATGCCCAGCAAACCCTGCTGGTGTTGGATGCCCTCGCTTTGCTGTGGTACTGGCCCCGGCTAGCGGCTGGCATGACGAGGCAGACATGGCGCCGGTGGTTGCCGTTTGGGATGAATGCTGCTGAATTAACCCCTCCCCCCACCTGGGGAGGTTGGGAGGGGGGCGATCAGCAGAAGTAGGCCGGAATAAGCCCGTTCTGGCGGGCGTTTCCGGCAAACCGACAGGCCGAATGCCGGAAACGGTCGCTGAGCGACCTTCAGAACACCTGTCCCCTTGGTCTAACCCAAGCGGTGGGTGTTAAGGGTGAACAGCTTATAAATCAGAGATGTGC
>Ga0208496_1000725_pt1 | contig 12038 bp, 10 predicted proteins | sample CryBogmetaGMA2M_FD_184552 | JGI IMG/M metagenome (GOLD analysis project Ga0208496, IMG submission 184552) | Freshwater microbial communities from Crystal Bog, Wisconsin, USA - MA2M (SPAdes) | ecosystem: Environmental > Aquatic > Freshwater > Lake | place: Crystal Bog, Wisconsin, USA | collected... | reverse complement strand
CGCTCAGCGTACTTCAAGAGGGCCGCAGCATTTCGAGAAAGATCAATGCCGTAATGCTCAAGACGCCATAACAAAGGGGCAATTGCTACATCCAGCATAGAAAACTCATCGCCAAGCATGTACTTATTCTTAATAAAAATGGGTGCCAACTGGGTTAAGCGATCACGAATCGCCAAACGGGCTTTCTCGTGAAGCTTTTCAGCAGCTTTACCTTTTTCATTTTCCAAAGCTGCGACATGTACAAACAGCTCTTTCTCGAAATTAAACAAGAAAAGGCGTGCACGTGCACGAGCCACAGGATCAGGCGGCATTAATTGTGGATGAGGAAAACGCTCGTCAATATACTCATTGATGATGTTTGATTCATACAAAATTAAATCACGCTCAACCAAAATAGGAACTTGGCCGTAAGGGTTCATTACCGAGATGTCTTCTGGCTTGTTGAACAAGTCAACGTCACGGATTTCAAAATCCATGCCTTTTTCAAAAAGTACCAAGCGGCAGCGTTGCGAGAATGGGCAATTAGTACCCGAGTACAACACCATCATAAATTGATTTCCTTAAATTTCTACTTCTATACAACAAACGCACAACAGCGTTAAATCTCTTCACTCATGAGCCCTAGCTATAGGACTCATTCAAATATTAGTGAATATCTTTCCAATAAGCCTTGTTCAAGCGCCATGCCAAGAGTGTGAAAATTGCTAAAAACAAGAGCACTACAACACCAATACGCTTACGCTCCAATTGAACTGGCTCAGCCATCCATGACATAAAGGCAACTAAGTCTGCGATGTTGTCATCGTATTCTTGTGGCTTCATAGTTCCTGGAGTCAGCTGCTCAAATCCAACAAAGACTTTTTCCATTCTGCTTTCGTCATGCGGATCTTTGCGCTCTTCAAACTTTGCAGCGCGCTCACCTTGCAACTGCCAAAGCACATGTGGCATACCTACGTTTGGATAAACTAAATTATTCCAGCCGGTTGGACGATCATCATCCTTGTAAAAGGTACGGAAATACGTGTAGAGCCAATCGGTACCACGTGCTCTTGCTTCAACCGATAAATCCGGTGGAACTTTACCAAACCATACCTTGGCATCTTTTGGTGACATCGCGATGGTCATTAAATCGCCAACCTTGGCATCAGTCAAAATCAAGTTATCTTTGATTTGCTGATCGGTCAAACCAATATCGCGCAAGCGGTTGTACCGCACGCTAACAGCAGCGTGGCAGTTCAAGCAATAGTTCACAAAAATCTTCGCGCCGTTTTGTAAAGAAGCATTATTGCTGACGCGGTTAGGTGCCTTATCTAAGGGAAAGCCGCCTTCATTTGCGCTAGCAACGGTGCCAAAGCCCATGGCAACAACGAATACTGTTGCTTGGCAGAGGCCCATCAAAGTTTGCAGAATTTGTTTCATACTAGTTCCTAATTTCTCTTAGCTGTTATCTCAGGCGTGAATTAATGGGACTCAAAAGTAACGCGTGTTGGAACTGGCTTAAATGTACCAAGCTTGCTCCAGAACGGCATTGCTAAGAAAAAGCCCAGATAGTAAATAGTACAAATCTGAGAAATCTTTTCATATAGAGGTGACGGTGGCTCGATACCCAAGTAACCCAAAATTACAAAGGTCACTACAAAGATGCCATAAATATATTTATGGAACTGAGGGCGATAGCGGATCGACTTCACTGGGGAGTGATCTAGCCATGGCAAGAAGAACAGAATCACCACGGAAGCGCCCATGATCACAACACCCCAGAACTTCGCATCAAGCACATAGAAACCACCAGCCAAAACTAATGCAATGCCCAAGCAAGCACCTTTCACCTTAAAGTTTTTAGACTGTAGAGCAAACATTCCCAAAATCACTGCCAGGAAAATCCACAAAGGCAACAGGAAGTTTGTCGTAGTCGCGCGCAACATAGAGTAAAACGGCGTGAAATACCAAACTGGCGCAATGTGCGTTGGTGTAACAAATGGGTTTGCCGGGATAAAGTTGTTTGCTTCTAAGAAGTAACCACCCATCTCTGGTGCAAAGAAAACAATCGAAGCGAAGATGATCAAGAAACCGCCCAGATACATCACGTCATGAACGCTATAAAAAGGATGGAAAGGGATGCCGTCTACTGGATGACCGTTTGCATCAAGCGTATTTTTGATTTCTACACCATCAGGATTATTTGAGCCTACTTCATGCAATGCAAGGATATGCGCTGCCACCAAGCCAATTAACACCAATGGAATAGCGATTACGTGAAACGCAAAGAAGCGGTTGAGGGTAGCATCACCAACAACATAATCGCCGCGTAACCACAAAGAAAGATCTGGACCAATCAATGGGATTGCGGAGAATAAATTCACAATGACTTGAGCGCCCCAGTAGGACATTTGTCCCCATGGAAGCAAGTATCCAAAGAATGCCTCGCCCATCAAGGCCAAGAAAATTGCGCAACCAAAAATCCAAATGAGTTCACGTGGCTTACGATATGAACCGTAAATCAAGCCGCGGAACATATGCATGTAAACCACTACAAAGAACATCGAGGCGCCAGTGGAATGCATATAACGAATTAGCCAGCCGAAAGGAACCTCGCGCATGATGTACTCAACAGACTCAAATGCCTTAGCAGCATCTGGCTTGTAGTTCATGGTTAAGAAAATACCGGTAATGATCTGGATAGCCAAAACAACAATTGCTAAAGCCCCAAAAATATAGAAAAAATTCAAGTTTTTAGGAGCGTAATACTCGCTCATATGACGCTTGAAGGCTTCTGTGACAGGAAGACGTGAATCAACCCAGGCCATTAGCTTTACGGCGGCGGAAGCGTCTGCTGGAACTTCTTTTTCGTGAAATGCCATTGATATCCCCTTAAGCCTTCTTATCTTCGCCGACCAGAATCTTGGTGTCGCTCAAATACATGTGTGGCGGCACTTCCATATTGTCTGGGGCTGGTTTATTTTTGAAAACACGACCTGCCATATCAAAGGTAGATCCGTGGCATGGGCAAAGGAAACCACCCTGCCATGTACTCGGTAAAGAGGGTTGAGCACCCGCCTCAAACTTAGGCGTAGGAGAGCACCCTAAATGCGTACAAATACCCACTACAACCATGTATTCAGGCTTGATTGAACGCCATTGGTTTTGAGCATAAGGAGGTGTAAATTGAGCTGGGTCCCTCAAAGAATTAGGGTCTGCGAGCTCTGCATCAATTTTAGAAAGCTCAGCAACTTGCTCAGGAGTACGACGCACAACCCATACAGGTTTACCGCGCCACTCAACCATTCGCATTTCATCTGGCTTCATACCAGCAATATCGATTTCAACGGCTGCTCCAGCGGCCTTGGCACGCTCGGAAGGCTCAAAACTGTCTACAAAAGGGTAAAGGGCTGCAGCTGCACCTACGCCGCCAACCGCCGATGTGGCTATCAGCCAATTGCGACGATCCTTGTCCATACTGGGCTTATCACTCATTTACAAAATTCCTAGAAAGGGTATTTTTGGGTGGAAATTACTTAAACCTCGTATTTTAAAGTAAAAAGTGGGGTAAGTAAGAAAGTTATGGGGTTATTCAGTGTCTAAACAAAAAGGGGGGGCTTAAATGAGTGTTTTGAAGGAATTTCGGGACTTTGCGGTCAAGGGCAATGTCATTGATTTAGCGGTAGGCGTGATTATTGGCGGAGCCTTTGGGAAAATCGTCGATTCCCTCGTAAATGACATCGTTATGCCCATTATTTCAACCCTTTTGGGAGGTCATATTGACTTCACAAATCTCTTTGTAGTCCTTGGCCATATTCCAGAGGGTGTTCCTAAAACCTTTGATGCCCTTAAAAAGGCTGGAGTGCCTATTTTTGCCTATGGCAATTTCATCACGATTTCCATCAACTTCATTCTCTTGGCTTTTGTTATTTTTCAAATGGTGAAGGTGGTCAATAAAATTCGCGTAATGGATGCACCTCCTCCAGCACCCACTCCAGAGGATGTAGTGTTACTGCGCGAGATTCGCGATAGTCTCAAAAAATAATTGCGCAAAGAAAATTACACTATGTTCAATCGCCTCTGGTTACTATTCGCACAAACAGTAACCATTCTATTTGCGGCATGGTTCATTATTGCAACTCTAAAACCAAGTTGGTTGGCTACTGAAGGTGTTAGCTCGATAGTCGATAGTGTTACCTTAAAAGAAGGTGTATATGACAACAGCTCATTGAGTCCTGGTTCGTATCACGATGCAGTAAAAAAATCGATGCCAGCTGTTGTCAATATCTTTACTAGCAAGGTTTCTGCAAAGCCAAAAACGCGTAAAGGCAATAAACAAAACTCTACTGACCCTTTATTCAAATTCTTTTTTGGTGACCAACCACCAGACGAGGAGCCTAGCTCCAGCCTGGGTTCTGGGGTGTTAGTAAGCCCAGAAGGAATCATTCTCACAAATCATCACGTCATCAATGATGCAGATGATATTGATATCGCACTTTCAGATGGTAGAAAAGTAAAAGCAAAAATCATTGGAAGTGATCCAGAAACAGATATCGCTGTATTAAAAATTGAAGCGAAACAATTACCAACTCCAATTACCCTTGGAAAAATTGAATCTGTTCATGTTGGAGATGTCGTGCTAGCAATCGGTAATCCATTTGGGGTTGGTCAAACAGTGACCTCCGGCATTGTCTCTGCTATGGGACGAGACCATGTTGGCATTAATACTTTTGAAAATTTTATTCAGACAGATGCTGCAATTAATCCAGGTAATTCAGGGGGCGCACTAATTGATACTCGTGGCAATCTCATCGGTATCAATACTGCGATTTTCTCTAACAATGGCGGATCAATGGGAATTGGATTTGCCATTCCAGTAAACCTTGCTAAGCAAGTCATGGAATCTATTCTGAAGAACGGCAGTGTCACTAGAGGCTGGATTGGTGTTGAACCCCAAAATCTTTCCAAAGAGCTCGCCGAGTCTTTAGGGCTTCCTGGCAACACCGAGGGAGTGCTTCTATCGGGCGTTCTCGAGGGTGGGCCTGCAGCCCGCGGTGGCGTCAAACCTGGGGATGTTCTCACCGCAGTGAATGGCGATAAAACTAAGGATGTAAAGCAACTTCTAAATCAAATTGCACAAATTGGCCCTGGAAACGAGGCTACTGTAAGAATTTTACGCAAAGGTCAAGAATTAGTGCTCACTATTCAAACTGGAAAGCGCCCTAAGCCTAAAACGCTTAATTAAGCTGAGATTTTAGTTTGCCAAGATCTTGGATAAGAAGTCTTTAGCCCTGGGCGAGCGAGCTTCTGGATTGCCAAAAAACTCGTCTTTACTGCAATCCTCAATAATGCGACCCTGATCCATAAAGATCACACGATTACTAACCTTGCGCGCAAAGCCCATCTCATGGGTAACACAGCACATTGTCATGCCTTCATTAGCAAGCTTGATCATGACGTCCAATACTTCGCCAACCATTTCTGGATCAAGTGCGGAAGTAGGCTCATCAAATAGCATCAGGATAGGATCCATGCTTAGAGCACGCGCAATTGCAACCCGCTGTTGCTGACCGCCCGAGAGCTGACCAGGAAATTTATCTTTTTGCGCAATCAGGCCAACTCGCTCAAGATATTTCAGGCCATGAGCCTTAGCCTCATCACCTGAGCGACCCAATACTTTCATTTGTGCAAGAGTGAGATTCTCAGTAATGCTTAAATGGGGAAATAGCTCAAAGTTCTGAAACACCATGCCAACCCTTGCTCGTAACTTAGGCAGATCAGTTTTGGGGTCATGCAAATTAATACCATCAACAGTAATTTCACCCTTCTGAAATGGCTCAAGTGCATTAATTGTTTTAATCAGGGTAGATTTCCCAGAGCCCGAAGGGCCACAAATCACAACCACTTCACCCTTGTTAATTGATGTAGTGCAATCAGTCAAAACCTGAAAGGAGCCGTACCATTTAGAAACGTTTTGGAGTTCAATCATGATGGTCTATGTATTTGTATCAATGAGTAGAAATGTTTAGCGAATGATCGCGACTTTTGCCTGAATGGCTCGTACCGCTTTAGAAAGTGAAAAACAAATTACAAAATAGGTTGCCGCTGCCAATATATAGGTTTCGATTGGACGGCCATAATTTTTACCGGCAATCTCAAAACCTTTTAGTAAATCGTATGCTCCGATAGCGTAGACCAAGGAGGTATCCTGAAACAAAATGATAGTTTGTGTCATAAATACTGGGATCATGTTTCTAAATGCCTGCGGTAAAACAATGAGGCGCATATTTTGTCCGTACGTCATACCCAAGGCTTCGCCTGCATACAATTGCCCCTTAGGCACTGATTGAATGCCCGCTCTAACAATTTCTGAGAAAAAAGCTGCCTCAAACGCAATGAAAGTAAATGTTGCTGATAAGTCAGCGCCAATAGGTCTACCTATGAGCATCGGGATCAATAAAAAGAACCAGAGAATGACCATGACCAACGGTATAGAGCGCATCGTATTTACATAGAATGTAGCTGGATAAACTAAAAAAGGTTTACCAGATAACCTCATTAGCGCTAAAAATGTCCCAACTACGATACCGCCAACTGTTGCAATGATCGTTAACTGAACACTAAACACCAAACCTTTCAGGATGTAACTAGTGAATAGCTCCCAGTTATAAAAACTTAAGTCTAAATTTAGCATTTCATTTCCATTTAGTGAGCCAAGCTAGCATCACTAGATGCTGTAATGAAACCGGGAACACGGCTACGCCGCTCAATCAGAGCCATAACTCTATTAACAGAAAAAGCGGTAAGTGCGTAGAGCGCGGTAACTGCCAAATAAATTTCAACGCCACGTGATGTCTCTTCTTGAGCTTGCATTGCAAATAACGTAAGCTCCGGAACTGATACCGCAAATGCTACTGAAGAGTTCTTCACAGCATTCATACTCTCAGATGTCAGTGGTGGTATCACGATACGCAAGGCCATTGGTAAAATAATGTATCGATAGGTTTGTGTTGTAGTTAGGCCGAGCGCAGTTGCAGCAGCACGCTGTCCACTTGGTAAAGACTGAATACCAGCTCTGACCTGCTCCGCAATGCGCGCAGAAGTAAAGAATCCCAATGCAATACTGACCAGCCAATAGGATGGTAGGGCTTTTAAGGGAACAAAAAAAGCAGGGATGACGTGGTACCAAAGAAATACTTGCACGAGCACCGGAATGTTTCTGAAGAGCTCAACCCAGGCAGTAGCAAGGCGCACTAACAGTCTGCTCATCCTGCCAGTATCAGGAAGCGTGCGAAGGGTCCCCATGATCGCCCCAAGGACCAGTGCGATACTCAGACCTAAGCCGGCAACAGCCAAAGTCCAGCCCCATGCCGTCATCAACCAATCAAGATAGCTAGGATCAGCATTCTGGCCAAGTCCAAAAAGTGAGGAGAAGCAGTGATCAACTGCCTCTCCATCTAAGGTGCTTTTACAAAAAACACCTAAATCTAATGCCATATTAAAAACTTATCTGATTGAATTACTTCTTGTTGTAATCTTCGGCGGGTTTACTATTGAGATTAGCCCAAGCATTTTTTGTTGCTGGAGATAGCTCTAAGCCAACGACAATATTTTTAGGTGGAATTGGAGACAAGAACCATTTATTCCATAAGCCAGGCATTTTTCCATTAGAGACGATTTGAGCGATTGCTGCATTTACATCTGCCAAGAATTCAGGGTCATCTTTACGAACCATGATTGCGATTGGCTCAGTACTCAAGACTTCACCGACGATTTTGTAATCTTTTGGATTCTTGGAATTGGCAATATTACCAGCCAAAATTGAACCATCCATCACGAATGCATCAGCGCGGCCAGACTCTAAAAGTAAAAAACTATCTGCATGGTCTTTGCCATACACTTCGTCAAAATTGACGTTATTAGCTTTTTCATGTTTGCGTAATAACTGTACAGAAGTTGTGCCAGTAGTGGTGGCTACTTTTTTGCCTGCCAATTGAGCAATAGAAGTAATCCCCGAATTTGCTTTAACGGCAATACGAACCTCTTCCACATACAGCGTATTAGCAAAACTGACATCTTTTGCACGACCAGCATTGTTAGTGGTGGTACCGCACTCGATATCAACAGTACCGTTTTGCACTAAAGGTACACGATTTTGTGAAGTAACTGGCTGATAATTAATTCGTAGCGTGCTCAATCCGAGCTTAGCCTTAATATCATTAAGAATCATGCGGCAAACTTCAACGTGATAACCGTCAAAACGGCTATCACCCGTTGTGTAAGACATTGGAATGGATGACTCGCGAACACCCATTGTGACTGCACCAGTAGATTTGATCTTATCTAAGGTTGCACTTGCGGCAAATGCAGTGGGGGCGGCCAAAAAGGCAGAGGCGAATAAAGCCAGAACTGCTTTTGGGAAAGCGTTATGGGTAAGTAATTTTTTCATTTTTTTGATTCTCCTTAATTGCTACTTGTAACAAATTTTAATAAGCTTAAAACTTGGATATTTTGAATGATGACAACAATCCTCAGGATTCCTACTTTTTAACAGATTTCATACCTTCCAGCCACTATTAATGCTTCAAATTAAGGCAATAATGACCAATCTATTAGTGGAAACACTATGATTTATTTGACCTACTCTAAGAGCAGAGCCCAATTATGTGTGGCAAAGGAGTTTCAGAGCCCTACCGTCAAGCGTAGTGCCATTAATCTCAGGGCAGGTATCATTATTGATGAAGCTTTTGAGAAAACGATCACCTCCCTCTTCAATGACATTGTGATACCCATAACCTCTTCGCTATGCTGCCACGAAAAATTCGCGATAGTTTAAATAATAATCAAGTCCCCTCATATTTGTGAATACTGATCTTGAAAAGGCTAAGCAGTATTTTGAGGCCGGCCTCACTCTCATAAAACAAAAAGATTTCATTAGTGCAGAGGAAAATTTCTCCAAAGCCTTAATATTTTTACCTGATCGACTCTCCATCCTAATCAACCTATCTGCGACATTAGTACAACTAGAAAAGTGGTCTGAAGGTGAGCAAATCTGTCAAAAAATCTTAGCTTTGGAGTCCAATAACTGCGATGCACTCCTTAATCTCAGTATTTGTTTACTTCATAAGAATGAACAAGCAAAGGCGATTGAATGCCTCGAGATAGTAATTGCTAATGACCTCTATCTAGACTCAGCCTGGGCAAATAAGGGGATTATTTTTTATGAGTTGAACGATCTCATTCAAGCTGAGAAGTGTTTTGAAAACGCACTTTCCATAAATCCCTCCTCAGAAGAAGCATTGGTTGGCAGAGGAAATCTACGGAATGAAAAAAAAGAATATCTGCCAGCACTTGAAGATTTTAATGCCGCACTACACTTAAACCCTGCAAACTCACAGGCCAAATGGAATAAAGCGCTATCACTACTTCGCTTGGGCAATTATGAAGACGGCTGGAAATTGTACGAGTCTCGCTGGGAAATTTCAGGTATGCGGGAGCATAAGCTGCACATCAATTCTCCACTATGGCTAGGAGATGAGTCCCTAAAAAATAAAGTAATCCTGATTCATGCTGAGCAAGGTTATGGCGATACCATTCAATTTAGTCGATACATTCCACTACTAGAAGGACTTGGAGCAAAAGTGACTCTTGCTGCTCAAAAGCCACTTGTTGATCTAATGAAAACCATTAGCCCTAGCGTAAAAGTGATCTCATTCGAAGATGTGGGGCAAAAGGCAATATTGGATACTATTGATTACTATTGCCCAATCATGAGCCTAGCAATGGCATTTGATACCACTCTAAAAACGATTCCCAAGAAAACGCCCTACCTTTTCTCTACCCCAGAAAAAAATCTCGTTTGGCACAATAGAATTACAAGATCTCAGAGCCTCAAAACTCAAGAAGAAAAACTATTCCGAGTTGGCATTACCTGGTCTGGCTCTGGGCACTATGCTGGCAGAAGTAATCTAAAACGTAATATTTCTGAGCAAGAGATGGCTACATTTATCAATTCTTTTTCTGGTCAAAAAATAGAGTTTCATTCTTTACAAATTGAAAAAGATAAAAATGAATCCTTGCTGAGTCTGATTTCCAGTAATTTGAAAACACATGACCAATCCATCCAAAACTTTAGCGATATTGCTGCGCTGATCATGGAAATGGACTTAATCATGTCAGTCGATACGGCCAATGCTCACTTGGCAGGCGCCCTTAATAAACCAACGCTGCTTTTTATTCCAGACCCGCCTGATTTTATGGCGCTAACAGATACAAACAAAAGCCACTGGTACCCAGAAACTACAATCTTGAGACAAAAAAATAGAGGTAAGTGGGACGAGCCCTTATCATCTGCCGCGGCTATAGTTAATGAGCTGATGAATCCTCAGGATATATCCAAGTAGTCTGACTCAATAAGCTCACTTATGAATAATAAAATTAATCAATTAGGGCCTATAGCAATTCAGCATCTTCATGCAAATGACTTCATTAATGCTGAAAAAGTTGTTTTGCAGATCCTGGCAATCAATGCAAATGAATTCAATGCATTAAAAATTTATGCTTTTATTCTAGCCAATCAAAATCGGCTTCAAGAGTCTATAGCGGCACTCGAAAAAGCGCATCAAATTAAGAAAAATGATCCCGAAATTGCTTTTAATCTTGGTAAGGCTTTTTTTGATACTAAACAGTGGATTGAATCAATCAAGTTCTACAAAATATTCCTTAGACTTACCAAGCCAGATCCCTTAGTGCTAATGGATATTGGTACAGCCTATCGTCAAGTTCAAAATCCTGCTGAGGCAATTCAATACTTTAATGATGCATTAATATCCAGCCCAAATAATCCAGCAATACTGAACAATAAAGTAGCGGCATTAATTGATCTAAAGCGGTATTCTGAAGCGCTGGAGCTTAGCGAGCTTGTTGTAGCCCTAGATACTCAATCACCATCAGCCTGGAACAATCGGGGTAATGCGCTGATGAAACTTCAGCATTACGAGGCAAGCCTTGAAGCAATTACTAGTGCTCTCAGGATTGACCCTAACCACCTTGAAGCACTAATCAATTATGGAAATGCATTCAGTCTACTTAAACAAACCACAAATGCATTAACTGCGTACACACGGGCTGTTGAGATTGAGCCTCACAATATTGAAAATTATATAAATTTAGGTAATGCTTATGCCGACTTAAAGCAATTTGATCTGGCCTTATCAAGCTATGCCACTGCTGTAAGTTTTAACCCAAATCACAAGCATCTTAAAGGCAGTCAGCTACATATTCATTCCATTCTTTGCCTGTGGGATGATACGTACCAGGAGCTCATTAAGTCCCTACAAAAACAACCTGAACCAAGTCTCTCAACCCCGTTTCCACTTTTATCAAAAATTGATGAGCCAGAATTACACAAATTAGTAGCCCAGGAGTATTGCTCTGATGTTTACCCAAAATATAACGATCTTGGTCCTATTATCAAAAAACCTCACCAAAAAATTCGCCTTGCTTATTTTTCTGCAGATTTTCGTAATCATCCTGTGGCTAGTCTTACGGCCGAGCTATTTGAACTCCATAACCGTTCAGAATTTGAAATTTACGGATTCTATTTTGGCGCAAAGACTACCGATGAAATGCACTTACGTATCAAAGCAGCATTTGACTACTTCATTCCTTGCGAACACCTAACCGATATAGAGCTAGCAAGACTTGCGCGTGAATATGAGATCGATATTGCAGTGGATTTAATGGGTCATACTCAATCTGCCCGCACGGGTGCATTCGCGTATCGAGCTGCGTCTGTTCAGGTAAATTTTTTAGGCTACCCCGGAACAAGTGGAGCCGAGTACATGGATTACATCCTTGCAGATAAAACCATAATTCCAGATGAATTAGCTAATAATTATTCCGAACAAATTTCCTATATTGAAACTTATCAACCGAATGACTCAAAGAAGGTTATTTCAAACAGAATCTTTACACGAAGTGAGCTTGGTCTGTCTGAGCGAGGTTTAGTATTTGCATGCTTCAACAATAATTATAAAATTACTCCTAATATCTTTGCT
>Ga0208496_1000724_pt1 | contig 12055 bp, 11 predicted proteins | sample CryBogmetaGMA2M_FD_184552 | JGI IMG/M metagenome (GOLD analysis project Ga0208496, IMG submission 184552) | Freshwater microbial communities from Crystal Bog, Wisconsin, USA - MA2M (SPAdes) | ecosystem: Environmental > Aquatic > Freshwater > Lake | place: Crystal Bog, Wisconsin, USA | collected... | reverse complement strand
CCAGTAGCCGGGGTAGGTTTTGCCGACGCAAGCGGGGTCCAGAATGGTGATGCCGGCGATTTTGAGGCCGGCGAGCGCAAAGGCCATGGCGATGCGGTGATCGGCGTAGGTTTCAATCCGCGTCGGCAGGGTTTGGCCGGCAAGGGCGGGGTCTGCCGCGATCAGCAGGTCGTCGCCCTCCTCCAATGCCAGGCCGGGACGGATGCGGGCGAGTTCGGTGGCCAGGGCCGCCACGCGGTCGCATTCCTTGACGCGCAGATTGGCGATGCCGGTGAAGCGGACGGGGGTGGTGTTGAAGGCGGCCAGGACGGCGAGGGTGGGTACGGCGTCTTGCATCTGGGCGCCGTCGATCACCGGCGGGAGATGCGGGAACTGAGCGATGAAATCATAGGCGCGGGCATCGGGTTGGGTGAAAGCGGTGGCGGGGATACCGAGGTCGATCGCGCCACCGGTGAGCTTTTCCGCCGCCCAGAGATAGGTGGCGGCGGAGGCATCGGGCTCGATCAGGTAGTCGGTCGCCTGGTAGCCGGTAGGGGTGACCAGCCAGGTGCCGGGGCCGGTTTGGCTGACCTGGGCGCCAAAGGCGTGCATGGCGGCGGTGGTGAGGGTGACGTAGCCCTTGGCGCCGATTTCGGTGCCGGTGAGCGCGATCTCAACCGGGGCGGCGGCGCAGGCGGCGGCCATCAGCAGGGCGGAGACGTATTGGCTGGACAGGCCGGCATCAATTTCGATGCGGCCGCCGGGGAAATGGCCGGTACCGCGCACGGTGACCGGGGGGCAGCCGGTGGGGCTGGTGGCGTCCATGCCCAGGCTGCGCAAAGCGGTGAGCAAGGGTGCGATGGGGCGTTTGCGCATATGGGTATCGCCATCCAGCACCACCTGCCCCGCCACCAACGCGGCAGCGGCGGTGAGGAAACGGGTGGCGGTGCCGGCATTGCCGAGGAAGAGCGGGTCCGCCGGCGGGCGCAGGGTGCCGGTGCCGGTGACGACGAAGCTGGTGGCATCCGGTTCCACCACCGCCACGCCCATCTGGCGCAGGGCTTGGGCCATGTAGGCGGTGTCGTCGCTTTTCAGCGCGCCGCTGAGGTGGGAGGTGCCGCCAGCGAGACCGGCCAGCAGCAGGGCGCGGTTGGTGATGGATTTGGAGCCGGGCGGCTGCACCCGGCCAATGAGGGCGTGAGCGGGCGGGACGAGGGTGAGTGCATGCGTGGTCATGGCGGTATGCTAACCCAACGCTATCGACAGGCCCAGCCGTTCGGCTGCCTTGTGCAAGCGTTTATCGCGGGTTGCGAGACGGGCGGGCGGAGTGAGCCGGACAGCAGCCAGCAAATGGGCGTCGATATAGCCGATGCCCAGGCCGGTGAGTTCGGCACGCGCGATAAACCCGAGCACTTCGCTGTCTGATGCCACTACGGCTTGCGGCAGACCACTCAAGGCGTCCAGCACCGCATCGCGGTGGTGCAGATGGCCAAGCGCCAGTTCGCCGATCACGAACGGATGCGCCAGGACCTGGCCCTGACCGAGATAGGCGACGAGTTCGGCCTCGCTGCGCCGGAAATGGTCGGTCCAGATCGACGTATCGACGAGGATCACGCCGCTTTAGGTTGCCGCCGGGGCGGGGCGGTCGCGTCTGGGTCCGTGCCGCCGAGGCGGGCCAGGCGACGGGCGGATTCGCGTTCGATAAGCGCCTTGAACGCTTCACGCACCAGGGCAGATTTCTCCATCACGCCCGTATAGGATTGGGCTTTTGCGAGGAGATCATCGTCAAGAACCAGCGTGGTGCGCATCTGATATCACTCCGGGGAGGCACGAAATATTGCATCAAATGATGCGAGGATCAATGTTCGTTTAACCGAGGCGCCCCCCGGGCGATCTGGGGGCGTTCGCCGTCGAAGCTGATGGGCATGGCGGTGAGTTTGAAGTCTTCGCCGGGGATGGCTTGGAACATGCCGAGGGCTTGCACCTGCGGTTGCGCCAGGGCTTCCGGGATGGAGTGGATTTGGGCGGCGGGCACGCCGGCGGCTTCCATCAGGGCGACCCAATCGGCGCGGGTGCGGGTGGCGAGGATGGGGCGCATTGCGGCGAACAAAGCCGGTTTGTTTTTCAGCCGGGCGCGGTTGGAGGCGAAGCGGGGATCGGTGATCCAGTCCGGCCTGCCCATCACTTCTGCTAGTTTGCCGAACAGACGGTCGTTGCCGGCGCAGATCAGGAAGGCGCCGTCGGCGGCATCGAACGCTTCATACGGCGTCATTGACGGATGGCCGGAGCGGTGGCGTTCCGGCAGGGCGCCGGTGTTGGCGTAGGTGTCGATCTTCTGGCCGGACCACATCAGCGCGGTTTCCAGCAACGAGCCCTGGACGATGCCGCCGCGACCAGTGGATTGCCGGCGATGCACCAACGAGAGCGCGCCGATGACCAGCCACATCGCCGTGCCCTGGTCGCACAGGCTGGCGGCGGCGCGCATCGGGGGATCATCCTCGCCACCATTGATGCTGGACAGGCCGGAATAGGCTTGCAGCAAGGGTTCGTAGCCTGGCCGCTGTGCCATCGGGCCGAGATGGCCGAAGGCGGAGATGGCGCAATAGATCAGGCGGGGGTGGCGGGCGATCAGGGTTGGGCCATCAATACCGAGGGCCTCCGCGACGCCGGGGCGGAGGTTGTGCACCATGATGTCGGCATCCAACAGCAGGCGATCGAGTTCCGCCCGTCCATCGGGGCTGCGCAGATCGATGGCGTGCGAGGTTTTGCCGCGGTTCATGATGTGGAAGGTCATCGCATCGCCGTGGCGGAACGCGGGGCCCATGCGGCGGGCATCGTCGCCGCCATCGTGGCGTTCCACCTTGATCACCTCCGCGCCAAGATCGGCGAAGATGGCGCCGAACCAGGGACCGGCGAGCACTTGGCCGAGTTCCACCACTTTTAGCCCAGCCAATACGCCTGCCATGTTCCGCCCCTTGCTGTGAGGCGCAATCCACCATCCCGACGCGGCGCTTGCAACCTGTGGCGACGCGGATAGGCTGGGGGAAAGACACAGGAGCGCGACATGACTGCAACCAGCATTACCGAAATGGGCGTTAGCGCGCTCTCCGCCGCCATTCGGGCGCGACAGGTTTCCTGTGTGGAGGTGATGGGTGCCACGCTGGACCAGATCGACCGCTATAATCCGACGGTGAATGCCATCGTACTGCGCGAGGAGCGCGCCGGTTTGCTGGCGCAGGCGGCGGAGAAGGATGCCTTGCTGGCGCGCGGAACGGTGATGGGGCCGCTGCACGGCATTCCGCAGGCGGTGAAAGACCTGGACAACGTCGCCGGGATGAAAACCACCAAAGGGTCCCCGCTGTACAAGGATTTCGTCGCGCCGGCCGACTCGATCATGGTGGAACGGATGCGTGCCGCCGGGGCGATATTTGTCGGCAAGACCAACACGCCGGAATTCGGCCTCGGGTCCCACACCACCAATCCGGTGCATGGGCCGACGCGCAACCCGTATGACCTCAGCCGCACGGCCGGTGGGTCCTCCGGTGGGGCGGCGGTGGCGCTGGCGACGCGGATGCTGTCGGTAGCCGATGGCAGTGACTGGGGTGGATCGCTCCGCAACCCCGCTGGCTGGAACAACGTGTTTGGCTTCCGCCCCTGCATTGGCCGCATCCCGAAGGCGGATGGGGAGTTGTTTCTGCCGTCCATGGGGGTGAGCGGGCCGATGGCACGCGATGTGCCGGATTTGGGGCTGCTGCTCTCCGTGCAGGCCGGGTTCGATGCGAGGTCCCCGATGTCTTTGCCGCAGGACCCGGCGCGGTTTGCCCAGCCGTTGGGGCGGGATTTCAAGGGCACGCGGGTGGCATTCCTCGGCGACCTCAACGGGCATTTGCCGTATGAGGCCGGAGTGCTGGACACCTGCCGTGAGGCGATGAAAGCCTTCACCGCCATTGGTTGCACGGTGGAAGCGGCGGTGCCGGATTATCCGATGGAGAAGGTCTGGCAGGCGTTTCTGGTGCTGCGGGCCTGGCAGTCCGCCGGCGGCGGGCGGCCGCATTACGGCAAACCGGAGGAGCGGGCGCTGCTGAATGCGCAGATGATTTATGAAGTGGAAACCGCCGCCAAGCTGACCGCGCAGGACATCAACGACGCCTCGGCCATTCGCAGCGACTGGTATCGTGCGGTGCATGCGTTTTTCCAGCGCTACGATTATTTCGTGCTGCCGACGGCGCAGATGTGGCCGTTTGATGTGACGACGGTATGGCCGACCGAAATCGCCGGACGCAAGATGACGACGTATCACGAGTGGATGCAGGTAGTGCTGCCGGTGACGCTGTCCGGTTGCCCGTCACTGGCCGCGCCAGCCGGGTTCAGCGCCGATGGGTTGCCGATCGGCATCCAGATTGTCGGGCCGATGCATGGGGAATTCGCCTGTTTGCAACTCGCCCATGCCTACGACCAGGAAACACGGTGGGTGGAACGGCGGCGGCCGGGGGTGCTTAGCGCCGCTGGCTAAGGCGCGGGTCCAGCAGGTCGCGCAGGCCGTCACCGAGCAGGTTCAGGCCCAGCACGGCCAGCGTGATCGCCATGCCGGGGAAAATAGCGAGTTGCGGGGCGCGGAAGATGAAGGTTTGCGCATCGTTGAGCATGCGCCCCCAGCTTGGCTGCGGCGGCTGGGTGCCGAGGCCGAGATAGGACAACCCGGCTTCGGCGAGAATGCCGAGCGCGAACTGAATGGTAATCTGCACCAGCAGAACGGCGGAAATATTGGGCAGCACATGGCGGGCCATGATGCTGAACTCGCCCCGTCCGGTCGCCCGGGCGGCCTGGACGTAGTCCAGTTCCCGCACCGCCAGCGCCGCGCCGCGGGTGACGCGGGCGAAGACGGGAATATTGAACAGCGCAATCGCCAGCATGGCGTTGCCGGCGCCGGGGCCGGTGATGGCGGTGATCATGATGGCGGTGAGCAGCGCGGGGAAGGCGAACGCGAGATCGGAGCTGCGCATGATCAGCGCATCCACCCAGCCTCCGGCCGAGGAGGCCAAGGCGCCCAGCGGCACGCCGATGCCTGCGCCGAGGGTGACGGCAATCAGCGAGACCGAGAGCGAGGTTTGGGTGCCGGCCATGATCATCGACATCACGTCGCGACCAAAGGCGTCCGTGCCGAGCCAATGGGCGGCGGACGGCTTGGCGAGCTTGTGCAGGATATCGAGCTTGCTCGGGGGATAGGGCGTCCACATCAGCGCCACCAGAGCGGTGAGCAGGATCGCCAGCACCAGCGCGCCGCCGATGATCAGGTTGCGGTTGAGGCGCCTCATCGGGCGGCAATCCGCGGATCGAGCAGCATATAGATCAGGTCCACGCAGAAATTGACCAGAATAACGCTGCCGGCGAGCAGCACCACCAGGTCTTGCACGACGATCAGGTCGCGCTGGGCGATGGACTGGAACATCAGCCGGCCGAGGCCGGGCAAGGTGAAGACGTTTTCGATGATCACAGTGCCTGCGAGCAAGAAGGAGAATTGCAGCCCGATGATGGTGACCACCGGGATGAGCGCATTGGGCACAGCGTGGCGCCATAACGCCTTGCCGGCGGTGAGGCCCTTGGCGCGGGCGGTACGCACATAATCTTGCCCGAGCGTTTCCAGCACCGCCGCGCGGGTGACGCGCGACAGGATGGCGGCTTGCGGCAAAGCGAGGGCGAAGGCGGGCAGGATGAGCGAATGCAGGGCCGCGAGCACGCCTCGGTCCCAACCGGCGAAGCCGCTGGCGGGGAACCAGCCGAGGCCGACGGCGAAGACCAGGATCAGCAGGATGCCGAGCCAGAAATTGGGCATCGCCACGCCGAGTTGGGCGCCGGCCATCAGCGCGGTATCCGCCGGACCACCGCGGCGGGCGGCGGACGTGACGCCGACCGGGATGGCGATGGCGGTGGAGAGCACGATCGACAGCAGCGCCAGCGGCAGGGTGACGCCAATGCGGGCACCGATGAGTTCGACCACCGGCACACTGTAGGTGTAGCTGATGCCAAGATCGCCCCGCAGCAGGCCAGCGAGCCACAGCAGGTAGCGCCACCAGCCGGGCTGATCGAGGCCGAGTTGATGACGCAAGGCGGCCAGCGTGTCCGGTCGGGCTTCGGTGCCGAGCATGAGGGCTGCCGGGTCGCTGGGCAGTACTTGCAAGACGAGGAAGACAACGAGGGACGCGGCTAGGACAGTGGCCAGCAACGCGAAAATTTTGCCTAGGAGGAGATTAAGCATCGGGCGGAAGCGCTGCTTTCCTGGCACAAAAGAAGCAAAAAACGTTCATTCCCTGTTGCCTGCGGCATACCCCACCGGTGAGGCACGCCGCAGGCAACGAAGTAATGACGTTTGTTTGGTTCTTTTTGTTCACAAAAAGAACACCCGCCCTTCCCTGCCTATTCCGCCCAAGACACCGCCGCCATGTCGTTCGCCGGGATCGGGCCGTTGACCCACATGCCGCGCAGTTTGGCGCTCCACACGCTGGTACGGGCGGCGGCGAACAGGTAGACGGCCGGTTCGTCGGTGGCCAACTGGCGCTGGAGTTGCTGCGCCAGGGCGATTTGCTCGGCCGGGTCCGCAGCGCCGATATATTTGGCGTAGATGGCTTTGTAAGTATCTGACTTATAGTTGAAGTAATAGAAATCCCGCGCGTACAAATCCAGGTCCCGCGCTTCGACATGGTTGATGATGGTGGCATCAAAATTGGTGGCCTTGCCGAACACCTGGTCCAGCCACTGCGCCCATTCGATGTTTTCCATCTTCACCGTGATGCCGACCTGTTCCAGCATCGCGGCGATAACCTCGCCACCGCGACGGGCGTAGGCCGGCGGCGGCAGGCGCAGGGTCATGGTGAAACCGGGCTTCACGCCGGCTTCGGCCAGCAGCGCCTTCGCCTTGGCCGGGTCATACGGATAGGTGTTGGACAGATCGACATACGCCGCATCGCCGGGCACGTAATGCGAGCCGATCGGGGTGCCGCCGCTGCCCAGCGCGTCGATCAGCGCCTTGCGGTCGATGGCGTAGGCCAAAGCGCGACGCACCCGCACGTCGTCAAACGGTTTGCGGGCATTGTTGAGCGACATGATGACTTTGCCGGAGCTGGTGCCGACGGCCACCGTGAAGCGCTTATCCGCGCGGAGTTGGTCCAGGGTCTCGGGCGCCGGGTAGTTCGGGAAGGCGTCAAGATCACCGGCCATGACGGCGGCGGCGGCGGCCGTCGGGTCTGACACGAAGCGGAAGGTGACGGATTTCAGCGCCGGGGCTTTGCCCCAGTAGCTGTCGTTGCGGGTGAGTTCGACCCGGTCCCCCTTCACCCATTTGCCGAAGCGGAACGGGCCGGTGCCGATCGGGTTGGTTTTGTTGGTCGCCGCCGAGGCGGGCGAGATCATCACGCTGTCGCTCAGGCCCATCAGATAGAGGAAGCGGCCGGTCGGGCGCTTGAGGGTGATGACAGCAGTATTCGGGTCCGGGCATTCGGTTTTGGCAATCGGCTCAAAATAGCCTTTTTGCGCGTTGGTGCTGTCTGGCGCCACGGCGCGTTCGTAGCTGAACTTCACCACCGAGCAGTCGAACGGCGCGCCGTCGTGGAACTTCACCCCGGCGTGCAGCTTGAAGGTGTAGGTCAGCCCGTCCGGCGAGATGGTCCAGCTTTCCGCCAGCAATGGGTGCGGATTGAGGCTTTCGTCCACCCTGGTCAGGCCTTCGAACACGTTGAGGTAATCAACCTCACGGATCGCGGCGGCAGCACCGCCGGTCGGGTCGAGGTTCGGCGGCTCCAACTGCATGCCGAGGGTGACATTGTCCTTGGCGGCAAAAGCAGGACCGGCGAGCAACGTGGCAAGGCCGGCGGCGGCGAACAGGCGCTTCATGGCGGGGGCTCCGGGGATATTCCGATGCCACAGCACACCAGGGCCGCCGCAGGTGGTCAAGTGATTAGGTGCCGAACACGCCAGCCGCTGATCGGCCCCAAATCGATGCGCGCTGGTCTGCGTCTAAAAGACGGCGATTGACCGCGGCGCTGGGGTGGCGTTGCATGCGCGGCCACAGAATTTGGGAGTTGTCTGTCATGTCGATCATTCGTCACGCCATCGAGGAGCTGGAGGACAGCCCCATTGTCGAGGTTTGGCGTATGGGTTTCGACTATCCCGACACCGTCGGCATGTTCGCCGGTGAGCCGGATGTGCCGACGCCGGCGTTTATCTGCGATGCGGCGGCCAAGGCGCTGGCCGATGGCAAGACGTTCTACACGCCCAATCGCGGCATTCCGGAAATGCGGCAGGCGCTGGTTGAGTATAATAAAATGCTCTACGGCGTTGATTTGCCGGAAAACCGGATTGCCCTGACCGCATCGGGGATGAGCGCGGTGAACCTGATTGCGCAGGCGACGGTGCAGCCGGGCGACAACGTGATCGCCATCACGCCGTCCTGGCCGAACATTATGCGGGCGATGCAGATCATGGGTGCCGCGATCCGCGAAGTGCCGATGACGGCGGGCAATGCGGGCTGGTCGCTGGATTTGCAGACGGTTTACGACGCCTGCGACGAGAACACCAAGGTGATCTACCTCGCCTCCCCCGGCAATCCGACCGGGTGGATGATCGAGCGGGAGCAGGCGGAGGAATTGCTGGCCTTCGCGCGGGCGCGCAACATCGCCATCATCTCCGACGAAGTGTACCATCGCACGGTTTATGACCGGAAGGCGGCGTTCAGCTTCCTGGAGATTATCAAGCCAACCGACCCGGTATTCGTGGTCAACAGCTTCTCCAAAGCCTGGGCGATGACCGGCTGGCGGTTGGGCTGGGTGGTTTATCCGGAAGGCTGCCAGGACGCGTTTGAAAAGCTGATCCAGTTTAATACGTCCGGCGCGCCGGAATTTGCCCAATACGGCGCGATCGCGGCGCTGCGGCAGGGTGAGGATTTTGTCGCCGAATTCGCCGCCCGCTGCGGCAAAGGGCGGGAGATTGTCTACAGCCGCCTGGCGCGGATGCCGCGGGTGCGGAATGTGCCGAATAATGGCAGCTTTTACGCGATGTTCGAGGTTGAGGGGGTGACGGATACGCTAACATTCTGCAAGCGCGCGGTGGTGGAAGCGGGCGTGGGCATGGCGCCGGGATTTTCGTTCGGCAAAGGCGCTGAGCGGCATATCCGGCTTTGCTACGCCAAAAGCGAGGCGCTGCTGACGCTGGCGATGGATCGGCTGGAAGCCTTCGTCGCGACGTATCAGGAAGCCTGATGGCCGACGACGAGGCCCGCAAGCCCTACGAACTGCCCAAGGCGCTGCAACAGCTGAGCGGCGATCTTGGGTCGCTCAGCGTGTTTCTGATTTTGCGCTGGATTGTTGGGCTAAAGGGCGCGATCGCCGGCACGACGTTGTTTGTGCTGGGCGATCTCGCCCGCCGGCTATGGTTTCGGCGGCCGATCAGCCGGATCTATTGGGTGGTCAGCCTGATGACGCTGGCGTTCGGGACCGTCGATCTGATTGTCGACGATCCGTTTATGCTGAAGTTCGAGTCCTGCATCACCAATCTGATGACAGCGATGGTGTTTGCCGTGACGTTGCGCGGGGTGCCGTTGGCGCAGGAGATCGCGCAGAGCTGGCAAACCGAGCCGTTGCCGGATCGGCCGGATACGCGGCGGTTTTTTCAGATTATGACCGGGGCCTGGGCAGCATATTTCGTCGCCAAGGCGGCGCTGTATCTGTGGGCCGCCTTGGTGCTGGACTACACGATGGCGCTGATGGTGCGGGTGCCGATTGGCACCGGCAGCATGCTGGTGATGATTGTGGTCAGCTTGCAGGGGCGGCGGCTGTTCAACCTGATGAAGCGGCTGGGCTGGTTGCCGACTTAGGGTGGCCGCATTAGCTGGCGCGGGCGGCGATCAGGCCACCGGCCGCAACGAGGATGGCGGCGGCGAGCGTGGTGAGCGACAGGCTGGCGTAGCCAGCGAGGCCCAGAATGAGGGTCGAGGCGACCGGGGTGGCGTAGGCGAGGGTGCCGAGCAGGCGCGGGTCGCCGCGCTTCATGCCGATATCCCACAGCGCGAAGGCAATGCCGACCGGGCCGAGGCCGAGGGCCAGCACGCTGGCGAGCACGGCGGGCATGGGGATGACGGTAGGCTCAAACGCCAGATGCGCCAGGGTGGCGAGCACGGCGCTGCCGGCGCAGAAGCCGATGACGGCCTGGGTGGGCACCGCGTGCAGGCGGCGGGCAAGCACGGAATAAAGCGCCCAGGTGAGGGCGGCGCCGCCAGCGCAGGCGTAGCCGAACAGTGCCTCGGCTGAGAAGGCCGTGCCGTGCGCGAGCAGCAGCAGGCAACCGCACAGCCCGGCGGCGACGCCAAGCAGGTGGCGGGCGGACAGATGCAGGCCCAGCAAAGGCGCTGAGAGCAGCACGATCAGCAGCGGCCACATATAGTTCAGCAGATTGGCCTCGGCCGCCGGAGCGTGCGCGAGGGCGGCGAAAAACAGCGCGTGATAGCCGAACAGCCCGCCGACGCCGTGCAGCCAGACCAAGGGCGGTTGGCGCAAGGTGGCGAGGTCGCCGCGCCAGGCGAGCCAGAGCAGGCCGAGGCTGGCGGAGACGGCGAAGCTCATCGCGGTGAGTTGGAACGGCGGCAAGCTGGCGGCGGCGCGGGAGAGCAAGGCGAGCAACGCCCAGAGGCCGATGGCCCCGGTGCCCAGCCAGGTAGCGCGGCTCATGGCAAATTGGGCAGGCGGGCGGTGAGCAGAGCGAAAAAGCCGTCCGCGTTCAGGGTATCGAGCAGGCTGACGTTGGGCGGCAGGCCGTTGCGGCCCCAGCGGTCAATGACGGTGCGGCCGCGATCCGGGCCTTCGCCGAGATTGACGACGGCGTGGGCCGGGCGGGAGGTGAACAGATGCGGGGCGACGACCCAGGCGACGGCGCAGCTATCGTGCTGCGGGGCACCGCGCCCGCCGAGGCGGCGGGAGGGTTTCATCCGGCCGAGAATTTCAGCCGCGGTGCGCAGCGAGGCGCCGCCCGGGGTGGCGCGCAAAGTGGCGACATGGGCCGGGGTGCAAAGCGCCTGAGCGGTGAGTTCCAGGGTGGCCAGGGTGACCGGCCGGCCGCAATCGAACAGGATTTGCAGCGCTTCAGGATCGCAGAAAGCGTTGAATTCGGCCGAGGGGGTAATGTTGCCCTCCGCCCAGGCGCCGGTCATCAGCACAATCTCGGCCACGCGGTCCGCCAGCGCCGGTTCCGTGGCAAGGGCGAGGGCGAGGTTGGTGGCCGGGCCGAGGCCGATCAGGGTGACGGAATTGACCGGGGCGGCGCGGAGTTCGGCGCGAATGGCATCTGCGGCCACGCCCGGTGTGGCCGGTGGGCCGGCGGGGAGGCGAACGCCCATCATGCCATCGTCCCCATGCACATCGGGCGCGGCGGCAAAGCGGCCGACCAGTGGGCGGTCTGCCCCGGCGATGACGGGAATGTTCACGCCGGCCAGGCCTGCGAGGCCGCGGGCGTTCACCAGGGTTTTCTGCAGGCCGACATTGCCGCCGGCGACCGAGATCAGCCGGATATCCAGGTCTGGGGTGGCGAAGGCGAGCAGCAGGGCGATGGCGTCGTCGGTGCCGGGGTCGGTGTCGATAATAACCCTGCGTGTCATCCTTGGTCCGATCTTGGGTCGAATGCGTGTTGCAGGCCGTCGCCGAGGAAATTCACCGCGATGACGGTGATCAGGATCAACACGCCGGGATACACCGCCAAAGCCGGGGCGTTGATGACCATGTCCTGCGCGTTGTTCAGCATGTTGCCCCAGCTTGGGGTGGGCGGGATGATGCCGTAGCCGAGGAAGCTGAGGGTGGATTCGAGCAGGATCACCCGGCCAACCGTGAGCGTGAAGGCGACGATCATCGGGGTGGCGATGTTGGGCAGCACATGGGCGCGCATGACGTAAAACGCCCCGGCGCCGCTGGCGCGGGCGGCGCGGACGAAATCTCGTTCCTTCAGCGCCAGGGTGGCGGCGCGGACGAGGCGGGCGATGCCGGTCCAGTCCACAATCGCCAGCACGACGACGATGCGCCAGAAGCCGACGGCGCCGGAA
>Ga0208496_1000723_pt1 | contig 12066 bp, 9 predicted proteins | sample CryBogmetaGMA2M_FD_184552 | JGI IMG/M metagenome (GOLD analysis project Ga0208496, IMG submission 184552) | Freshwater microbial communities from Crystal Bog, Wisconsin, USA - MA2M (SPAdes) | ecosystem: Environmental > Aquatic > Freshwater > Lake | place: Crystal Bog, Wisconsin, USA | collected... | reverse complement strand
GAAAAGGAATTAAAAATGGCCTTGGATGAAAAAAGAAAATCAGCCTCCTCAGAATTTGAGGGAATGAGCGGAGACAAGCAAAAAGCGTTAACAGCAGCTTTGGCGCAAATTGAGAAGCAATTTGGCAAAGGCTCCATCATGAGATTGGGCGATGCTGAAATTAATCAAGATGTTCAGGTGGTTTCTAGTGGATCTCTTGGTTTAGACATCGCTTTGGGAGTTGGCGGTATAGCGCGTGGCCGTGTCATTGAGATTTACGGCCCAGAATCTTCCGGTAAAACAACCTTGACATTGCATGCGATTGCAGAAATGCAAAAGCTTGGCGGTACTTGCGCCTTCATTGACGCGGAGCATGCTTTAGATGTTCAGTACGCCTCACGCTTAGGTGTGGACGTCAATAATTTATTAATTTCTCAGCCAGATACTGGAGAACAAGCTCTAGAAATTGCAGATGCCTTAGTGCGCTCTGGTTCTATTGATTTGATCGTGATTGACTCGGTAGCTGCTCTAGTTCCTAGGGCGGAGATTGAGGGCGATATGGGTGATTCATTGCCAGGACTACAAGCACGTTTGATGAGTCAAGCTTTGCGAAAGCTAACGGGCGCGATTAAACGTACTAATACCACTGTGATTTTCATTAACCAAATTCGCATGAAGATTGGTGTAATGTTTGGTTCCCCAGAAACTACTACTGGTGGTAATGCGCTGAAGTTCTACGCTTCTATGCGTTTAGATATCCGTCGCATTGGTAGCATCAAAAAGGGAGATGAGGTTGTAGGTAATGAAACCCGCGTGAAGGTTGTCAAAAACAAAGTATCCCCACCATTCCGCGAAGCCATCTTTGACATTATGTATGGCGCAGGCATTTCTAGAGAAGGTGAGATCATTGATATGGGTGTAGAAGCCGATATTGTTGAAAAATCTGGCTCTTGGTATAGCTATAACGGCGATCGCATTGGGCAAGGTAAAGACAATGTGCGTGAGTTCTTAAAAGAGAACCCCGAGATTGCTAAAGACATTGAGAAAAAGATACGTGAAAAGTTGGGCGTTAAATCTGGCACAGCTGTAGTAACCGATGTCCTGAGCGAAGAAGAGGAAGTCGAATAGTTTAATGTCAGAGCTGAGTAGCAAGAGTAAAGATAGCATCGAAAAGGGTGCCAAGCAAAGCCCGAGTCTCAAAGCTCGGGCTTTGCGTCTTTTATCGCTCCGTGAGTACAGTCGTAAAGAGCTGGCAGCAAAACTGACCGAGTCCGAAGCAAGGTGGGCAAAGTTAGGGGGTGAGCAGTCTGAGCTAACCTCAGATGCGAGAAATGTACAGATTGAAGAAGTTTTGGATGATTTTGAAGCGAGGGGATGGCTCTCTGATGAGCGTTTTGCTGAGGCTTTAGTTCGGCGGCGAAGTGAGCGCTATGGTGTGCGAAAAATACAGGGTGAGCTTGAAAGGGCTGGCGTGGATGCTCTGACTTCTGCAAGCTTGCTGAGATCATTAAAAGAGACCGAATATCAGCGCGCCTATGAGCTTTGGCTTCGTAAATATGGCGAGAAGGCACAGGATCAAAAGGAGCGAGCTCGCCAGTATCGCTTTTTAGCTTCTAAGGGTTTTGGCTCTGAAGTAGTGGCCAAGGTGGTCGGTGGACAGCGGCCAGACTAGGGCAATTACGGATCAGAGATGGTAATTTGCCGCGTTGCAGCATGATAGACTTATGGAGTCGGTCAAGCCGTTCGCATTTATTCAAATTTGGCTAATTTAGCTATTTCCAGAGTAAGCATGGGATTAAGGCGACATCGCTTTTGTTAATCCTCATCGCTTGCTAAAAAAGATACCGTTTCGGAGTAATTATGAAAATTCACGAGTACCAGGGCAAAGAACTTCTTCGCCAATTTAATGTGCCTGTCCCTAACGGCATTCCTGCATTGAGTGTGGATGAGGCAATGAAAGCTGCTGAAAAACTTGGTGGCCCATTATGGGTAGTTAAAGCACAAATCCATGCAGGTGGTCGCGGCAAAGGTGGTGGCGTGAAATTGGCTAGAAGTATGGACGACGTGAAGAAATATGCATCTGAAATCTTGGGTATGCAACTCAAGACACACCAAACTGGACCAGAAGGTCAAAAAGTAAACCGCCTCTTAATTGAAGACGGAGCAGATATTAAAAAGGAGTACTACTTCAGTATCGTCACTGACCGTGGAACACAAAAAAATGTGATCATGGCTTCTAGCGAAGGTGGTATGGATATTGAGGAGGTTGCTGAATCTCATCCCGAAAAAATTATCAAAGTATTTGTTGATCCATTGATTGGTTTAACTGATGCTGATTGCGACATTATTGCAAAAGGAATTGGTGTTCCTGAGGCATCTATTCCAATGGCGCGCGACGTATTTAAGAATTTGTACAAGACTTACTGGGATACCGATGCATCCTTAGTTGAGATCAATCCATTAATCCTCGAAGGCAATGGCAAGATTAAGGCGCTAGATGCAAAATTCAACTTTGATCCCAACGCGTTGTTTCGTCATCCTGAAATCGTTGCCTATCGTGATATCGACGAAGAAGATCCTGCAGAAATCGAGGCTTCTAAGTTTGACCTTGCTTACATCTCCTTGGATGGCAATATTGGGTGCTTGGTGAATGGTGCTGGCTTGGCGATGGCAACCATGGACACCATTAAGTTGTTTGGCGGCGAGCCTGCAAACTTCCTAGACGTTGGTGGTGGCGCTACAGCAGAAAAAGTAACTGAAGCATTCAAGATCATGCTAAAGAATAAGAGCGTTGAAGCTATTTTGGTCAATATCTTCGGCGGCATTATGCGTTGTGACGTAATTGCTGACGGTGTTGTTACTGCATGTAAAGCAGTAAACCTCACCGTACCGTTGGTTGTGCGGATGAAAGGTACAAACGAAGAATTGGGTAAGAAGATTCTTGCAGACTCTGGTTTGCCAATTATTAGCGCCGATTCGATGGCTGAAGCTGCTACCAAGGTAGTTGCTGCTGTTGCCAAAAACAAATAATCCAGGAATTTCAATATGTCTATTTTGATCAATAAAAACACCAAAGTCATTACACAAGGTATTACTGGTAAGACCGGTCAGTTCCATACTGAAAAATGTCAGGAATACGCAAACGGCAAAAATTGTTTTGTTGCCGGTGTAAATCCTAAAAAAGCTGGCGAGTCTATTTTTAACATTCCAATTTATGCAACAGTTAAAGAAGCTGCTCAGCAAACTGGTGCAACGACTTCTGTCATTTATGTTCCTCCTCCAGGCGCAGCTGCTGCGATCTGGGAAGCAGTTGAAGCTGACCTTGACTTCGTTATTTGTATTACTGAAGGTATTCCAGTTCGTGACATGCTTGAAGTGCGTAACAAAATGCATGCTAAAGAAGCTGCTGGCGGCAAGAAGACTTTATTGCTGGGCCCTAACTGCCCAGGCATCATTACCCCAGACGAAATCAAGATTGGCATCATGCCGGGCCATATTCATAAAAAAGGCCGTATTGGTGTTGTAAGCCGTTCAGGCACATTGACGTATGAAGCGGTTGGTCAATTGACGGCAATCGGCTTAGGTCAGTCCACTGCAGTTGGCATTGGTGGAGATCCCATTAATGGCTTAAAGCACATCGACATCATGCGTATGTTCAACGAAGATCCAGAAACCGATGCCGTCATCATGATTGGCGAAATCGGTGGTCCAGATGAAGCTGAAGCAGCGCGCTGGTGCAAAGACAACATGAAAAAGCCGGTAGTTGGCTTTATTGCTGGCGTAACGGCCCCTCCTGGCAAGCGGATGGGTCATGCGGGCGCATTGATTTCTGGTGGTGCAGATACTGCCGATGCCAAACTTGCCGTTATGGAAGAATGTGGCTTTAAGGTGACAAAGAATCCTTCAGAAATGGCTGCTTTATTGAAAGCCATGTTGTAATTGAGTCAAATAAACGGGGCGCTGTTAAAACGGCATCCCGTTTTGTAGTACAAGTAGTTAAAACATAAAATAAAAAACGCGGGAGACATTATGGATTTTTCAGTATTTTCAGGGCCAGCATTTTGGGCTGCGCTTCTATCAATCATCGTAGCGAACATTTTGTTATCGGGTGATAACGCGGTTGTGATTGCTTTGGCATCACGTAATCTGCCATCTCATCAGCAAAAGAAAGCAATTTTCTGGGGTAGCGCAGCTGCAATCATTTTGCGCGTTGTGCTCACAGTAACAGCGGTCCAATTGCTAAGTTTGCCGTATCTCAAAATCATCGGTGCTATTTTGCTTCTTTACATTGGTGTTCAACTTTTAGCTGATAGCGGTGAAGAAGAAGAAATGCATGGCCATTCAAATATCTGGGGCGCCATTCGTACGATTCTGGTAGCCGATTTGGTGATGAGTTTGGATAACGTATTGGCAGTTGCTGCTGCAGCTCAAAAGGGTCCTGAAGAAACTCGTTTAGCACTCTTAATCATTGGCCTTGGACTTTCCATTCCTTTAATTATTTTTGGTAGCACAATGCTTCTAAAGGTGATGGATCGCTTCCCAGTCATCATAACGCTTGGTGCTGGCTTGTTAGGTTTGCTGGCGGGTGGCATGTTGGTTGAAGACCCAGCCATTAAAGAATCTATGCAGGCTGCTTTTGAAGATGCCCATATGATCTTTGAAGGTATTGGGGTAGCTATTGTGATCTTGTTAGGCACTTATTTGAAGAAAAAGAGTGCCAAGAAGGCAAAGTCCTAATTTTCTTTCTTGTGAATCGATAAAAGCCGGCTACTAAAGCCGGCTTTTTTACATGTGGAGTTCTTGAGAAGAAGAGGGTTAGACTGGATGATGAGGGATTTCACCTCGGGAGCTAAAAAATATGCAAAACACAAGCAAGGAAGTTCAGTGCCAAGATCCAGTTAAAAGCACAGAAGAAGGTTTCACACTCATTGAGGTAATGGTAGTGGTTGCCATTATCGGTATTTTGGTGGCAGTAGCAGTTCCGCAATATCAAGATTACATTGCGCGTAGTCGCGTTGTAGAGGGCATGAATTTATCTTCAAGCGCTAAGTTAGCCGTGACAGAGGCTTTTGCAAGTCGAGGTACGGTTCCTATGGATGAGGCCACGAATGGCTCATTTACATTTGTACCAACTCGTAGCGTTAAATTGATTGAAGTTACCCCTTCAGGCACTATCGCAATTGACTATCAAGTGAGCGTTGCGCCTGAGGGTAAAAATACATTGCATCTCATCCCAACCAATGAGCCAGATGCCAGCGTCCCTAAACCAATTGATTTATCTAAACCTGAAGGTTCTACTTGGGCGGGCGGTTGGTCTTGCAGGTCTTCTGAGACCAATCTTATATCGCAGTTATTGCCATCAGAATGCAGAATTAGTAAATAAGACCTTCTGAATCAAGTCATAAATAGTTAGGCCGCCCAAGGGTGGCCTTTTGTTCATTTACACTCTAAGAAAACCTGCTCGATATAATTTTCTAGAATTGCAATTTAACAAGCTTCAATGCACACCTAATCTAAAGGCGTATGAATACTAGCCCCTCTAAAATTATTTCTGAAATAACTGGCTTCATTGAAAAAAATCAGATCGCGAACAAGTCTGACTATATTCTTCAGGCCATTGAGGAAGATAAGAAAAATGCTGAAGTCATATACCAGCTAGGAATTTCTTGTGCAGAAAATAATAGACTAAATGATGCATTGACATTATTTGAATGTTTGCAGCTAAGCAATAAAAAAGATGAAAGAATTCCATATAACCTGGGCTTTATTCAGTCAATACTCGGGGACATAAAGAGCGCTCTAAAATCATACGATGCTGCGTTAGCAATTAACCCCAATGACACGGATACCTTAGTAAATAAGGGAATTATTCTTAATAAACTGAAGCGCCATCACGAGGCAATCGCGCAGTACGATAAGGCATTGAGTATTAATTCATCTTGCACTGAAGCTTGGTCAAATAAGGGGGTAACTCTTGATGAAATGCGGCGATATGAAGAGGCGATTACGCACTACGATAAAGCTTTAAGTCTCAATCCGAGCTACATTGAAGCTTGGTTAAATAAGGGTAATGTATTAACTGAATTAAAGCGCTATGAAGAGGCTTTAAATAACTATGACATGGCTTTACGCTTAGATTCAGCATACTTAGAGGGTTGGTCGAATAGAGCTGAAGCACTAAACCTCATGAAAAGGCATGAAGAATCTGCAAATAGCTATTTACGGGCTTTAGAGGTAGATCCAAATGGAGACTACTTATTAGGGCGCGCCCATCATCAAATGATGTTGACTTGTAATTGGGCAGATTACGAAAATATTACGAAGCAAATTTTTGAAAGAATATTGCGCGGGGAAAAAGCTGCAGAGCCTTTTGGGCTCCAAGGCATCGCTAGCTCAGAAGAAATTTTGAAAAGGTGTGCGGAAATTTACTCTAATGATAAATTTCCACAGTTGGGTGATATAACTAAGACAAGCAAATATGGACATAAAAAAATTCGTATTGGCTACCTATGCGGAGAATTTAGAACACAAGCTACATCGGTGCTGATGGCTCGAATTTGGGAGCTGCATGACAGGGATAGATTTGAAATTTATGCTTTTGATAATGGGTGGAGCGATCATTCTGATTACCGACATAGAATTGAGGAAGCATTTACTGGAATTTACGATATTTCCCGAATATCTGATTTGGATGCCGCAACACTAATTCAGTCTAAGGAGATTGATATTCTTGTTAACCTTAATGGGTTTTTCGGACTTGGAAGGCAGGGGATCTTTTCATATAGAGCTGCACCCATTCAAGTGAATTACCTTGGGTTTCCGGGAACTATTGGTGCGGACTATATTGACTACATCATTGCAGATGAAATAGTAATCCCTCCAGACTCTCAACAATATTATTCCGAAAAAGTTGTTTATCTACCAAATAGTTACCAAGCAAATGATGACAAAAAGAAAATTTCTAGTCGCCAATTCACTAGGGCTCAATTAGGGCTGCCAGAAAAAGGTTTTATTTTTTGTTGTTTTAATAATACTTACAAAATTACACCCGCTACTTTTGATAGCTGGGCAAGAATAATGAAAAAGGTTGAGGGCAGCAGTTTATGGTTACTGGCTAACAGTCAAATTGTTAGGGAGAATCTCACTAAGGAGGCTCTTGCCAGAGGGATCTCTGCAGACCGAATTATTTTCTCTGAGAGCTTAGCTCTGCCAGATCATTTAGCTCGCCACCATTTGGCCGATCTATTCCTCGATAACTTGCCTTATAACGCTCATACTACTGCCAGTGATGCCTTGTGGGCCGGACTGCCAGTGCTTACTTTGGTTGGTGATTCTTTTGCTGGCCGAGTGACGGCAAGTCTTTTGAATGCTATTGGATTACCTGAATTGATTACGCAGAATCAAGAGGAGTATGAAGCCCTTGCGATTAAGTTAGCAAATAATACTCAGATGTTGGCAGCTATCAAGCAAAAATTGGTTAAAAATAGATTAACAGCACCCTTGTTTAACTCACTACAATTTACTCAACATCTTGAGCAAGCTTACATCAAGATGTACGAATATCACCAAGCTGGTTTACCTACAGAATGTATAACTATAAGTTAAATGTTGGTAATGGGTATTTGAAAAACACATCTTTCGCGCCTTTAATTTATCTTTCTTAACCTGCAAAGCACATAAAATAGGCTTTATGAGTTCAAATTACTCTGAGAATATATCTGAGATTATCAAAATTCTTCTTAGCGATGGGCTGAAAGATAAAGTCGCTCTTATTACTGCTGCGGCTAAGGGTAGTCCGGAGAATTATGATCAGTTATTTGAGATTGGAATTTCATGCGCTGAAAATAATCGACTCGAAGATGCATTATCTATTTTTGAAAACTTACTATCTGTTAGTGGGGTAGACCCCAGGGTTTCTTATAATTTAGGGTGTTTATATGCCATAAAGAGTGATTTTGAGGCTGCATTAAAAAGTTTTAATAAAGCACTCCAAATCGCTCCAAATGACCTTGAGTGTCTGATCAACAGTGCAAGTGCGCTTCATGAATTGGGGCGTTATGAAGAGGCAGTTGATCGTTACGACAAGGTATTAAGTTTGCAGCCAGCATATGTTGAAGCATGGGCCAATAAAGGAAATTCCTTAAGCAACTTGAAGCGCTATAACGAAGCAATTACTTGTTTTGATAAAGCCCTTATTCTTAACCCTGATGGTTATCTAGCCTGGTCGAATAAAGGAGTTACGCTATATAAGCTCAAGCAGTATAAGCAAGCGATTGACCATTTTAGTAAAGCGCTCGCAATACGCACAGATTATGCTGAAGCAAATATAAATATAAGTGCCTCTCTCAAGGAGCTTAAGCGATATGAGGAGTCAATTACGTATGCTGATAAGGCTTTAGCGATCGACTCAAATCTGGCTGAGGGCTGGACAAATAAAGGGGGATCCCTTAGAGATCTTGGGTTTTATCAACCTGCAATTATCTGTTTTGATAAAGCCCATAAATTAAAGCCAGGTATTGACTGGCTACTCGGCGATTTTTTATCTACGAAGCTAAAGATATGTGATTGGTCCGGATTTGACGGGCATGTAAAAGAAATTACCAACAAATTATTGGCCCATCAAAAGGTCATCAACCCTTTTTCCCTCCTGGGTTTAATTGATGACCCTTCTTTTCATAAAAAGTGTGCAGAAATTTTCGTCGAAGAAAAATTTCCTGAGAATAATCTTCTGGGCCCCGTTCCCATAAGAAAAAGAAATAAAAAAATTAGAATTGGTTACTTTTCAGCGGATTTTCGTAACCATGCTGTTTCATATTTAACTGCGGAATTATTTGAAACGCATAATAAAGAGCAGTTTGAAATATATGGTTTCTCATTTGCCCGTGGTAGCGGGGATGATATGACTTTGCGACTATCGAAATCCTTCAATCAATTTATTAATGTTTCCGAAAAATCAGATATTGAGATTGCCCAACTTGCAAGAGATTCCGAGATTGACATTGCGATTGATCTGGGGGGCTTTACTACGGATTATCGTACTGGTATCTTTTCTTATCGTGTAGCGCCAATACAGGTTAGTTACATTGGTTATCTAGGCACTATGTATGGTCAGTACTATGACTATTTAATCGCTGATAAAACGATTATTCCCGATCATTTGCAGAAATATTATTCTGAAAAATTAATTTATTTGCCATGTTATCAAGTCAATGATAGGAAACGTCTAATTTCAGATAAAAAATTTACAAAGAAAAATTTTGGATTGCCTGAGACAGGATTTGTTTTTTGTTGCTTTAATAACAATTATAAAATTTTGCCAGAGATCTTCGATAGCTGGATGCGTATATTGGAAGCTGTTGAAGGAAGTGTTTTATTTTTGTATGCAGATAATGAGCTGTCTGAAAAAAATCTAAAAAGAGAAGCTGAGGAAAGAGGTGTCGATTCTAAAAGGCTCATTTTTGGAAAATTTGTAACTCGTGTTGAATATTTAGCTCGCTATCAATCCTGCGACTTGTTTTTGGACACGACTCCATATAATGCTGGCACTACAGCTAGTGATGCACTTTGGGCTGGGGTTCCCGTTCTTACTTTGATCGGCAATTCTTTTCCAAGCAGAATAGCTGCAAGTTTGCTTAACGGAATCAATTTACCTGAGTTAATCGCAACGTCGCAGGAAGAGTATGAAAATCTTGCGGTTGAGTTGGCTAACAACCCCGAAAAACTTGCGCTCATCAAAAAGAAGCTATCTGAGAATCGCCTAAATACCCCATTATTTGATACGCCACTTTTTACTAGAAATATAGAAAAGGCATTTGAAGAAATATTTGATCGATATCAAATGGGGCTGATACCAGAGAATATTGCTATTGATTAGCTGCTATTTGTATAGGGTTAGAATTAATTAAATAGGGAAATTTCATATTTTCTAAGTCGTTCTGGATGCTGGTCTTCGGCTCGGAATTACCATTCATGAGCACCTCTTATTATTTATTTACCATCTTGGACTCTGACTGCTAGTTTACTTTCCCGCTATCCATCCCCCAGACTTACCGCCACTTTTCTCCAGTAGTTTGACATCACCCATCACCATACCTCGGTCCACTGCTTTACACATGTCATAAATGGTGAGGAGGGCAACTTGGACTGCGGTAAGCGCCTCCATTTCGACGCCAGTAGGTCCAGTAGTTTCTGCTCTAACTTGGCAACGGACGCTATTTGTCGCTTCTTCAAGTGTAAATTCGAGGCTAACGTGAGTAAGTCCTAAAGGATGGCATAGGGGGATAAGGTCAGATGTCTTTTTGGCTGCCTGAATACCAGCAATTCTGGCTATACCGAGAACATCCCCCTTTTTATGGCTACCAGCTTCCACCATTTTGAGGGTCTCTGGAAGCATCGTAATCTTGCCAGTGGCTATGGCGATTCGGTGGGTAGAAGGTTTATCTCCTACATTCACCATATGGGCTTGGCCGCTTGCATCAAAATGAGTTAGTTTGTTCATGGGATAAGTTTTACCATATAGGCATGCAGGAAATAAAGTCAGTTAGAAAAACCTTCTATTTAAAGCGTATTTTGGCTACTCAGCTTATGCTGGGTTTGGCTTGTTCTGGCATTCCGCCTGCTTATGCTGCTCCATCTAGTGGGGATGTGGTTGTAGAAGGTAATTCTGCTGCCATTCAAAACATCGGACGAGTAATGCAATCTCCGGATGCTCGTCCTGCAAGCGCTCCCACCCGAAGTGTTTTACAAAGTCAGCCGAATATTGTTTTGCCTGATATGGGTGATCCTGGGGGTGATGCATTAAGTAGACTTGATGAGCGTAAGTATGGCGAGATGATCATGCGCCAGATTCGTCCGGATCCTGATTATTCAAACGACTTACCTCTGTATGATTTTTTAAACCAAATGGAGCGCCGTCTCTTACAGGCCGCTAAAAAATTGCAGCTTGGTGGCGCAAATGAGCAGGGTAGCGGTGCTTATAACTTTGAAGTTTTTGCGGTTAAAGATAGCAGTATTAATGCATTTGCTTTGCCGGGTGGCTTTATTGGCTTTCATACTGGCTTGATTGTGAGTGCAGAAACAGATTCTGAGGTTGCTTCGGTGATGGGGCATGAGACTGGGCACGTATTGCAGAGACATTTGGCTCGGCAAATGGATAAACAAGCTACGAACACCATGCTCGCTATTGCAGGTATGGTTCTTGGCGCTTTAGCTATGTCGCGAAATCCTTCTGCTGGTGCAGGTTTAATGCAGGGCGGTCAAGCTGCTGCAATCAGTAATCAGTTGTCCTATTCACGGGATGCCGAGCGCGAGGCTGATCGTGTGGGCTTTCAGATTTTGGATGCTGCTGGGTATGATGTTAATGGCGCCCCAGGATTTTTTCAGCGCCTTCAAAAAGCCACGGGAATTATGGATAAAGGTGTTCCGACTTATGTTCGGACTCACCCTTTAACTACGGATCGTATTGCGGACATGCAGGACCGCGCAAGGACTGTAGCATCTAGAAACGTACCGACATCAGTAGAGTTTTACTTTATCAAGGCAAGAGCCCGTATGGAGCAGGCGGGAACCTCTAGCGGTCTTTACGATCTGAAAAATACCTTTGAGAGTTATAGCAAGCAAGCGCAGGTAGGTAAACAAATGGAGGGCTTCTATGGATTAGCTCTCATTGCGCAGCGGCAAGGAAAGATTGATCAAGCAGAATCCTATTTAGGACAGGCACGTAGTTTAGCGCAGGCTGCTAGCGCTCCTGGTTCACCCATCCAAAGACAAAGTTTATCTTTGGATATCACTGCTTCTGAGCTAGCTCTTGCTAAGGGTAAGAACGAAGAGGCATTGCAAATTTCGCAAGCGACTTTACGTGCTTATCCGCAGTCTTATGCTGCAGGGGCGGCCATGGTGAATGCCTATTTAAATCTAGGGCGGACTAATGATGCTATTACTTGGCTTAAGGCGCGTACTAGGGCACAACCAAATGAGGTTGTATGGTGGGCTCTACTGTCTTCTGCATATGATCAAGCAAAAAATGTACCCATGAGACACTACGCTTTAGGTGAAAAGTACGCCCTGGAAGGGGCTTGGCCTTCAGCT
>Ga0208496_1000722_pt1 | contig 12072 bp, 10 predicted proteins | sample CryBogmetaGMA2M_FD_184552 | JGI IMG/M metagenome (GOLD analysis project Ga0208496, IMG submission 184552) | Freshwater microbial communities from Crystal Bog, Wisconsin, USA - MA2M (SPAdes) | ecosystem: Environmental > Aquatic > Freshwater > Lake | place: Crystal Bog, Wisconsin, USA | collected... | reverse complement strand
GCCAATAATGGTGCGTCATTCACACCATCGCCAATTGCCCAAACAAAGCGACCTTCTTTTTGCATGCGCTCAATGTAATCATATTTATCTTCAGGCGTACAGCCACCTTGATAGCTTTTAATTCCCACATGATTTGCCCACCAGGCCACTGTAGCTGGATCATCTCCTGAGACTAAATGAACAACGATATTGCGACTCTTGGCAGCATTTAATAAATTTTCCAAACCAACTCTCGGCGTATCCAAGAAAATAAAACTTGCAATCAGGCCCTGATCATCTGCTAGATGCACTTGACCATATTGGCCTACTTTTGAATCTTGCTCAATACCCACCCATGCAGCGCTACCTAATTGGTAAATACCTGAGGACAAGCCCTTCCCTATTTGATTGATCACTGGATCATTCAATATTGGAAGAGCAATACTCTCTAACTGAGACGCACGCAACAAGGAAAGCGCTAAAGGATGTCGTTGTCCAGCCTCTAGGGCTACTGCAAGTGCTAGCGCATCTTCGCGACGATAGCCCGCTCGCAAGTTCACAATCTCTTGGAGTTCGGGTTGCCCCATCGTGAGGGTTCCAGTTTTATCGAGAATGAGATCGGTTGCTTTTACTAAGCCTTCCATCACATGACCGCGCACAATCAACAATCCTAGTTTGGTAACCGCACCTTGTGCAGCAGCCATTGCCGTAGGAACTGCGAGCGAAAGTGCGCAAGGACAGCTAGCAACCAACACAGAAACCAAAACCGTCCATGCCCGACTGGGATCAAAGTACCACCAGACTGCAGAGGATACAAATGCTATTAACAAAAGAATAGCAACAAAATAGGTTGCCCATTTTTCAGCGAGACTAAGCAACACTGGCTTAGCTAATAAAGCTTGATCCAACAAAGAAGCAATTCCGGCGATCCGAGTGGACTGACCCACCGCCTCAATTTTCATCAATAAGGGGTTCAGAATATTATGTGTGCCCGCATAAACTCGATCACCTATTTTTTTCTCAACGGGTTTTGATTCACCAGTAAGCAGTGATTCATCAAGAGCAGTGGGATTCTCAATCAAGATACCATCAGCAGGCACTACTTCGCCAGGGGATACTCGCAAGACCTCACCAGGATTGCAATTAACAACTGCTACCACCTCAACCTCTTGTGAGCTTGGATAGTTCAATGCACGTTCGCATGTTGCGGGCAATTGTTTTGCTAGAGCCTCCGCTCCACCCTGAGCGTCTTGCCTTGCCAGTAACTCGACATATCGGGCAGCTAGAATGAATGCCACAAACATCGTGATGGAGTCAAAATAACTTTGACCTGATCCCCTGATTAAATTAATAGTGCCCGCAGTAAATGCTAAGGCCAATGCGAGCGCAATCGGCACATCCATTCCCAGCATGCGTGTTTGTTTGAACGAATGAATACTTCTCCATGCTGCTTGAAATATAGGCCCTGCGGAATACACCATCACTGGGACAGTAAGCGCCCAACTTGTCCAACCTAACAGGACTTCAAACTCAGGAGTTATATCTGCACCAACATATGTAGGCCATGCATACATCATCACCTGCATCATGCCCAGGAAAGCAACTCCCAGCCTAAATAGCAACTGCCGTCTTTCTTTCTTAGATCGATCCAAAGACAAGGATGGCTCGAACGGCCAAGCTTCATAACCAATGCGCTCAATCTCAAAAAGTAATCTAGCTAGACTTGCCTTCAATGGAGAAAAATGTACGATGACTTTTTGTGTCACATAATTGATTTGCACGTCTCTGACGCCATCGATACGACGCAGATGTTGCTCACACAACCAAACACAGGCAGCACACCGAATTTTTTCCAAGCGCAAGGTGGTTTCTAACTCGCCTTGATCTCCAATAGATCGCGTAAAGCGGTTACACAATGATGGATCATCATAGGGTTTCAGTTTTTCAGGAATCTCATTGAGTGCAAGATATGCTGCTGGCTTATCTATTGACTGAATGCGCCGCGCATAAAAGACTTCTAAGCCTTCGCTATGAATAGTTTGCGCAATTGCCATGCAACCTGGACAGCAAAATTGACGGCTTATACCACCCAGATCTGCCTCTATCAACTCACCAGGTAAGATCTGATTAGCACAGTGGTAGCAATTGGAATCAATGTGCTTATTCATATCTTGGACCATCAACTAACTTTATCGACCCAACCGTTGCGGCGCTCATAAATGACAAATAGAACGCCCCACATTACTATCGCTACATAAGCCCATATCCAAGCCGCTTGCGATGTTCGCGATCCAGAGACATCCAAGACAAAGCCAAAAATTGCGGGGCCCAATAAACCGCCGCCAAACCCCATTAAAGAGTGCAAACCCATGGCCGCACCTTTAATATTTTCTTGCGCACTAATGACCAAGCCAGCGGTCAAGGTAGCTGAGTCAGCCATGATAAAAATGGCATGACCTACTGCTAGGGCAACCACTAACCACCATGACTGCCCTGTAGAGCACGCTAAAGCGACGCCCATCACAGCACTGGTTAGCATCACGATACAAACCCATTTTTGGCGGCCAATTCTTAAGGCAATTTCATTGCCTAGAATCGATGAAGGAACACCAAAAAAGTTAATTACGCCCGCTAAGGTCGTTGCCGCCAAGAAGGATTCTTCCCCGGAGAGCGCAGCACAAAAAGCAAAGAAAGCAACAATCCAACTTCTAGATGCAAATAACTCAAGTGAGTGAGCCGTATATCCAAAAATGAATCCAGATGCTTTTTTATTTTGCAATACCAACTGCCATTTATCTACAGGAAAGATGTCATGCAGTCTAATACGCATCGGTCCCCGCCATTTCTCATGCTCTAACGGTGGAATCAATAAGAAAACAATTAAGAATGCACAAAATGGACCAAGCGCTATCAAACCAAATACATAATGCCAGCCTAATGCCTCAAGTATCCAACCCGAACATAAATAAGAAAATCCAGTGCCAATACCAAAGAAGGCTGTATAGAAAGCAATATGCCTAGTAAGCTCACCCGATTTAATACGATCTGAGAGAATTTTTAGTCCGGGCATATATGTGCCTGCCAAGCCAGCACCATTAAATGCCATAAACAACATTGCGCTCCAGAAGTTATAAGCAAATAAGCTCATACCCAAAAGTCCACACGTAGCCGATAGCCCCCCAACTAAATAGATTTTTCGAGCGTCTATTCTGTCGGTTAAAGCAGTAGCTAGAGGAACGACCAACATATAGCCAAAGAAAAATGCACTAGCGATTAAACCAGACTGCAAATTACTGAGATGCCACTCCTCTTGCAAGGTGGTTAATACCACCGCATAGCACGCAAAACCCAATAAGGCACAAGTCTGCGCCATGAGCATGAGAGGGGTATAACCTATTGATCGGAAGCGCATAAAGTATTAGTAAAAACGTGAACACATTCTACTCGCCAAAAGTAGCTAGCACCCACTACACTTACAAAATCAAGATGGAGACAATATGAAACTCAAGCGATTCTCAAAACAGCTCGTTCAGATCTGTGTAGGCCTCTCATTCGGGCTTAGTGGCACTCTAGCCCTAGCAGATACCTACCCAAATAAACCAATTAAAGCGATCGTGCCATTTGCGCCAGGAAGTGCAACCGATCAAATTGGCCGCGCTTTTGCCGCCAAAATGACTGAGTCCTTAGGGCAACCAGTCGTCATTGAAAATCGCCCTGGTGCCAATGGGATGATCGGCGCTGATTTAGTCGCTAAAGCACCAGCAGACGGCTACACCCTGCTATTTGGAACCAACAGCACAAACGCTGCTCTAAAAAGCTTGGTGAAGAATCTACCTTATAACCAGGACACCGCATTTACACCAATAGGCTACTTTGGCTCAGTGCCACTCATCGTGACTATCAATAATGAGGTTCCTGCAAAATCACTTAACGGCTTTGTATCTCTTGCAAAGGCAGATCCGGGAAAAATGACTTTTGCTTATGCGAGCACATCACAGCGCGTTTCCTCCGAAATACTCGCCAGCGTTACTGGGATAAAAATGACTGGAGTTTCTTATAAGAGCGGCCCCAATGCGATGACTGACCTTATTGGCGGTCAAGTTAATATGTTTACTGCTGACTTCGCAGTGACTTTGCCACAAGTACAGGCTGGAAAAATTCGTGGGTTAGCGGTAACTTCATTAAAACGCTCACCGGCTATTCCCGAACTCCCCACCGTCAATGAGGCACTTGGCATTAAAGGCTATGAGCTAATTGCATTCTTTGCTGCCTTTGGACCGGCTGGAATGCCAAAGGATACGGTCACCAAGTTGAATAAGGCTATCAATGAAGCAGCTAAGTCAAAAGAATTGGTTGATCGCTTTGCTGCCATGGGCTTTGAAACACAGCCCGGTACACCAGAAGCACTTGGCCAAAAAATCAAATTAGAGACTACAAAGTGGGCTAAGGCTATTCAAGAAGCCGGAATGCAACCTGAATAAATTTCCAGTAAAAAAACTATTCAGAATCAAGATTGATTTCCATCGCTAAGAGCCAGTAAGAAAGGCTCTTGCCATGGGAATCTAGGTTCAAGGAGAGATTGACTCCGCCATCAAGCACATCATCAATCACAAAATTCAATGCTCTTAAATGAGGTAACTCATAACGCTTCACTGCGCTGGGATTTCTAAATCCAAAATGGGCTTTCACTTTTTCTTCTGTTAATTCTTTTTGCAATAAAGAGAAGTCTTCTTGTCGATAGGCAATCACGCTGATATTGGATCGATTGCCTTTATCACCCGTTCTTGCATGGGCCAGTTTGTACAAGAGAATGGATTGACTCATTACTGCTCCCTAGCTCTTCAAAAATTGATACGAAGCACGAACCAAATCTCGCGGAATAAAGCAAACCAGCGTATTTAGGCGTGGCTTCAGGCTAGTACGCACTCCTCCGCCACCTGCAGGCCCACAGGTATAGAGCGCAGTGACTTCCCTGCATACTCGCTGAGCCTGATTTTTCTCATTGTGAGCAGTAGCCACTCGCATGCGGATGTCTTCAAATCCATCCTTGGATGTCAATTGTGGGCCTTCTCCAATATCACTTTTAAAGATGCTGGATGAACCAATAAAATCAATCCGTAGATTGAGATCACTCAAGCGCTCTCGGATAATCTGCCCAGCTAATTGAGCGCGCCCATAAGCATTTAATCCCGCATACGAAATTTCAGCCTCAGCTAACCAACCCCCATCAATACATACATTCGCCTTTAAGGTGCTCGGTCGCGGATGACCCCTTACCCCAACAACTTCGACCCTATTGCTGCCCAGATCGTGTATTTGAGCTTGAGTAATATCGGCAGTCACATCCGGAGTTAAATAATTTTCGGGATCGTGTAACTCATATAACAGTTGCTCAGTGACGGTCATACGATTTACGAGACCACCAGAACTAGAAGGCTTGGTGACGCAGATGTTTCCCTGTATATCAAACTCGATAATTGGAAAACCCAGATTAGCCAAGCACGGGACATCTTTCAAACCAGGATCGGCAAAGTATCCCCCCGTAACTTGGGCGCCACATTCCAGAAGGTGCCCAGCCATAGTGGCTGCACCCAAGAAATCCCAATCAGTCCAGTCTTTTTTAAAGTAGGCCATCAAAGGGCCAACTGTTAGAGCCGGATCCGCCACTCGACCTGTTACCACTACCTGAGCTCCAGCCACTAATGCTTCGGCAATTTCTCGCGCACCCAAATAGACATTTGCACTGACCAAACTACTTTGGGTCAATGTCTTCTGGTCATCTGGAGAGAGAAAAGTTTCTAACTGCGAGCGAAATTCTGGTGCTGAAATATCATCACCCTGAACAATAGCTATTCGAATGTTGGGCAAACCTTTTTGTTTTGCCATAGCAGCAATCAGCCTCGCCGCTCCTTCTGGATTAGCTGCACCAAAGTTACCAATAATAGGTATGCCACCTTTTACACAATCAGCTAGCACTGGTTCCAGCATTTCTGACAACAAGGGCTCGTAACCTAATTCAGGATTCTGGTGTCGTTCTAACTGTGCAAGTGCTAAAGTTCTTTCAGCCAGACTTTCAAAAATAAGGCAACCTGATCCGCCGTGTCTTAAAAGCTCTTCCACTAAAGGCTTGGCTACATCCGTTCGATCACCTGAGAACCCAGCAGCACAAGCAACGCGGTAGATATCAGTCACTTTGATTCTGAGTTATTGTTGCTGGCTATGTTGAGGGGAGTCTTGGAAACCATTCGACCGATAAGTCAGAACTAAAGTATCTCGGTATCCGTAATTACCAAGCGGCTGTATTGGGGTAGATTCATGAATCATGCGCTCATCATTCATGATAAGTACAGACCAAGGTTGAGTTAAAGTAAAGCGCAAGCCTGTAGAACCTGATGCATCAAAAATTCTGGTTTCCCCACCCTTTATGCTTACGCGATCGAGCAAGAAGACTGCAACAAAATCAACGCCATCACGATGTGCACCTTCTGGCGTTGGTCGACCAATACCATCAGCAGTATCAATGCGAAATTGGTGCGCTTCAACAAACCAAGTTTTCACTGGTTTTAGTACGCTAAACACATGGGCTAAACCGAGCAGCACAGATTGCCAAGCGGGATCTTGTAATAAAGGCTCTTTTACTGGCTCAAACCAACGCTCAATTCCACCATGTAAGGCGTTGTAGTTTACGGATTGCCAATGCGCACGGTGTGGAACTAAATGAAGGTGATCGCCTTGGATTTCATAACTAGCATGGCGACGAAAACGATAGCGCCCACCATCCTTTAAATAAGGGTCCCGCGGTAAACCCTCCCAAAACTGCGTTAGAGCCTGAAGATCTGGCAGCGAAACCTTACTGATTTCAGCTACCGTTTCTGATGAGGCAACTACATAGCCATCGCTACGCAGAGCATTACCAAGCTCTTTGGCTGATGTCAGCGGTGGTGCTAGCGTAGCAATAGTCATAGGTTTATTTTAGAGCTAATCGAGTTGAGCACCTGAGGCCTTAACGATTTTGATCCACTTGGCCAACTCATCTTTTAATAAGGTGGTGAGTTTTGAAGACGGTACCGGTGCAAGATCTAAGCCCTGAGCTATTAACTTCTCACGAACATCTGGTCTTGACATCACCTTATCCATGGCCTGCTGATTCTTTTTCACTACATCCGCAGATACCCCGATAGGCGCGAATGTCGCAACCCAAACTTCACCAACACAATCAGGATATGTTTCGGCAATCGTTGGTATTTCTGGAGCAGCGCTTGATCGCTTAGCCGAGCTAATGGCGATTGCTTGTAATTTTCCTGTCTTAATGTAATTCAGGGCAGAAGGAAGACTTGCAAATGCCAAAGGAACTTGGCCACCTAATACATCGTTAATTGCGGGAGCAACCCCTTTATAAGGAATATGCTGCATATCAATACCGGCACTGGTATTGAGCATTGCACCAAGCAAATGGCTGATAGTGCCATTACCAGCAGAGGCATATGAAAGCTCTCCAGGCTTCTTTTTAGCGGCAGCCACGACATCAGCTAAGGTTTTATATGGAGACCCTGGAGGGGAAACTAAAACATATGGTGTAGCGCCAATGTAATACAGAGGCACAAAATCATTGATTGGGTCAAAGCCAGGATTCTTATACAAGGCAGGATTAATTGCTTGAGCACTATTAATCGTCAATAGAATCGTGTAACCATCTTTAGAGGAGCGAGCAACACTCTGAGTACCAATATTGCCGCCAGCCCCTGGCCTGTTCTCCACAACAATAGAAGTGCCAATGGCTTCACCATAAGCGGGTGCAATCAAGCGCGCAACAATATCGTTTGTGCCGCCTGCCACCTGCGGAACTACTAGAGAAATTGGTTTGTTCGGATAAGGCTGCGCAAGTGCTATAAAAGAAATCAAAACGCTTAATACAGCAAATGCGCTATTTATTATTATTTTATTCATATCGTCTCCTCAGCCAAAACTATCTATGTAAATTTAAACGCGCTCTCACACCACCAACATGTCCCTTGAGATCATATAACTCTTTAGCATCAAGCATAGATACCTTGATGTTATCTACCCGTCTTTCGATAGCCTCTAAATCTTGGAAATTTTTTTCCTTCATATCAGGATTTGAAGCATTTTTATCAATTTGTTTTAACTCTTCATACACTTGTGAAAGCTTCAGTCTTAAGAAAAAATTCTTGGCAGATGGAACATAAGTAAACAAAGGAATTAGGATTACTAACATCGGAATAACAATTCTTACAAAACGACCAACCCACACTGCAGTCCAAAACGGAAGGTGACGATGTAAAAAGGAAGGTCCATCCTTAAGGTAGATTTCTGCATCCACATGCATCGGAAAATCTAAGCCTGCCATCGAGGGAAACTCACCTGGTTTTTGCAAACGAGAATAAGACTTCAAAATATCGTAAGAGGCCCCAAGCAGAAGGGAAACTAAGGCCGGGCTAATATTCTCTTTTGCCACTAGGGTTGCAGTAGGCGCAATGACCTGAATATCTTGTCGCGGCAAATCATGCGCAATACTCAATAGACCACGTGGAACCATCACCTTAGAAAGATAAGGTAGATTGCGTGTATAAGCATCTGCCTGTTCAAAATTCATCAAACGTATACCAGGAATTTCATAGAACTTTGAAAGGATTGGCGCCTCTGCAGCAGCCACAATAAAAATGACATCTAATTCACCTTTACTGAATTGTGCAATCGCTTCATCCGGCTTCAATTTCTTAGCATCAATCTCATTCTCAGAAATATTGCTAATCTTTAATAGCGCGGTACTGAGAGCTAATGTACCACTACCATCATTACCAATGGATACGCGCTTGCCCTTTAATTGACTAAAGACCCGAAGTTGGCCACCGTCATTTTTAAATGCACTTTCACGATACCAAACCCAGGCAGGCTCATAGAACATTCCTGCCAAGGAAACCAAATGAGGATATTTAGCAATATCAGCCACCCCACCCTGAACCATACCAATATCAACACCGGATTTAGGGTCACTTAAAAGCGCTAGGTTATCAACAGTTCCGCCGGTGGTTTTTAACTCTAACTGAACGCCCTCGCTAGCGAGCTCAGTCTTTAGGCGCTCACCGAACTGATAGTAAAGTCCCGTTGGAAACCCAGTAGCCATATCCATCACTTTGGGTGGCGATGGAATCAATATCCATAAAACCCCAAAAAAGAGAATGAGAACCACAAAAAAGGCCGTCACTATGGCTAGTGGGTTATAAATTTGTCGTCTAAAGGAATTCATTAAAGTCTCAAGTATTCAAAATCTTTTTATATTATGCCCCGATGTGGGCAATAGGCAAAAGATTAAAACCTTGCCAAATAATTCGAGATAAGATGGGGTTTTCTGACCCACAAGAATGATCATGAATGCATTAAAAACAAAGGTAGCACTAGTTACAGGTGCTGGCACCGGAATTGGTAAAGCAGCTGCGAACTCACTTCTCAAAGGTGGTTATCAAGTTGTTCTGACTGGACGCAACCTTGATCGCTTAAAACAGGCCATTATTGACATTGGCGGTAATGATGCCAATTGCCTAGCTGTTGCGTGTGATGTTGGCAACCCAAACGATGTCAAAAGACTCTTTATCGAGTTAAATAAAAAATTTGGACGTATAGATATTTTATTTAATAACGCTGGAATGGGTGCACCAGCCATTCCCATGGAAGACCTGACGTATGAACAATGGATGAATGTTGTGAATGCCAATCTATGTGGTGCATTTTTATGTTCACAAGAAGCCATACGGATGATGAAAGCTCAAACACCACAAGGTGGCAGAATTATTAACAACGGGTCTATCTCGGCACATGCCCCTAGACCAATGTCCGCACCCTATACTGCAACCAAGCATGCCATCAGCGGACTAACCAAAACAATTGCGCTCGATGGCCGCCCTTTTAATATTGCATGCGGTCAAATTGATATCGGCAACGCTGCCACAGAGATGACTGAGCGCATGGCCGCCGGAATTATGCAAGCAGATCAATCTATTAAGGTGGAGCCACGGATGGATGTAAACCATATTGGTGAAGCAGTGCTTCACATGGCCCAACTTCCTCTAGAAAGCAACATCCTCTCGATGACAATCATGGCCACAAATATGCCTTTTGTGGGCAGAGGCTAAGTAGCTTTTAGATAGCTTATTGCCGTTCCTGGTCAACCAATAAGCGAATATTGTTTGACCCAACTTTGACTGTTTTTACAGAGGATATTAAGTCCCCCACTTCAGGCTTAGCCATTCCAGTTTTTGATATTCTCACCTCGATGGTAGCTTCTGACAGCTTAGAGAGAGGCGCATTTGGATTCATCGCCAAAGCGTCAGTCAAAGAAAAACTCATCGGAAACCCAGATACGGTTGTTTTGAGCACTGCAACCGGCATACGCTCACCCGGCTGACGTGCAATTACCATCACAATATCGCCAGCCTTCAATTTTGATTTCATATCGGCAGCGATCTCAATAGTGCCACTAATCCCTTTACTGCCAACTACGGGCGCAGTGGGACTAGCCGCAGGAAGTCCCGCCTTAGATCGAGCTTCTGCAATAGAACCCGCAATAGCGTTCGCCTCTTCAGTACCAGCTGGCAATTGCTGTGCTAGCTTCTCCCAGGTCTGTACTGCAGCCTTGTAATTGCCAGTGGTATACGAAGCGGTACCTGACAGCCAGAGTGCCATTAAATTATTGGGGTCTAACTTGAGCGCTTTATTAATTAGCGCAAGGGGTTTGCCATCAAAACTGCCATTCGCTTTGCTTGCGAGTGCGTCCGCATAATCTGCCAACAACTGCGGATCAGAATCAATAAAATTTCCGGCTCGCTCATAAGCCGCAACTGCTTCTTGATCGCGACCCAGGACACGATAAGAGCGAGCTAACATCGCCCAACCTTTGAGGTTGCTCGGATCTTTTTCCATCTTGGATGCAAATTCAGTCACCATTTTCTCAACACCCTCTTGAGTCATGGGTTGCTGAGTACCTGTTTCAGCAATTCGAGTTGCATCACCCAATGAAAAATATAGGCCCGATGAGAGTAGCACGATAAAAACACACAAGCCAATCATCGTCAGCTTGCTTGAGCCCATTACAGAGTGATCATCTGCTTCACTTGTATCCTGAAATAAACGCTGGCGCATTTCTGCGTGGGAAATTTCATAGTCAGCAGAGCTAATAGAACCAGTAGCTCGCTCCAACTCTAATTTATCAAGCTCATCACGATAAATAGCAGCATTCATTTGACGACGAGACGTCATCTCAGCTTTTGCTGGAAATATAAAGGGGCGTAATAACAGTACTAAAACCAGTATTAGCAAAAGAGCGGCCGGAATTAAAAAGCTAGTCATTGCACACCCTTGTTATCTTTGCCGCCATCATTAAGCAAGGCATCAATTCTTCGATTATCTTCGTCAGTCAGATTAAGACTTGGAACATTACGATCTCTTCTTCGCAAGTAAGTCAGCAAACCGCTGATTCCAATAAGTAGAATGACGAAGGGTCCAATCCACAGCAACCAAGTAATTGGCTTGACGGGCGGTCGATACAAAACAAAATCACCGTAGCGCTCCACCATAAATGTTCTGATTTGATCATCACTTTTACCTTCTTTGATGAGTATTCGAATTTCTCGACGCAGGTCATTTGCCAAATCAGAACGAGATCCCGCTAAAGATTCATTTTGGCAAACTAAGCATCGCATTTCTTCGGAGATGCTGATCAGACGTTGCTCAGTAAGCGGATCATCAGCTAAAGGTGCCGCATCTTTTGCATAGGAAGACCCTAGACTAAAAATGCAGAGTGCAATAAGCAGGAGTTGCCTCATGATTTCTTGAGCTCGCTCACCAAAGGGAAAATCTTTTGATTGAGAAGTTCCATCGTGAGCGGGCCAATATGCTTAAAACGGATAATGCCTGCTTTATCAATCACATAGGTCTCCGGGACCCCATAAACGCCATAATCAATTCCTACACGCCCATTCGCATCAAATGCAGATAAGAGGTAAGGGTTGCCCTGCTTTGCCAGCATTACCAAGGCATCTTCTCGATTATCTTTGTAATCCAACCCAATCACAGGGG
>Ga0208496_1000720_pt1 | contig 12094 bp, 9 predicted proteins | sample CryBogmetaGMA2M_FD_184552 | JGI IMG/M metagenome (GOLD analysis project Ga0208496, IMG submission 184552) | Freshwater microbial communities from Crystal Bog, Wisconsin, USA - MA2M (SPAdes) | ecosystem: Environmental > Aquatic > Freshwater > Lake | place: Crystal Bog, Wisconsin, USA | collected... | reverse complement strand
GATCAGCGCGCCCGCGCCCTCATCAAGAAGCTGCCGGAAGCCGCCCAGGCGGAAGCTACGAAAGAGTACGAGGAGACAAAAGCCACGTTCGACGGTATGAAGGATCTGCCGCCCGAGGCGCGCCAGCAAAAGATCCGCGAGATCATGGCGAACCCCGCGCTGCAGGAGAAAATGGCGGATGCGCGCCTCCTGCGCGACTCGAAGATGACGACCGCGCAGCGCATCAACCGCGCAGTGAGCTATGTCAGCCGGAAGGCCGCCGCCAAGGCCGCGAACAAATAAACCATGAAAACCCTCAGACGCCGCGCCTTCACACTGATCGAGCTGCTGGTGGTGGTCGCCATCATCAGCATGCTCGCCGCCCTTCTCATGCCGGCAATCCGCGGCGCCGTGGACAAGGCCAAAGGCGCCAAATGCATCAGCAACCTCCGCCAAATCGGTGTCGCCGTGCAGCAGTATGTGGGGGACCCGGAGAACGGGCACCAGTTCCCGCCGATCTACAATGTCACCGGCGCCAACGCCACGGCCGATCTCGGCGCGAACACCAACCTGGCAGGCACCTCCTCGCTTCAGCCCTTGGCATGCCTGGCCAACTACGGCGTCACCATGGCCCTGCTCACCTGCCCGGCGGATAGAGCCCCCGACCCCGATTATGGCAGCTATCTCTGGTCACCGGTCCTGCAGGGGGAACAACCCGAGAGCGTCACGGTCTACAGCCGGGGCGGGGCCTTCTCGGTCTCAACTCTCAGCCTGCTCACCATCTGCACCGACAACGGGCGTCCCCACAACGGGAAGCTGAATGTTCTCCGCGCCGACGGGCACGTCGATACCAAGCCCTGATCGACCAACTCGCGGGACAAGGGCCGTGCGACAAAACGTTGGGCAAGGATGTCCCTCGCCTTTTTGCACTTCAGCCCTGGGACTTCAGCCCCTAGCCTTTTCCCCCATGGCGACAACCCTGCTGATGACAATCGATTGTCCCGACCGGGTCGGATTGCTGGCCACGATCACCGGATTCGTGGCGGGACAGCAGGGGAACTTCGTCGAAGTCAACCAATACACCGACGAGATCAACGGGTGGTTCTTTGCCCGATTCGCCTTCGAGGTTCCCGAGGGGGTCACACTGGAGTCGGTACGCACCGCATTCGCGCCGATCGCGATCGGCAACAATGCCAGCTGGACGATCCGCGACAAGGGCCGTCCGCTGAAAACCGTACTGCTCGTCAGCAAGGAAGACCATTGCCTGGCCGATATGCTCTGGCGCTGGCGTTCCAAGGAGATGAACATCGAGGTGCCGCTTGTCATCTCCAACCACGAGACCCTCCGCACCTCCGTGGAAAAGGAGGGGATCCCCTTCCTTCATCTTCCCATTCCGACGGACGAAGCCGGCAGGGAGGCGGCCTTCCGCAAGGTCAGCGACGCGATCTGCGATGTCTCGGGCGAGCTGACCGTCCTCTGCCGGTATATGCAGATCCTCCCGGCGTGGTTCTGCGAGGAGCACCTCAACCGCATCATCAATATCCACCACTCGCTCCTCCCTGCCTTCGCCGGAGCTGATCCCTACCGCAAGGCGTACGACCGCGGCGTCAAGCTTATCGGCGCCACCTGCCACTATGCCACCGAGGAGCTGGATGCGGGCCCGATCATCCATCAGGAGATGATCAAGGTGGAACACTTCCACACCCCTGCCGAGATGCGCCGCCTCGGGCGCGACTGCGAGCGCCTCGCGCTGGCGCGGGGCGTCCGCCTCCATGTCGAGGACCGCGTCGTCGTCCACGGCACCCGCGCCATCGTCTTCGGAAATTGAGGGGCAGCTAAATTTGGAACTCAGGAAGGGCTTGGGTTTTCCCCTCGTTCAAGCGGGAGCTACCGCTCATTTTCACCATGGTAAGCATCTCTAACACAGCCCTTGCTTTCTTTTCCTGAGTTCCTGAGTTCCATATTCTCATCCTCTTTGTAGCCTCGTTACCGCATGACCGATTCTTCCATCCATCTTTCCGCCCGCGGACTTTGCCAGACCTACGAACTCGGCACGGAACGGCTCGAGGTGCTCAAGGGGGTCGATCTCGATGTCACCCGCGGCGAGGTGGTCTTCCTGCGCGGCCCTTCGGGCGCGGGGAAATCAACCCTGCTCTATATTCTGGCCGGTCTCGAGCATCCGCGCGGAGGCTCCGTCTCCTTCGAGGGGGAGCAGCTCTTCGGGCTCGGGCGCGACCGGCTGGCCACCCTGCGCAACAAACGCATGGGGTTCGTGTTCCAATCCTACTTCCTTCTCCCCGAACTCACCGCGCTCGAGAATGTGATGCTCCCGGCGATGCTCGGGGGGGCAAAACGCCAGGAGGAGGCGCGGCGCCTGCTTGATCTCGTGGGCCTCTCGGGACGACTCGATCATCTCCCCTCGCAGCTGAGCGGCGGCGAGCAGCAGCGCGTGGCGATCGCGCGCGCGCTGATCAACAATCCCGGCATCCTCTTCGCTGACGAGCCGACCGGCAATCTCGATGCCGCCACCGGTGCCGGCATTATCGACCTACTTCTCGGACTGGCACGGCAGGATGGACGGACCTTTGTCGCCGTCACCCACGATCCCGCCCTCGCCGCGCTCGGCGACCGTGAGCTCTTCCTTGCCCAAGGACATCTTCAGCAAACCATCTCCTAACAGACTCCTCAGGTTTCAGGTCTCCAGTTTCATCCTTCCATGTCCCCCTCCACCATCGTTACGCCCGTCCAGGTGATGTTCTTCGACACCGATGCCGGTGGCGTCGTGCACAACATCGCCTACCTCCGCTTCATCGAGACGGCGCGCACCCTCCTGGCCGTCCAGCTCGGCATGGATTGGGAGCACATGGCCCACACCTCGGTCTTCCCCGTGGTGGTCCGCACCGAGATTGATTACAAACGTCCCGCCATTCTCGGCGACGAGCTGGAGGTTCACGGACGCCTCGGCGAGGCGACGACGGCTCGGTTCTGGTGCCACTTCGAGATCAAGCGTCCGCGTGACGGAGCGCTCCTGATCACCTGCCAGCAGGCGCTTGCCTTCGTGAAGATGCCCGAAGGTAGGCCGCTGCGTCTTCCCAGGGGATGGCCCGAGCCCTTTGCCCCGGGGATTCCACCCGCTTCCTAGCTCCTCTGCCGCCGCCCGTGGTCATCTGCGATCTCACACAATTCTATAGTCCGTACTCAGGGGGGGTGAGGCGTTATGTCGCGGAGAAGGTTGCCCATCTGCAGGCCGCAGGCCACAGGCATGTGCTCATCATCCCGGGAGAGAAGACCGAGCGCAGGGAGGAGGCGGGGCGGGTGATCTACACGATCGAGTCCCCCCTGGTCTCGCGCACCGCCCGCTACCGCGCCCTGCTCAACCTGCACCTGGTCGAGGAGGCGCTCGAGCGCGAACAGCCCGACCTGATTGAGTCGGGCGATCCTTATCAGGTCGCTTGGAAGGCGCTCGCCTCGGGCCGCGCGCTCGGCATCCCGACCGTCGGCTTCTATCACTCCCACTTCCCCGACGCAGTACTCCGTTCGGTGGCGAAGTATTTCGGGGCGATCTCCGTGATGATGGCCGAGGAGATCGGCCAGCGCTATGTCACCGCGCTCTACAACCGCTTCGAGCGCACGCTGGTTCCGAGCGCCGGTCTCTCGACGCTTCTGCGGCATTGGGGGCTGGAGAATGTCGAGACCATCGAGCTGGGCGTGGACACCGGAATTTTCTTTCCCGATGCGGAGCGCGGAAAGGCCGTGCGGAAAAAGCTCGGCTGGCCGGAGGATAAGCAGGTGCTTCTCTACGTGGGTCGGCTCAACCCCGACAAGAACGTCCGCCGTCTCCTCGAAACCTTTGCCCTGCTTCACGAGCGCTTTCCGAATCGCTTCCACCTCGCGGTGGTCGGCGACGGGATGCTGCGCGGCGGGCTCCAGCGTCTCGCCGAGGAAACGGGAGCCGTCAACTGGACGCGCTACTGCAACGACGCCGAGGAACTGGCGGACATCTACCGCGCCGCCGATCTCTTCGTCCATCCGGGCGTGAAGGAGACCTTCGGCCTGGTCACGCTCGAGAGTCAGGCCTGCGGCACGCCCGTGGTCGGGATCCGCGGCAGCTACATGGATGCCATCAACTTCAGCGGCCTGCACAACTGGTCCGCGGCCGATGACCCCGCCGCCCTCGCGGAGGCGATCCGCGTCGCCGCCGAGGCCGATCCCGCGGCTGCAGGTCACGCCGCATCGCTTTCGGTGGCGGCAAAATACGACTGGAAGGCGGTCTTCGTGCGGCTCTTTGCGGTTTACCGCGAGGCCATCGCCTCGTACAACCCCTGAGGTGATTCAGGAACAGAACGCATCCTCGGACCCAGCTGCCGGAAGCTTCGTGCTCCGCCGCTACGAGCCGCGCGACCGCGCCGCGGTCCGCTGGCTCTGCTGCGAAACGGGGTTTCTGGGCAAGGCGATCGATCCGGTCTTCGAGGATCGCGAGATCTTCGCCGACTACCTCACCCGCTACTACACCGACATCGAGCCCGAGTCTTCCTTCGTGCTCGAGCAGGAGGGTGCGGTGAAGGGTTACCTTCTCGGCTCCTATCGTCCCGCGCGCCAACAGCTCTTCAACTTCTTCAACAACCTCTCCCTCTTCTCGCGCGGCATGGCGAAGTACCCCTTCTACAACCGCGCCACCCGCGACTTCATCGGATGGATCCTACGCAACTCCTGGCGCGAGGTTCCACAGGCACCTCGCCGCGCCGCCCACTTCCACTTCAACATCCTTCCCGAGGCGCAGGGACTCGCCAACAGCAAGGGCCTCATGGATCTCTATCTCGATCATCTCCGCGGGAAGGGCGTCCGTCAGGTCTACGGACAAGTCGTCACCTTCGAGGGGAGGCGCGGCGCCAAGGTCTTCGAGCGCTACGGATTCCAAGTGCTCAACCGGAGCGAGATCACCAAATACCGCAACTCCCATCCCGAGCCGGTTTACCTCACGACGGTTCTGAAGGAGCTTAGCTAGGGGGTTAGCGGTTTAGGCTCTAGCTTTTTAGGTTCAAAACCGCTTGCAACACGGGGACAAAGTTCTTCGTTTCGTCTCCTTGAATTTTTCCCTTCCGAGACGATGGTCTGACTTCAGCTCTTCCAACTATCTAAAGCCTAAATCCCTAGAGCCTAGAACCTAATCCCCCTCAGCCTTTTCCCCTTTCACTTTCCACTTTTTCACTTTTCCCCTCCCCATGACCGACACCGAGGCCGCCATCATCCTGAACATGCTCCCGCAGGTCGGACCCGTGCGGGTGCGGCGGCTCACCGAACGTTTCGGCTCGCCCGCCGCGATCCTCGAGGCCACCGGTTCGGCACTGCGCGGTGTCGAGGGGATCGGCCCCGAGGTCTCCTCGGTGATCACCTCGTGGAAAGATCATGCCGATCTTGATGCGGAGCTTACCCTGGTCGAACAAGCCGGCGCCCGCGTCCTCACGCAGACCGACGCGGAGTATCCGGAGCTGCTGAAGGAAATCCATGATCCGCCGATCGTTCTCTACGTGCTCGGGAAGCTGGAGCCGCGCGATCAGAAAAGCGGCATCGGCATCGTCGGGACGCGCAAAGCGAGTCACTACGCCGCTGAGTCGGCGAAGAAGCTCGGCTACCAGCTCGCCTACGCGGGGCTCACCATCTACAGCGGGCTGGCTCGAGGGATCGACACGGCCGCGCACCAGGCTGCCCTCGCCGCCAACGGCCGGACGGTCGCCGTGCTCGGAAGCGGACTCACCCACATCTATCCGGAGGAGAACATCCCCCTTGCTCAAAAGATTGCCGCCGGATCGGGCGCGGTGATCAGCGAGTTCCCGATGGCGACCACGCCGACGAAGCAGACTTTTCCCAAGCGCAACCGGATCATCAGCGGCGCCTCCTTCGGATTGCTCGTCGTCGAGGCGGGACTCAACAGCGGCGCCCTCATCAGCGCCCGGGAGGCTGGAGAGCAGGGACGCTCCCTCTACGCGGTGCCGGGCAGGATCGACCAGCCGGGCACCCTCGGCTCCAACCGCCTCATCCAGCAGGGGGCGAAGCTTGTCATCGACGCGGGGGATATCCTCTCCGACCTGCCGATGCTCTTCGCCGCGCCACCCGATCTCCCGAAGAGCCGTCCGCGGACAGACCTCACGGGCGACGATCTGCTCGTCTACAATGCGATCGGCGACGATCCCACCCCCGTCGATGTGATCATCGCGACGTCAGGGCTTCCGGCGGCAACCGTCTCCTCGCGACTGCTCGCCCTCGAACTCGGCCGCCATGTCCGCTCCGCGCCGGGCAACCGCATCATCAAGCTGATCTGATCCGAAATTTTTTCGGCGGAGTTTTTTAAAAGAGTTGGGAGCGGTGAAAAAGAGTCCGTTTCCGATGGCCTTCGAAAAATCTCCCGTTGCATTTCCGTGGCGATGCCATTATCGATTCACGCCCCGCCCCCCTTTCCAAGATCCACCACTTTCCCGCCACAACCGCTAATGTCTTTGGCTTTGCGAACAGCCTTCAGCCTTCAGCCTAACCCCCTCTCCTAATGTCCAAAACCCTCGTCATTGCCGAGAAGCCGAGCGTCGCCGCCGATCTGACCCGCGCCTTGGGTGGAAAGGCCGCGAGGGCAGAGTTCTTCGAGGTCGACGACTACATCATCACCTCGGCGGTGGGTCATCTGGTGGAGCTCTGCCTGCCGAACAAGATGACGGGCGGCAAGGGTCTCTCCTGGAAGCTGGATGCCCTTCCGATCATTCCCGAGGAGTTCGAGCTTCAGCCGATCGCCCGATCCGCCGACCGCCTCAAGGTGGTGAAAAAGCTTCTGAAGGACCCCGGGGTCACCACCGTCATCAACGCCTGCGACGCCGGCCGCGAGGGGGAACTCATTTTCCACAACATCATCCAGCTCACCGGATGCAAGAAGCCGGTCAAGCGCCTCTGGCTCCAGTCGATGACCAAGGAGGCGATCCAGGAAGGCTTCGCCCACCTCCGCGACGACGCGGAGATGCAGCCGCTCGCCGCCGCCGCCGTCTGCCGTTCCGAGAGCGACTGGCTTGTCGGCATCAACAGCACCCGCGCCCTCACCGCCGTGAATTCCGGACAGGGGGGCTTCCAGCTCACCCCCGTCGGCCGCGTGCAGACTCCGACGCTCGCGATCCTTGTCGAGCGCGAGGAAAAGATCCGCGCCTTCGAACCGAAGACCTATTTCGAGGTTCATGCCGAGTTCTCCGTCGCCGCGGGAAGCTATGCCGGACGCTGGTTCGACGAAGGCTTCAAGAAGTCGGACGCGGAGGATGCCGCCGACAAGAAGGCTGAGCGCCTCTGGGACAAGGCACGCGCCGAAGAGATCCGCGCGAAGTGCTCCGGCAAGCCGGGAGTCATCGAGGAGACCAAGAAGTCAACCACCCAGGCCGCCCCTCTCCTCTACGACCTGACCACCCTCCAGCGCGAGGCGAACGGCCGCTTCGGCTTGAGCGCCAAGCGGACCCTCCAGCTGGCCCAGCGTCTCTATGAGCACCACAAGGTGCTGACCTATCCCCGTACCGACTCACGCTACCTGCCGGAGGACAACCTACCCGCCGTAAAAGCCGCATTCAAGTCCTTTGAGGACAAGGAGCTACGGAAGCACGCATCCCATGCTTTGGAGCAGAATTGGGTTGTCAAAACCGGCAAGGTCTTCAACAACGCCAAGGTCTCCGACCACCATGCCATCATCCCGACCGGGGCTTCCACCGCCGGACTCGACGAGATGGAGGCAAAGCTTTTCCTGATGGTTGCCCAGCGCTTCGTTGCGGTCTTCTATCCCGCCGCGCGCTTTGATGTCACCACCCGCGTCACCCGCGTCGAGGGCGAGCCTTTCAAGAGCGAGGGGAAAGTCCTGACCGATCCCGGTTGGCTCGCCGTCTACGGCAAGCAGGCCGCCGGCGACGATGATGCCAAGATGCTGGTTCCCGTCTCCGGCACCGCGCCCGAGCTCGAGGGTGCACGCACCGATTCCGTCGAGGTTCATGAGGCTCAGACCCGTCCGCCCGCCCGCTTCAACGAAGCGACCCTGCTCAGCGCCATGGAAGGCGCTGGCAAGCTTGTCGAGGATGAGGAACTCCGCGAGGCGATGAGCCAGCGGGGTCTCGGCACTCCCGCCACGCGCGCCGCCATCATCGAGGGACTCCTCGGCGACGCCTACGTCCTGCGCGACGGCCGCGATCTCTCCGCCACCAGCAAGGGGATGGCCCTGATCCATCTCCTCCGCCACATGGGCGTGGCCGTCCTCACCTCGCCTGAGCTTACCGGCGAGTGGGAACACAAGCTCAAGCAGATGGAAGCGGGCGAGTTCAAGCGACCCGAGTTCATGGAGGAGATCCGTGCCTTCACGCGCGATATCGTCTCGAAGGCCCAAGGCTTTACCGACGACGCCGAGGGGGCGTTCCCCGATCTCGATGTCACCTGCCCCAAGTGCGGGAAGGGTCCCTTCAAGGAGACCGTCCGCCAGTTCAAGTGCCGTTCGTGCGATCTCTCCCTCTGGAAATCACTCGCAGGCCGCCCGCTCGAGCGCGAGGACATCACCGCGCTTCTCACCAAGAAGAGCGTCGGCCCGCTCGAGGGATTCCGCAGCCGCTTCGGGAAGCCTTTCTCCGCGGAGCTCGAATTTGATCCCGAGTGGAAGCTGAAGTTCGTCTTCGGCGAGCGCGAGGGAGATCCCGCCGCCGAGGCGGCAATCCGCAATTCCGAGGCCATCGCCCCCTGCCCAGTCTGCAAGAAGGGAACGATCCGCGAAGGCGTCACCAGTTATGTCTGCGACCAGTCGATCGGAGCTGAGAAGACATGCGAGTTCCGCACGGGCAAGACCATCCTCCAGCGATCCATCCCGCGTGAAGAGATTGTCAAACTTGCCGAGACTGGCAGAACGAATCTCATCGCGGGCTTTGTCTCCAAGAAAGGACGCAAGTTCGCCGCTTACCTCAAGCTTGAGGGGAAGAAGGTCGGCTTCGAGTTTGAGCCAAGGGAGCCCAAGGCCCCCAAGGCCGAGGGGGAGGGATCGACCGTCAAGCGCGGCCGCTTCGGCAAACCGCTGAAGCCCAACCTCACGACCGATGCTGTTGCGGAAGTCATCGAGAAGAAGACCGCCAAAGTTGCCAAGCCCTCAAAGCCCAAGAAGGCTCCTGCAAAAAAGAAAGTCGTCAAGGCTTAGGGGTGAAAGCCATCCGGATAACGTTTTTCAACGTGAACCGATTCCTCCAGATCCCGGTCTATTTGCTCCTGTTCGTTGTGGGTTGTTTGGTTCCGGCGTTTGCTTCCGCTGAACAGCCGGCATTCCCCCTCTGCGGAACCACATGGCGCGCCACCGCCATCGGGGGGAATCCGGTCAAAGGTCGAGCCCCCACGCTGACGATTAACGAGGAGATCAACGGGGGGAGGGTCTCCGGCAGCGGTGGGTGCAACCGCTACTTTTCAGGCGTCGAGTTTGGGAAGGAGCATGCCATCCACTTCGGTGCCGTTGCCTCGACGCGCATGGCTTGCGAGGGTGTCGAGGGCGTGCAGGAATCGGCTTATTTCAAGGCCCTTTCCTCCGCCTCCTCGTATCACCTCAACAACGACTATCTCGTCCTGCTCGACAGCAAGTTCAACAAGCTCGTCGAGTTCTCGGCCGAACCACGCCGCTGATCTCCTTCGGACCACTTCGGCGGATTCTCAAATCTTCTTCGAGGAGGAGCATCCGCACCCTCCACCACAGCCGGGCTTCTTGCGTGCCCTGAGCCAGCGGGCCACGAAGAAACCAACCGCTCCCACGACAAGGGCAAGGGCGAGGGTGGTCTGGAGTTCCGGCGTCATGGTTTCAATCTAGCACAGACCTCGGCGGCTTTTCTTCCTGCTTTCTTGAGTTTGAGATTTTTCCTGCATCTCTCTCCGCGTCTCTGCAACTCTGCGCGACAATCATTTAGCTCCTAGTGGAATCCAAGAAGCCTTCCTCCCTGATAAATCAGGAGCGACGCCAGATAGGCCGTGCCGGTCATGTAGCAGAATTGGAAGAGAGGCCAGCGGAGGCTGTTTGTTTCACGCCGCACGACCGCCAAGGTGCTGACGCACTGCATCGAGAGGACGAAGAAGATCAGGATCGAGAGGCATGTGAGCGGGGAAAAGACGGCTGATCCGTCGGGGCGTTTCTGATCGCGCAGCGTCTGCGCAAGCGCGCCCTCTTTCTCATCCTCGCCACCTTCGACGTTGTAGACGATCGCCATGGTGCCACAGAAAACCTCGCGCGCCGCTTGCGCGGCCACCAGGCCGATGCCGATCTTCCAATCCATGCCGAGCGGCGCGATGGCCGGTTCCATGGCGTGACCGATCTGTCCGGCGAAGCTGTGCTGGAGTTGCTCCGATTTCGTCGGCTCCGGTGCACCGGCGCGCTGGGAGGTCTTCGGAAAGCTCGCGAGGAACCAGAGGATGATCGAGATGCTAAGGATGACGGTGCCCGCGCGCTTGAGGAAGAGTGCGGCCCTCTGCCACATCTGGGTGGCGATCTGCGGAACCGAGGGAAGTCGGTACGGGGGCAGTTCCATCAGGAAGAGCGGGGTCTCTCCCTTCAGGATCGTCTTCTTGAAGAGCCATGCGTAGAAAAGCGCGGCCGATGTTCCCAGCAGATAGAGCCCCATCATGAGGGCTCCCTTGGTCCAGACGCTGGCGCTCTCTCCCGGCCAGAGTGCCGCGATCATGAGGGCATAGACCGGCAGGCGGGCCGAGCAGCTCATGAAGGGGGCGACAAGGATGGTGACCAGGCGGTCCTTGGGATTCTCGATGGTGCGCGTCGCCATGATGCCGGGGATCGCACAGGCGTAGGAGCTGAGCAAAGGAATGAACGATTTCCCATGGAGCCCGACGCGGCTCATCACACGGTCCATGAGAAAAGCGGCGCGCGCCATGTAGCCGGTGTCCTCGAGCAGGCCGATAAAAAAGAAGAGGATCAGGATCTGCGGCAGGAAGACCACCACGCCCCCCACTCCCGCGACGATGCCGTCGGTGAGAAGGTCGCGCAGATCGCCCGCTGGCATCACGCCTCGGATCCACTGCGCCGCGGCATCAAAGCCCGCCGCGATCCAATCCATCGGGTAGGAGGCGATCGTGAAGATGGAGACGAACATCAGGATCATCATCCCGAAGAAGACCAGCCATCCCCAGGCCTTGTGGGTGAGGAGATCATCGAGCCGCTGGGTGAGCTTGTCCCCCATCGCGATGAGCCCCCCCTGCGCGGCGTGGCAGAGCTTTCCGATGCGGTCGTAGCGGGCGGCAACAATCGCCTCGCGCCACTCGGGATGCTCGCGGTCGAGCTGGGCGCGTTGGGTCAGCACGGCACTCAACGCGGCGCCGGCTCCCAGTTCGGAAGCGAGCGCGGCGCTTTCCTGCTCTGTCGCGGCAAGCAGAAGAGAGGATTTCACGCGGACCTGGGGATCGCGAGGTCGGCGCGCATCCTCCGGGCCGTGTCCCGGCCAATGCGAGGAAACATGGTCCGCGGCGCGGGTCCATGCGGAGGGAAGCTCGGGCGCCCACGTCGTCTTGGGAATCGTCGCGCGGCTCAGGGCGAGACGGAGCGGGAGCAGCGTCTCCCGGCGTGTCGCCTGAACGGGAATCACCGGCACGCCGAGTTCCTCGGAGAGACGCGCGGCGTTGACCGGGGTTCCCTGCGCCATGGCGACATCGACCATGTTCAGGGCGATGACGGTGGGAAGGCCGAGTTCGAGAACCTGGGTGATGAAGTAAAGGTTTCTCTCGAGGTGGGAGGCGTCGATCACACAGAGGATACGCTCGGGGCGAGGCGTGTCCTGACGCAGATCGAGCAGGACGTCGCGGGTGATGCGCTCGTCGGGGGCGTGACCACCGATGCTGTAACTGCCGGGCAGGTCCAGCAGCTCCACCTTCTCGCCGTGCTGGCCGATGAACTGGCCCGACTTCTTCTCCACGGTGACGCCGGGATAGTTGGCGACCTTCTGGCGAAGGCCGGTCAGCGCGTTGAAGAGCGTGGTCTTGCCGCTGTTGGGGTTGCCGACGACGGCGTACGATTTCGCGCGCACCTCGGTGGTGACGACCGCGTCTCCCTGCGATCCGTGATGGGAAATCGCCACCGCCGTCC
>Ga0208496_1000716_pt1 | contig 12110 bp, 9 predicted proteins | sample CryBogmetaGMA2M_FD_184552 | JGI IMG/M metagenome (GOLD analysis project Ga0208496, IMG submission 184552) | Freshwater microbial communities from Crystal Bog, Wisconsin, USA - MA2M (SPAdes) | ecosystem: Environmental > Aquatic > Freshwater > Lake | place: Crystal Bog, Wisconsin, USA | collected... | reverse complement strand
ATGGATGAGCCAACTAACCATATGGATATGGAATCTATTGAAAGTTTACAGATTGCCTTAGAGAAATTCGATGGCACCTTGTTGTTCGTATCTCATGACCGGGAATTTGTATCCGCGCTAGCCAATCGCATCTTAGAAGTGAAGATGGATGGTACGGTGGTAGATTACTCGGGTACTTACGAAGAGTATTTACGCAGCCAAGCACTTGCTGGCTAACTGCGCAGACTAACTACTCAGACTAACTACGCAGGCTTATTTTCTTTTGCTTGTCTTTGAAAGCGCATCGCAGTGCCATCTTCACGAACGCGCTTCCAGACTGCAGCTTTCTCTTCATCAGAGAGAAATACCCAATTACTAACTTCGCTTAAAGTGCGGCCACAGCCTTGGCAAATTTCATCATAAAGAGTGGTGCAGACACCTATGCAAGGAGAATCGGATTCATCATCTCCAGTAGAGAGTGAATATGAGCCGTCTTGTGTTTGTGGTTTGCTGCTATCTGAATTCATAGCAATACTGTAGTCGATTTCAACGGACTGTGCTCAGCAAGCTCATCAACATAGGCTGTGATACCTTGATGCTCACGTTCTAAAAAGTGCTGAACTGCTTTTGAAAATCTAGGGTCAGCTATAAAGTGTGCCGACTGAATGGTGGTAGGTAAAAATCCGCGTGCCATCTTGTGCTCTCCCTGGGCTCCACCTTCAAAGATTTGAATGCCTTCCTTGATACAGTATTCGATAGCTTGGTAGTAAGCGGTTTCGAAGTGCAGGCAAGGCACATGCTCTATTGCACCCCAATATCGCCCATAGGCTTTGGAGGAAGGTTTATCAACCACTAGTAGTGAGGCGGCAATAGGAGTCTGATCACGCATTGCAATGATGAGGTGCAAGTTATCGGGCATACGCTGTGCCCATAATTTAAAGAAGACTTCATTTAAGTAGGGGCTAGACAGATGCTCAACGTAAGTATTTTGATAGCAGCGGTTAAAAAATTCCCAATCTTGGTCCGTAGATAAACTCCCAGGAACATGTCTAAAAGTAATCTGCTCTTTAGATACTTGTTCGCGTTCACGCCGAATATTTTTACGGCGCTTCATCGTCAGGACTGATAAAAAATGCTCAAAACTTTCAAAACCTTCGTTGTGCCAGTGAAACTGAACTGAATCGCGCAACATAAATCCTTGATCCTCAAAGGCCGCTAATTCTGAGGCCAATGGAAAAAGAATATGTGCAGACGAGAGATGATTGTCGAGTAATAAGGCTTTGAGTCCAGCAATTAAGCCTGCATGAATTTCTTTCGTTTTCTTACCAGGAGGGCATAAAATGCGAGCACCTTGAACGGGAGTAAAGGGAATAGCGCAAAGTGCTTTCGGGTAGTAGTTCATGCCCTGTTGTTCATAAGCTTGCGCCCACGACCAATCAAAGACAAACTCTCCGTAAGAGTGCTGCTTTAAATAAAGCGGCATGACCCCAACTAAGGAGTTTTGCTCTTTTAAGCCAAGATGGGCAACTTGCCAACCAGTCCTGCCACCTACACATCCGGTTTCTTCAAGTGCAGCTAAGAATCCATGATTTAGAAAGGGACCTGCATCTTCTGGCAACAGTGAATTCCACAAAGGCGCGGGTATTTCAGCAAGACTGTCAATAATTTCTAGCTGATATTGATCAGATCTTGTTGCCATTAACGCTGGATGAGTTCTATTTTGTAACCATCCGGGTCAGTTACAAAGGCAATAATGGTATCGCCACCAGCTACAGGACCAGCCTCGCGGGTAACATTGCCACCAGCAGCTCTAATCTTTGCGCAAGCGGCGTAAGCATCAGGTACACCAATCGCAATATGACCATAAGCAGTCCCCAAGTCGTAAGAAGAGACCCCATGGTTATAGGTGAGCTCAATTTCAGCGTGGCCGTCTGCATTGCCTTTGCCAAAAGCCACAAAGGCTAGAGAGTATTTTTGTTCTGGTCGCTCAGTAGTACGCAGTAAATTCATGCCTAAAACTTTGGTATAGAAATCAAGCGAGCGATTCAGATCGCCGACGCGCAGCATAGTGTGAAGGATCATCATGTTTACATTGCCGAGTAGTTGGGTCCACCACCACCTTCTGGTGTAATCCAGATGATATTTTGGCTAGGGTCTTTAATATCGCATGTTTTGCAGTGAACGCAGTTTTGCGCATTAATCTGTAAACGGGGTTTACCGTCGGTTTCTACGTATTCATAAACGCCAGCAGGGCAGTAGCGTTGCTCTGGACCAGCATAAGTTTTGAAATTGATATCTACCGGTACAGAGTTATTCTTTAGCGTTAAATGAGCTGGCTGATTCTCGGCATGATTGGTATTGGAGATAAATACCGAAGACAGGCGATCAAAACTAATCTTGCCATCTGGTTTGGGGTAGTTGATTGGTTGATGTTGTGCTGCTGGCTCTAGACATTCATGATCCGCATGCTTGATATGAACTGTCCATGGCGTATTGCCGCCTAGGAGCTTTTGCTCTAAGCCCACCATCAGAGTGCCAAGATAGAGTCCTTTAGACATCCAAGACTTGAAGTTACGCGCTTGATTAAGCTCAGTATGTAGCCAGCTATTTTGGAATGCTGCTGGGTAAGCAGATAAAACATCCGCAGAGCGATTTTCATGAAGGGCAGCTACGGCCGCTTCTGCTGCCAACATGCCTGTTTTAATTGCAGCGTGACTGCCCTTAATGCGTGAAGCATTTAAGAAGCCTGCATCACAGCCGATCAAAGCGCCGCCTGGAAAGACTGTCTTAGGTAGGCTATTTAAACCACCAGCAGTCAGTGCGCGTGCCCCGTAAGCAATGCGCTTACCTCCCTCAAAGGTTTGGCGGATCTTCGGATGCAATTTATAGCGTTGGAATTCTTCAAACGGAGAGAGGTAAGGATTCTTGTAAGAAAGTCCAACCACCAGACCAACAGCAACCTTGTTATCTCCTAAGTGATACAGAAATGAGCCGCCATAGGTATCACTCTCCAATGGCCAGCCGGCTGTGTGAACGACTAGTCCAGGCTTGCTTTGAGAGGGCTCAACTTCCCAGAGTTCTTTAATACCAATGCCATAGCTTTGGGGGTCGCTGTCTTTATCGAGGGCAAATTTAGAAATGAGCTGCTTACCAAGATGACCGCGAGATCCTTCAGCAAAGAGCGTGTACTTACCACGTAGTTCCATACCAAGCTGAAACTGGTCGGTTGGCTTGCCTTCTTTATCTAGTCCCATCGAGCCGGTAATCACGCCACATACTCCACCTTGCTCGCTATACAAAATTTCAGCTGCAGGAAAGCCCGGGAAAATTTCTACTCCAAGATTTTCAGCTTGCTGACCTAACCATCGTGTGACATTAGCTAAGCTAACAATATAGTTGCCTTCATTTTTAAAGCAGTGAGGCAGCAACCAATTGGGAACTTGATAAGAGTTATCAGAGGTTAAGAATAGAAATTGATCTTGTGTCACTTCAGTTTCAAGCGGGGCACCCATCTCTTTCCAATCAGGAAAGAGCTCAGTGAGTGCCTTAGGATCCATCACGGCGCCTGATAGGATGTGGGCACCAATTTCAGAACCTTTTTCAAGAAGGCAGACGCTGATATCTTTGCCAGAGGATTGGGCCAATTGTTTAGCCTTAATTGCTGCGGATAGACCAGCGGGGCCGCCACCAACGATAACTAGGTCATAGTCCATTGACTCTCTAGGCCCAAATTGCTCAACTAGTTCGGCAGCATTCATTCCAATTCCTCAAAATAGGCTTTTTAGCCCCTTATAGTTTAGTGCTTATAGCCAAAAACCAATTTAGTCCCTAAGTTATGCCTAAGCTGCCTGGGCTTGGGAGCCTGAGGCGTTATGATTACTTTTTTACCCATTTTGGCAATATTAGGACAAATGTTATGAATAAAACCTACCCATCGGCAGCTGATGCCTTGAGGGATATCTTAAAAGACGGACAAAAACTCGGTGTTGGTGGTTTTGGTCTATGCGGTATTCCTGAGGCCTTGATTGAGGCAGTGAAAGAACTTGGTGCGCAAAACTTGACTGCTGTTTCAAATAACGCCGGCGTCGATGGTTTCGGTTTGGGTATTTTGCTCAATTCTCGTCAAGTCAAGAAAATGGTTGCATCTTATGTGGGTGAGAACAAAGAGTTTGAACGTCAATATCTTGCAGGTGAGCTGGAACTAGAGTTCACCCCACAAGGTACTCTGGCGGAAAAATTGCGTGCTGGTGGTTGCGGCATTCCTGCCTTCTATACAAAAACGGGTGTTGGTACTCTAGTGGCTGAGGGCAAAGAGGTCAAAGAGTTTGATGGTGAAAAATACATCATGGAGCACTCGATCATTACGGATATTTCTCTCGTGAAAGCTTGGAAGGCAGATCGTTCTGGCAATTTAGTTTATCGACATACCGCCCGTAACTTCAACCCAGTAGTTGCTATGGCAGGAAAAATTACTATTGCTGAGGTTGAAGAGATTGTTGAAAATGGGGCTTTGGATCCTGCCGAGATTCATACTCCAAGCATCTACGTGCATCGCCTTGTGATTAATGCAAGCCCTGAGAAGCGTATTGAGCAGCGTACTATTTCAGCTGCACGCTAATTACCCCAAAGAACACTTAAAAGAATTTAGGAAGATCAATATGCCTTGGACTAGAGATGAGATGGCAGCGCGTGCTGCAAAAGAGTTAAAAGACGGTTATTACGTAAACTTAGGAATCGGTATTCCCACCTTAGTGGCCAATCATGTACCTGCAGGTATAGAAGTGTGGCTGCAGTCTGAAAATGGTTTGCTAGGCATTGGCCCATTTCCAACTGAAGATCAGATCGATGCTGATTTGATCAATGCTGGCAAACAAACGATTACAACTTTGCCTGGCTCTTCCATATTTTCATCAGCCGATGCATTTGGAATGATTCGTGGCGGGAAAATCAATATTGCATTTTTAGGCGCAATGCAAGTGAGTGAACAGGGCGATATTGCCAATTGGATGATTCCTGGCAAGATGGTTAAAGGCATGGGCGGTGCAATGGACTTGGTTGCGGGCGTAAAGCACGTGGTTGTCCTCATGGAGCACGTTGCCAAAAAGAAAGATGGCTCAGAAGAGCTCAAGATTCTGCCTAAATGCACATTGCCTTTAACGGGCGTGGGTGTAATTAGCCAAATCATTACTGATCTTTGTGTTTTGGATGTCACCCATTCTGGTTTGAATTTGGTTGAATTGGCTCCTGGCGTAACTAAAGAAGAAGTGGTCGCTAAAACGGGTGCCCCTGTCGATACAAGCGCTTTTTAACCCCTTTTACCATTTAATGAAATAATGGGATCACCATGTCGGGATCCCATCATCCATCTTCAGAAAAGCCAAGAGCTCAGATGAGTTCAGGGCTTGATCCTTCGCTGCACGCTCATAAAAAAGGGGATGCTCAGCATACCCATAGTAAGCAAGTCTCGAACCAAAACTTACTTTTAATTGCGCTCGTTCTTACGCTTGGTTTTTCTGGCGTTGAAGGTGCTGCTGCTTATTTTGCTAATTCCTTAGCGTTGATCTCTGATGCTGGTCACATGGTGACTGATGCTGCTGCTCTAGGTTTAGCGCTCTTGGCACAAATTATTTCTCGTCGCCCCCCTTCGCCAAAACATTCTTTTGGTTTTGGTAGAGCAGAGGCATTAGCTGCCTTTGTAAATAGTATTGCGATGCTAGCCTTAGTTGTATGGATTGTGTTTGAGGCGATTAGTCGTTTCTACGACCCGCATAAGGTTGATGGTTTCACTGTCACTGTCGTGGCTAGCATCGGTCTTCTCATGAATATTGTGGTTGCCTGGGTTCTATCACGCGACAAGAAAAGTGTAAATACTCGCGCAGCCCTTGTGCATGTGATGGGAGACTTGCTTGGATCAATAGCGGCTTTGATTGCCGGTGTCGTAATTCAGTTGACTGGATGGATGCCAATTGATGCGATTCTTTCTATTCTAGTATCCCTTTTAATTCTCAAATCAACGATATCCATTCTCCATGAGTCCTATCACTTCCTCATGGAGGGAGTGCCACTGCATATTGATTATTTGCAAGTCGGAAAAGACTTGAGAGCAGTTCCCGGCGTATTGGCCGTGCACGATCTCCACGTTTGGGAGATGACCCCTAGCTTTCCAGCATTAATTGGCCATATTGAAATTGCGGAAATGCAAGAATGGCCACAAATCATGTCTCGTATCAATGCCATGCTCTTAGATGAACATGGGATTGACCATGTCACTTTGCAGCCCGAGGTATTTGGGAGCATGGATGACCATACTCATGATGAGGATCTGCAAGATGAAGTCAGCTCAACCCCAGTCAATCATCAGGGTGAAACTTTTTATGTGCACTGTGCTGATGGAGATAGCACTCATCGGATGGCCTATCACGCTTGGGGTAATCCCAGAAACTCAAAAGTATTGCTCTGCGTTCATGGCCTAACAAGGCGGGGTAGTGACTTTAAGACTCTGGCTGAAGCAATGTGCGAGGACTATTACGTGGTTTGTCCAGATATTGTTGGTAGGGGAGACTCTGATCGCTTAAGTAACCCCATGCAATATGCCGTTCCTCAGTATGTAGCCGATATTGCTCAGTTAGTAAAAACGCTTGGGGTATCTAAAGTCGACTGGCTTGGAACTTCAATGGGCGGTCTAATTGGAATGGTGTATGCAGCGATGCCCAACTCTCCTATTCGGAAAATGCTGATCAATGATGTGGGGCCAAAAATTGAGGCTGATGCCATTAAGCGTCTAGGCTCTTATGTAGGCCAACCTTTCTCATTTGCTAGTCGTGCTGATGCCTTAGATCGACTTAATACGATTTGCGCCACCTTTGGGCAGCACACTCCCGATGAATGGGAAACCTATAACGGCCCTATGTTGATAGAGCGTAATGGTTTATGGATCATGCACTACGATCCAAATATTGCTGTGCCATTTGCCTCTGTTAATCCTGTTATGGCTAAAGCAGGTGAGATGGCTATGTGGCATGCTTTCAAGCAAATTCATATTCCGATGTTGATTGTGCGGGGTGCTCAATCTGATTTACTCTCTGCAGCTACGGTAGCCCAGATGTGCAAAGTAAACCCATATGCACGTAGCATTGAGATTGCGAATGTGGGCCATGCCCCAGCATTTGTGAAAAAAGAACAAATTGCTTTAGCAAAAGAATTCTTTAGTTAACGCACAGTTGCCAATGGCAAATGTTTCCAGCAAACCCATATATATTGATGCTTGGTACGGCGAACCAGCACAAGCTCATGCCACTGGCGTGCTGCAAATTCTGCAATCATTGAATTTAGATGAGGCTACATTAACTGCTGCTAGCAATATTGCCCGGACCCATGGCAAAGAGGCGCTCGTAAAACTCATTGGTGAGGAATCTGCAAAGCTATTGATTGGCTACCGAGGCTTACGCCAGGCTCAGGCAAAATTGGTGCGTGATGATGGTGGATTCAGTGTCGCCGGTCAAGAAGAGATGTTGCGTAAGATGCTCTTGGCCTTTGGTGATGATCTTCGCGTAGTGCTTATCTATTTAGCTTCCCGCCTACAAACGCTGCGTTGGGTTGCTCAAGAAAAAATAGCTATGCCTGCACCTTGGGCGCAGGAGATTCTGAAGATTGACGCCTCCTTGGCAAATCGTTTAGGTATCTGGCAAATGAAGTGGGAGATGGAGGACTTGGCGTTTAGAGCTATGTCGCCTGATACCTATCGAGACATTGCCAAAATGCTAGATGCCAAGAGAATTGAGCGCCAATCATTTATTGATCGCATTGTTCTGCAACTTCAAGATGAATTAAAACTAGCGCATATTGATGGCGAGGTTTTAGGAAGGCCAAAGCACATCTTCAGCATCTGGAAGAAAATGCAAGGTAAGTCACTGGACTTTGCCGATCTCTATGATGTGAGAGCATTTCGGATTTTGGTTGCTGATGTGAAATCTTGCTACGCAGTCTTAGGTATTGTGCACAATGTCTGGCAACCAGTTCCACGTGAGTTTGATGACTACATCGCTCGGCCCAAGCCAAATGGCTATCAATCTCTTCATACGGTCGTGATGGATGGGGATGGTACAGCCTTTGAGATCCAGGTTCGTACTCAAGATATGCATCAACAAGCAGAGTATGGTTTAGCTGCTCACTGGCGCTATAAAGAGGGTGCTTATGTTGGCATGTCTAAACTGCCTAATTTTGCCCGTCAAGCTGGAACCGATAGTGCAGAAGTGGCCTATGAAAGACAGATTGCCTGGGCAAGACAACTAATCTCTTGGAAAGAAGATGCCTGGGAGCAACTTAAACATCACGAGATTGATGATCATATCTATGTGCTCACACCATTAGGGAAAGTCATTTCGCTAGAAAAAGGTTCTACCCCAGTGGACTTTGCCTATGCTGTTCACACCAACTTAGGACATCGTTGCAGAGGTGCGCGCGTTGATGGTGCAATGGTGCCTCTCGAGACTGCATTACAAAATGGTCAAACCGTCGAGATTATGGCGGTTAAGCATGGTGGTCCCTCGCGTGATTGGATTAGTCCTGATAAAAACTATTTACGTTCGCAAAGAGCGCGCTCGAGAGTGCGTGCTTGGTTTAACGCACTTGATGACGAGGAGGCTGGCCTTGTAGGAAAGCCAGTAGATGCTAAGGTTGAAGTAAGCGCTGAAGAAAAAGCTCCTAAGCCGGAAATTATTTTGCGTAACAGTGCAAGAAAGGCCGGTCAGGGCGGTGATGTTTTAGTAGTTGGCGTAGATTCTTTACTTACGCAATTGGCGCGTTGTTGTCGGCCAGTTCCGCCAGATACGATTGCAGGATTTGTAACTCAGGGTAGGGGTGTTTCTATTCATCGCCGTTCATGCAGAACCTTTAGAGGGCTTTTAGAAAGAGCCCCTGAGCGTGTCATTCAAACTGCTTGGACCGCTGCCACCAATTCAACTGCACACCATGATCAACAGCGGGTGTTCCCAGCAGATTTGGTTGTGACAGGCTTAGATCGCCAAGACCTCATGCGTGAGCTCTTTGAAATTCTGACTCGGCAAGGGGTGCATGTTATAGATTTGCGTAAATCTGCCAAAAAGGGCCTAGCCCAGATCCTTTTAACGATTGAGGTCAAAGATTCAGAAGTATTGCGTCTAGTTCAAAACAGCCTAGAAGAGGTTAAAGGAGTGACTCAAGTACGTCGTCGATGAAATATTGTTCAGCGTAGAAAGTCAAAAAATCTCATAGTGAATATCAAACCCTTATCTTTGTTGATTTTGCTTGCAATAGGGTTTTTACTCTCTAGCTGCGCAAGTGTTAAATCAGATCCAGTCTCTGTTGTACAGATACCCAGTGAGGAATGGTGGAAGAGTGCTTTGTATTCTCAAGGGAAACAGGCAACATCAGAAAAGCCATCTTTCATTCAATCAGACCTTAGTGTTCAGCGAAACTTCGCAATAGTGCGACAAAAAATGATTGCATCGAGTGATACCCCATTTACTATTGGATTTTCCGAGAGCGCAGATATTAATGCTTTTGCTAGCCTGCAAAATGGCCAGCAATATATTATTTTTACAGAGGGTTTTGTGAGAGTCTTTGGCGATGATCCTGATGTTGTAGCAACTGTACTTGGTCATGAACTAGGACATCATCAGCTAGGGCATACTCAACTCGACTATGGCAAGGATAGAAACACTCTGGTGAATGTGGCAAGTCAAAGTCTGGGAATGATCTCTAGCTACTTTATCCCTTTCAGCGGTTTTTTTGTAGGCAATGCCGTTAAAGGCGCTGGTCTTTCTTACAGTAGAGATGATGAGCGTGATGCCGATCAATTCGGCATGAAGCTGGCTTTATCGGCTGGGTTCTCGCCATGTGGCAGTTATCGCTTTTCCTCAAAGATGAACCAATTAGGTCAGAGCTCTTCACTAAGCTTTCTTTCTACCCATCCTGGCAATGATGAGCGAAAGAAAAATTCTGAAGAATTTAACCAATTACTAAAAAATGAGTCATGCGAAAAGGGTGGAAAGTAGCCAGCAAACCACATGCTTTGGGTCGCCTCTCTGGCTCAGTAAGAGCTATTGATGAAGTATTTGCTGCTTCACTTTCCTGTAAAAAAGGGATGTGTGAGCAAATAAGGCCATTAGGGTAAAATTGTCGGATTAGGCTCGTAGCTCAGCTGGTTAGAGCACCACCTTGACATGGTGGGGGTCGTTGGTTCGAGTCCAATCGAGCCTACCAACGAATAAGACCCAGCGGGGAAACCCAAGGCGCGGATGCCCATAAGCTGCCGCGCTTTATTTTTAGGTCACAGTAGTAAAACAGAAGTTCAGTAATTAAGATGGAGTCATGATGCTTGTAGTTACTCTGCCCGATGGATCAAAACGTGAGTTTGAGGCCCCAGTTCGCGTAGCGGATGTTGCCCAAAGTATCGGTAGTGGTCTTGCAAAAGCAGCCTTAGGTGGCATTGTTGATGGCAAGATGGTTGATACAAGTTTTCTAATCAACAAAGATAGTCAACTGGCCATCATTACTGATAAGAGTCCTGAAGCACTTGAGATTGTGCGTCACTCGACAGCGCATTTATTGGCATATGCTGTCAAAGAATTATTCCCAGAAGCACAAGTAACGATTGGCCCAGTCGTAGAGAATGGTTTTTATTATGACTTTGCTTATCACCGCCCATTTACACCAGATGACTTAGCAGCGATTGAAAAGAGAATGGCTGAGCTTGCTAAAAAAGATGAGCCAGTAATCCGTACCGTGATGCCAAGAGATGAGGCAGTCAAGTTTTTCAAAGATCAGGGCGAGAATTACAAAGCAGAACTCATTGCTAGTATTCCGCAGGGTGAAGATGTTTCTCTTTATGCAGAAGGTAAGTTCACTGACTTATGTCGGGGACCTCATGTGCCTTCTACTGGCAAGTTAAAAGTATTTAAGTTGCAAAGCGTTGCTGGCGCTTATTGGCGTGGCGATAGCAAGAATGAGATGCTACAGCGCATCTATGGCACAGCTTGGTTACGCAAAGAAGATCAAGATGCTTACTTGCATATGCTTGAAGAAGCCGAGAAACGCGATCACCGCCGTCTCGGAAAATTGCTCGATCTCTTTCATTTTCAATCCGAGGCCCCAGGTTTGGTTTTCTGGCATCCCAAAGGTTGGTCAATTTGGCAAGAAGTTGAGCAATATATGCGACGTATTTATCAGCAAGAAGGCTATCAAGAGGTCAAAGCCCCACAAATTTTGGATCGTGGTCTTTGGGAAAAATCAGGCCACTGGGAAAACTATAAAGAGAATATGTTTACGACTGAGTCGGAGAATCGTGCTTACGCATTAAAGCCGATGAACTGTCCTGGCCATGTGCAAATTTATAACTCTGGACTGCATAGCTATCGTGAGTTGCCATTGCGCTTTGGTGAGTTTGGTCAATGTCACCGCAACGAACCATCTGGAGCATTACACGGCTTGATGCGTGTGCGTGGTTTCACACAAGACGATGGCCATATTTTCTGCACTGAAGATCAAATTCAGTCTGAGGTGGCAAGCTTTGATAAAGCAGTAAGAGCTGTTTATCAAGATTTCGGCTTTACTGAAGTGGCTGTGAAGCTGGCTTTGCGTCCTGCCAAACGTGTTGGTAGCGATGCAATTTGGGATAAGGCAGAAGCGGCTCTTCGTGGAGCGCTTAAGGCCTCGGGTCAAGAATGGGAAGAACTACCCGGCGAAGGCGCCTTTTATGGGCCCAAGATCGAATATCACCTCAAAGACTCTATTGGGCGTACTTGGCAGTGCGGCACAATCCAGGTCGACTTCTCCATGCCAGAGCGTTTGGGTGCTGAATATGTGGCTGAAGACAATAGCCGCAAGACCCCAGTTATGCTCCATAGGGCGATTGTGGGCTCTCTAGAGCGTTTTATCGGTATTTTGATCGAAAACCACGCAGGAAATATGCCTGTTTGGCTCGCTCCTACCCAGGCTATTGTCCTCAATATCTCTGGAAATTCTGCTGCATATGCACAACAAGTCCAGCAAATGCTGAAAAAACAAGGGTTTAGAGTCGAATCTGATTTGCGGAATGAGAAAATTACGTATAAAATACGCGAGCACGCATTACAGAAGATCCCATTTTTATT
>Ga0208496_1000715_pt1 | contig 12124 bp, 12 predicted proteins | sample CryBogmetaGMA2M_FD_184552 | JGI IMG/M metagenome (GOLD analysis project Ga0208496, IMG submission 184552) | Freshwater microbial communities from Crystal Bog, Wisconsin, USA - MA2M (SPAdes) | ecosystem: Environmental > Aquatic > Freshwater > Lake | place: Crystal Bog, Wisconsin, USA | collected... | reverse complement strand
TTTCTAAGCTGCCTGTGCGGCAGGTAATGCAACGTATGTTGGCACTGCTTGCAATGTGGGTTTCTAAGCTGCCTGTGCGGCAGGTAATATTCTAGCAGTTCGATAATAAACTCTGCTAGCTTTCTAAGCTGCCTGTGCGGCAGGTAATGGCTTGTGGCCATACTGTATTTAAAGGGCAAATTTCTAAGCTGCCTGTGCGGCAGGTAATTCGCGGGCCGCACTATGTGGGGTGCGTAATATTTTCTAAGCTGCCTGTGCGGCAGGTAATGCCACCCATGTAACGAAATCTTCTTTCCAGATTTTCTAAGCTGCCTGTGCGGCAGGTAATTTTCAAGCATGTTGTCATGCTCTCAATTCGTATTTCTAAGCTGCCTGTGCGGCAGGTAATTCAAGCAAACCGTTGAATTGGAGCGATATTATTTTCTAAGCTGCCTGTGCGGCAGGTAATCTGCACTATAATGAGTGCATCACCTAGCTTGTGTTTCTAAGCTGCCTGTGCGGCAGGTAATTATCCAATTTGTAAAAATGAAGGGAGACTTGGTTTCTAAGCTGCCTGTGCGGCAGGTAATACGGAGTCTCGGGTATTGGGCGAAGACGAGTTTTTCTAAGCTGCCTGTGCGGCAGGTAATTCTGTACCGTTGTCGGTCTATACCGGCGCTGTTTTCTAAGCTGCCTGTGCGGCAGGTAATCAATGATTTGCCGAACCTGCCCGCGCTATGCGTTTCTAAGCTGCCTGTGCGGCAGGTAATATAGACAGACTGCGCGGATGTAGGCGGACAGATTTCTAAGCTGCCTGTGCGGCAGGTAATAATAGATTGGCGATTTTTGAATGAGCCGTTGTTTTCTAAGCTGCCTGTGCGGCAGGTAATTAATGTACAAACGAGCGATGAATAACCCTCATTTTCTAAGCTGCCTGTGCGGCAGGTAATTTCTTTCGCCGGATTCTGGTACAGCACATCGGTTTCTAAGCTGCCTGTGCGGCAGGTAATTGTAGTCGTCGTCTGATAATTTGATCGTTTTATTTCTAAGCTGCCTGTGCGGCAGGTAATGATTATTGATCTCGTCATCGTCCATGCGGTCTTTTCTAAGCTGCCTGTGCGGCAGGTAATGCTAATATCGTACCGTTATGCATCATGTCGTATTTCTAAGCTGCCTGTGCGGCAGGTAATGGCGCGTTGTAGCCTGAGACCCTAGGTTTACCCTTTCTAAGCTGCCTGTGCGGCAGGTAATACCATCGCCGTCTTGTCGCTCCCGGCTTTTTTTTTCTAAGCTGCCTGTGCGGCAGGTAATAGTTAGCGCCCCTTCCAACGCGGAAAATGTTCCTTTCTAAGCTGCCTGTGCGGCAGGTAATCGTCTCGCCTGCAATAATCGTCGCCGGACTGATTTCTAAGCTGCCTGTGCGGCAGGTAATCACCCACATGGGGTAGGTTCACCGATTCGACGTTTCTAAGCTGCCTGTGCGGCAGGTAATATTCTATTAATTTATGGAAAGATGCTAAATTATTTCTAAGCTGCCTGTGCGGCAGGTAATCCACATGAACACCCGATTGACTTGGTTGACCTTTTCTAAGCTGCCTGTGCGGCAGGTAATATGATTTTTTCAAAGTCTTGGGTTTTGTCTATTTTCTAAGCTGCCTGTGCGGCAGGTAATTGGCCTAGGTCGCCGAGTATCTCCTTCCAAACATTTCTAAGCTGCCTGTGCGGCAGGTAATTCCATCGGAAAACATTGAGGCACTAGCTTCCATTTCTAAGCTGCCTGTGCGGCAGGTAATTGATGTTTCCAGCCAGCATTTTCACATTCGTTTTTCTAAGCTGCCTGTGCGGCAGGTAATTCGTCAATCATGCGGTTGCGAATTTGCATGACTTTCTAAGCTGCCTGTGCGGCAGGTAATCAAATATTACCGCTTTTGAACGGGGGGGGTATTTTCTAAGCTGCCTGTGCGGCAGGTAATCAGTGCGACAAGTTGTCGCACCCCTAAAATTATTTCTAAGCTGCCTGTGCGGCAGGTAATCCAAAGCCCTCCCACACGGAGGGCTTTTTTATTTTCTAAGCTGCCTGTGCGGCAGGTAATAATTATTGTTAATGTGAGTCGTCAGATATGAGTTTCTAAGCTGCCTGTGCGGCAGGTAATCTACGCAATGGGATGCAGTTGCGGGGACAACGTTTCTAAGCTGCCTGTGCGGCAGGTAATTGGCAAACGAGCATTCACCCTTGTTCGATATATTTCTAAGCTGCCTGTGCGGCAGGTAATGGCCTCAATCCAGGGCCGTCGCCCGCCCATTTTTTCTAAGCTGCCTGTGCGGCAGGTAATCTGTCGTTTCCAGTTTACAAGCTGCATCATCTTTTCTAAGCTGCCTGTGCGGCAGGTAATAATGCAATTACAGCCCCTTTGCTACCGCCATTTTTCTAAGCTGCCTGTGCGGCAGGTAATCTGATTTTACAGGATTTTTGGTGGGCCATGTATTTCTAAGCTGCCTGTGCGGCAGGTAATTGGCCTAGGTCGCCTAAAATCTCCTTCCACGCTTTCTAAGCTGCCTGTGCGGCAGGTAATTGACATACCCCCATTCGTCATCCTCACGATATTTTCTAAGCTGCCTGTGCGGCAGGTAATTCGGTGCGCAACAAGATGATCGAGGACATCAATTTCTAAGCTGCCTGTGCGGCAGGTAATCTGTGTGCGTTTAACGATTGCCCACATATAAATTTCTAAGCTGCCTGTGCGGCAGGTAATAGAAGGATTCTTTACGGCATCCTGAACACCTATTTCTAAGCTGCCTGTGCGGCAGGTAATTCGCATGGGCCACTCATATCAATTCCTGATAATTTCTAAGCTGCCTGTGCGGCAGGTAATTAAAGTTTCAAAGCCCTTGCGCTGAAGCCTCATTTTCTAAGCTGCCTGTGCGGCAGGTAATCACCAAAAACTTCCGGGCAATCGTCTTTACGTTTTCTAAGCTGCCTGTGCGGGAGGTAATGCTCCATCGCGGCGATTCCCGCTTGGGTTCCATTTCTAAGCTGCCTGTGCGGCAGGTAATGCTCCATCGCGGCGATTCCCGCTTGGGTTCCATTTCTAAGCTGCCTGTGCGGCAGGTAATGCATACTCGCCGCCACGTCACGGCTTCGGGCATTTCTAAGCTGCCTGTGCGGCAGGTAATGCATACTCGCCGCCACGTCACGGCTTCGGGCATTTCTAAGCTGCCTGTGCGGCAGGTAATCAATCCACTTATCGAGATCATCAGACGTAGAATTTCTAAGCTGCCTGTGCGGCAGGTAATGCCCATACATTAACGGCCCCCCGTGTGCCAAATTTCTAAGCTGCCTGTGCGGCAGGTAATGTATCGCTGGAGGTAATTTTTTATTTTCCGCTTTTCTAAGCTGCCTGTGCGGCAGGTAATCGGCAGTAGCTGCTGTTGATGTTGAATTGAATTTTCTAAGCTGCCTGTGCGGCAGGTAATGGTGCAGATGGATTGAATGGCTCGGTCCATACTTTCTAAGCTGCCTGTGCGGCAGGTAATCCTTAAAAATATATGCAAAACAGTAATTTATTTTTCTAAGCTGCCTGTGCGGCAGGTAATCTGCAATGGTGCGAAGAAAACGCCCTACTGTTTTTCTAAGCTGCCTGTGCGGCAGGTAATCCATCTTGAAACAAATCGAGGATTCACTAACTTTTCTAAGCTGCCTGTGCGGCAGGTAATAAACAGTTTCATATCTGTTTCTCGTTCCCCTTTTTCTAAGCTGCCTGTGCGGCAGGTAATCAATCGGGATTCGTGCTTACGTCACGGATGTTTTTCTAAGCTGCCTGTGCGGCAGGTAATCGCCACATGAAATGCGAGTGGCCAGTCCGTTTTTTCTAAGCTGCCTGTGCGGCAGGTAATACATTCCCGCATAAACGCCTGGATACGTTAATTTTCTAAGCTGCCTGTGCGGCAGGTAATGGCAATGGATTGACGCTGAACGAGGCGCATACTTTCTAAGCTGCCTGTGCGGCAGGTAATAATGGATGTCGATGTACAGGCACTTTTCAGTCTTTTCTAAGCTGCCTGTGCGGCAGGTAATACCGGAACGGTGGACCCGTACAACCAGCAATGTTTCTAAGCTGCCTGTGCGGCAGGTAATACGATCAAGAAGCTCGGCATCCCGTTCATCCATTTCTAAGCTGCCTGTGCGGCAGGTAATACAAACCGAATCGTTGTTCCGCGATACCCTCGATTTCTAAGCTGCCTGTGCGGCAGGTAATTGGCACTCGGCCCGCCCCATGCGGCTTTGGTATTTCTAAGCTGCCTGTGCGGCAGGTAATCATACCTCGGCACTGGCCGGCACTTTGACCTTTTTCTAAGCTGCCTGTGCGGCAGGTAATAAGGTATTACTCACGGTGTATGCCCTCCTGTATTTCTAAGCTGCCTGTGCGGCAGGTAATGTTTGATTTTGACGGGTACGCCGTTGTCGCAATTTCTAAGCTGCCTGTGCGGCAGGTAATGTTACTTGATACACATAGGGGCGTATCTTCGCTTTCTAAGCTGCCTGTGCGGCAGGTAATTAGCGAACTTTTCCCGCGTAATCAATTGAACTTTTCTAAGCTGCCTGTGCGGCAGGTAATACGACAAAAATGATTTGAGTTGTCCAGATGATTTTCTAAGCTGCCTGTGCGGCAGGTAATGCGGATTCGGTCATCAATCGTGCCGGCACAATTTTCTAAGCTGCCTGTGCGGCAGGTAATACTGGGTGGCGAGTTGGGTTATCGCATCCTCGTTTCTAAGCTGCCTGTGCGGCAGGTAATAAACGCCGCAAAGCAGACTACACGCCATTCAACTTTCTAAGCTGCCTGTGCGGCAGGTAATCTCGGGGATGCCATCGGGGTAGCGTTGCTTGATTTCTAAGCTGCCTGTGCGGCAGGTAATTCCTAAAAACTGGCAATTCGGGATTGTATTGATTTCTAAGCTGCCTGTGCGGCAGGTAATTAGATGTTTTAAGGGCAAACGCCAATTGTTTTTTTCTAAGCTGCCTGTGCGGCAGGTAATGCAGCTTATTATGCCGGAAAGTGGGGTTTAGATTTCTAAGCTGCCTGTGCGGCAGGTAATATCAAAAGAACAAGGATAATCAGGCATCATGCTTTCTAAGCTGCCTGTGCGGCAGGTAATTCAGAAGCGGGAACAGCCAAACCGCCCGAGGTTTTCTAAGCTGCCTGTGCGGCAGGTAATTCTATGTCGTTTTTCAGTAGATTGCCTACTGTTTTCTAAGCTGCCTGTGCGGCAGGTAATTTTATACAAGGAGCTATATTTCTTATTCATCATTTCTAAGCTGCCTGTGCGGCAGGTAATACTCTGCTGGTGTCTGCATCCTAAATTCTGCTTTTCTAAGCTGCCTGTGCGGCAGGTAATTTGTAAATCGTTTATCTGGGTCGTGCCTCGCTTTTCTAAGCTGCCTGTGCGGCAGGTAATAAAGATTGCGTTGTAGGTGGTGGTGATACGCCTTTCTAAGCTGCCTGTGCGGCAGGTAATGCAGATACAAGCTTAAATTGATTGGGGGTGTCTTTCTAAGCTGCCTGTGCGGCAGGTAATGCAGCTACTCTATACGGGCTGGAACATCGACTTTTCTAAGCTGCCTGTGCGGCAGGTAATTGCCCAACCATTAGAAAATCAATACGGACTCTTTTCTAAGCTGCCTGTGCGGCAGGTAATCACAAGGCAAGCTGTATCAAATTACCAGCTAGTTTCTAAGCTGCCTGTGCGGCAGGTAATCTAAGGCAGCAATATTTGAATCCAATAACCTAGTTTCTAAGCTGCCTGTGCGGCAGGTAATGGTCAGACTGTAATAATTGGCTTACTTCTGCCTTTCTAAGCTGCCTGTGCGGCAGGTAATTCATCGTGCTATCCTTCTATATAGGATTTATCTTTCTAAGCTGCCTGTGCGGCAGGTAATATTCGCTGAGAAATTTGATAGGGTCTTCTTACTTTTCTAAGCTGCCTGTGCGGCAGGTAATTTAAGGGTGGAAAGGTATTTATTTCTAATGCTGTTTCTAAGCTGCCTGTGCGGCAGGTAATGGATACCTTAACGGCTAATATTGGCAGTGGCGTTTCTAAGCTGCCTGTGCGGCAGGTAATTACAGAAGGAATCTTTTAAAATGGATGTCAATTTTCTAAGCTGCCTGTGCGGCAGGTAATGTCGAACTCAAGCACTGGTCGAGGCTGGTTGCTTTCTAAGCTGCCTGTGCGGCAGGTAATTGGCTTTATAATCCCAATGGCAATACTGGTACTTTCTAAGCTGCCTGTGCGGCAGGTAATCCGGTACAAAAACATCATTATCAGGCTGAATATTTCTAAGCTGCCTGTGCGGCAGGTAATTGTCAATGAATGACTCAATCTCAAGTTGAACTTTTCTAAGCTGCCTGTGCGGCAGGTAATGCGATAAATATCGATTCAGATTTAGGTAAAGATTTCTAAGCTGCCTGTGCGGCAGGTAATGAACCCAGCCGTGGCTAGGCTTGAGGCGTTTATTTCTAAGCTGCCTGTGCGGCAGGTAATGGGCCTATGTCACCTAAAATCTCCTTCCACGCTTTCTAAGCTGCCTGTGCGGCAGGTAATCCGGTACAAAAACATCATTATCAGGCTGAATATTTCTAAGCTGCCTGTGCGGCAGGTAATTTCCCCTTCCATGGCCGGCCACTGATCCTAATTTTCTAAGCTGCCTGTGCGGCAGGTAATACTGCCGTTGGCACGGGGTCGGCGGGCTTGGTTTTCTAAGCTGCCTGTGCGGCAGGTAATAGGGACTTCTATACCTTGAACATCACAAGAAATTTCTAAGCTGCCTGTGCGGCAGGTAATACGTGAAAAGTAAGGGCGAAGCCCCGCACAAATTTCTAAGCTGCCTGTGCGGCAGGTAATAATCTCGCGACGCTCAAACCAACGGGATTTAATTTCTAAGCTGCCTGTGCGGCAGGTAATATGTAACGTTTCCAATGGACAGACTAGGGCCCTTTCTAAGCTGCCTGTGCGGCAGGTAATATATTACCGCCACTGCCAATATTAGCCGTTAATTTCTAAGCTGCCTGTGCGGCAGGTAATATTCGACAGTTCAATCTACTAATTCATTGCTATTTCTAAGCTGCCTGTGCGGCAGGTAATATATCCTTTTGAGTAGCCTCACGGGCATAATCTTTCTAAGCTGCCTGTGCGGCAGGTAATGTACAGGTCAGCTTTCATCTTCTGCTAATTCTGTTTCTAAGCTGCCTGTGCGGCAGGTAATCTTGGTGTGTTTCTGCTGCTTGGACAGCTTTTTTTCTAAGCTGCCTGTGCGGCAGGTAATAACAACCGTCCAAGAAGAGATATCAAGGAGTAATTTCTAAGCTGCCTGTGCGGCAGGTAATTCCCGGTTTATCCGCTCTTCTTCTTTTTCTTTTTTCTAAGCTGCCTGTGCGGCAGGTAATAAGATTTAGAATCTAAATCTGAAGGCTGGATGTTTCTAAGCTGCCTGTGCGGCAGGTAATTTTTATACCTAGTTTTTCCTTGCATTTTTCAATTTCTAAGCTGCCTGTGCGGCAGGTAATATGTACAAATCCGTGAGGGTATTTTAGATAATTTTCTAAGCTGCCTGTGCGGCAGGTAATTCAGAAGCGGGAACAGCCAAACCGCCCGAGGTTTTCTAAGCTGCCTGTGCGGCAGGTAATGACAGTTATTTTCGATAATCATTCTCAACAATTTCTAAGCTGCCTGTGCGGCAGGTAATCCTGGCGTCGGCACCGGGCAGGTTGTGCTGTCTTTCTAAGCTGCCTGTGCGGCAGGTAATGATATAGACAAATGTTCCCCCTATTTGCTAGCTTTCTAAGCTGCCTGTGCGGCAGGTAATGAAATAAACGGCGGTCGCAACATAATTATTCTTTTCTAAGCTGCCTGTGCGGCAGGTAATCAACCGGGTTCTACACTGTCCGGAGCCGCTACTTTCTAAGCTGCCTGTGCGGCAGGTAATAGAAGAACCAGAAGAACCAGACTTATTTAAATACTTTCTAAGCTGCCTGTGCGGCAGGTAATTTGAACGAACCTCAGCATAAATAACACTTTCATTTCTAAGCTGCCTGTGCGGCAGGTAATTATCCATCCAGAAATTTAACGGCTTATCTTTTTTTCTAAGCTGCCTGTGCGGCAGGTAATGCGATAACGTGATAATGCTCAAACCAGTGGACTTTCTAAGCTGCCTGTGCGGCAGGTAATCAATGGAGCAGTGACAAAACACAGGACGTTGTTTTCTAAGCTGCCTGTGCGGCAGGTAATTGGGTTTTAGCCTTGCGCCGTCCTATCGGTGCTTTCTAAGCTGCCTGTGCGGCAGGTAATTAGTAAATAAATCATCATATGTATATGATACATTTCTAAGCTGCCTGTGCGGCAGGTAATTCAGACCAAGGCATCGTTGACTCCACGAACTTTTTCTAAGCTGCCTGTGCGGCAGGTAATGGCCTTACATACAGAAGATTGACCCAGTTACTTTTCTAAGCTGCCTGTGCGGCAGGTAATGAGATGAAGGACCGGGTAAACCAGTAGTAGTTTTTCTAAGCTGCCTGTGCGGCAGGTAATGGGGAATAACATTGTTATGCTCAGGGGACAACTTTCTAAGCTGCCTGTGCGGCAGGTAATGGCTCGTGTTACCCGGTGGTCATTCTCTGATCTTTCTAAGCTGCCTGTGCGGCAGGTAATAAATACTTTTTACCGTCACCGCCGTATATTGTTTTTCTAAGCTGCCTGTGCGGCAGGTAATATCCAATAGCCTGTAAACCAATTTTCAGTACCTTTCTAAGCTGCCTGTGCGGCAGGTAATGGCAGGATCAGGCCGGATGTGCGGTGTCTGTATTTCTAAGCTGCCTGTGCGGCAGGTAATCGACAAAAAATTGCCGCCCCTTGGCGAGATTTTTTCTAAGCTGCCTGTGCGGCAGGTAATATTTTTCAACGCATAGTGTCAATGTTTCGATATTTCTAAGCTGCCTGTGCGGCAGGTAATGCATGGCCCGCACGATTGCGGACCTTCCAAGTTTTCTAAGCTGCCTGTGCGGCAGGTAATTTACAAGCGCAACCAATGTATGGACATAGCAATTTCTAAGCTGCCTGTGCGGCAGGTAATCTGATCCTGCGATAATGAATTCGTTCAATCCATTTCTAAGCTGCCTGTGCGGCAGGTAATTTAATCATAATAGTTACCATCTTCCTTTGGGAGTTTCTAAGCTGCCTGTGCGGCAGGTAATCGTGACGGATGTTGTTCCGGGCCATTTTGGTTTTTCTAAGCTGCCTGTGCGGCAGGTAATATTATATCAATGTGGCAATTTTGGCTTTTTGTTTTCTAAGCTGCCTGTGCGGCAGGTAATATACATTGCCCTTGATAAATTAAAGTTGTCACTTTCTAAGCTGCCTGTGCGGCAGGTAATCTTTTAATACGTGGGCTTTGATTAGGACTATTTTTCTAAGCTGCCTGTGCGGCAGGTAATCGTGGGCCGTCGCCGGGTGGCCGTCCGGTCAATTTCTAAGCTGCCTGTGCGGCAGGTAATTCATGAAAACGCGGGAAATTGGTTTTGTTATATTTCTAAGCTGCCTGTGCGGCAGGTAATAATACCCTAGTTTCCGATAAGTCTAAATATATTTTCTAAGCTGCCTGTGCGGCAGGTAATTGGCGAGCCTCACGCGCCGAAGATGCCCAAGATTTCTAAGCTGCCTGTGCGGCAGGTAATCAACGGATTGCCGCGAGGCTATAGATTTAACATTTCTAAGCTGCCTGTGCGGCAGGTAATAAGTTTGGCAAAGCATCGATAGTGATGCATCGTTTCTAAGCTGCCTGTGCGGCAGGTAATGACAGGCCACCCCTGGCACTCACCACTATATATTTCTAAGCTGCCTGTGCGGCAGGTAATCCTTATTCGGCGGCAGTCGGAGCCTTTGGGTGTTTCTAAGCTGCCTGTGCGGCAGGTAATGAGCGGTCAGAGATTATGATGTTTAACGCTCTTTTCTAAGCTGCCTGTGCGGCAGGTAATCCCGCTAATGGCTACAAAGCTGCTTTCATTCTGTTTCTAAGCTGCCTGTGCGGCAGGTAATATCAGGTATCCCGAAACTGTACCCCATGAACCTTTCTAAGCTGCCTGTGCGGCAGGTAATGAATCAAAGAAGGGTGTTTATCATTTTCTCAATTTCTAAGCTGCCTGTGCGGCAGGTAATATTGCTGTAAATCGCGCTGTGTCCATTTTTTATTTCTAAGCTGCCTGTGCGGCAGGTAATATACCAAACTGGATACCTTAACGGCTAATATTTTTCTAAGCTGCCTGTGCGGCAGGTAATTGTGATATCCTTTTATATAGGATTTTTCAGTGTTTCTAAGCTGCCTGTGCGGCAGGTAATGTTGGCTCGTGTCCATCTGGTCAACATCTGGATTTCTAAGCTGCCTGTGCGGCAGGTAATTCTAGCTTTTTGCGCGCTGGCCGCCGCGTCTCTTTCTAAGCTGCCTGTGCGGCAGGTAATCAAGCCGCGCCACGGCAGGGTTCATCCCCTCTTTTCTAAGCTGCCTGTGCGGCAGGTAATAAAGTAAGGGCGAAGCCCCGCACAGCGGATATTTTCTAAGCTGCCTGTGCGGCAGGTAATCTGGCAGGCAGGAACCGGCTGTACCGGGTACGTTTCTAAGCTGCCTGTGCGGCAGGTAATAAATCCATTGGGCGGGTTTCCTACCATAAAGGTTTCTAAGCTGCCTGTGCGGCAGGTAATGTCGCAATTGGTATCCATCCCTTTCCGATGGTTTTCTAAGCTGCCTGTGCGGCAGGTAATATCGATTCCAACAACTGACAATGTACAGTAGTTTTCTAAGCTGCCTGTGCGGCAGGTAATGGGGGCCGAGCGGCGGGGGTCTGTGCAACTGATTTCTAAGCTGCCTGTGCGGCAGGTAATTGCCCGTGGCGACGTTTTTTTGGCTTTTGATTTTTCTAAGCTGCCTGTGCGGCAGGTAATCCCGGAGTCATCCGGGACCGCGCTCCAAGCGCTTTCTAAGCTGCCTGTGCGGCAGGTAATCTATCGTGGGCTTGTGCGCGGGATTCACCAAGTTTCTAAGCTGCCTGTGCGGCAGGTAATACGGTATCGTTAGATGCTGTTTGATACACATATTTCTAAGCTGCCTGTGCGGCAGGTAATCGCGTGTCGAAGATTTTGAATTATTAGGCATTTTTCTAAGCTGCCTGTGCGGCAGGTAATTTTCTTGTTTTTTTTCAATAACTTGAGGTTTATTTCTAAGCTGCCTGTGCGGCAGGTAATATATATATACGGTTGATTCTATAGACCATAAATTTCTAAGCTGCCTGTGCGGCAGGTAATATATATATACGGTTGATTCTATAGACCATAAATTTCTAAGCTGCCTGTGCGGCAGGTAATAGGTGAGCCTTCCGGTAATTAAAAATTAATGATTTCTAAGCTGCCTGTGCGGCAGGTAATGGAACTGGTCGTTGCTGGTCAGGCTGTTGCCGTTTCTAAGCTGCCTGTGCGGCAGGTAATCCCAAAGGAGGTGAATAGATTGACAAGAGACATTTCTAAGCTGCCTGTGCGGCAGGTAATCCGTTTGCCCACTGCACATGCTCATCTTGCATTTTCTAAGCTGCCTGTGCGGCAGGTAATTGCCGAAGGAATATCCAGAAAGCTACCTCGATTTTCTAAGCTGCCTGTGCGGCAGGTAATTAGCTAGATAAAGGTGAAGTCGTCGGGGGTAATTTCTAAGCTGCCTGTGCGGCAGGTAATATTGGCAGTTTTCACTTTGCCATCCTCTGTCATTTCTAAGCTGCCTGTGCGGCAGGTAATTCGACGAATGCGCCACTGCCATCGCCCGTTTATTTCTAAGCTGCCTGTGCGGCAGGTAATTGGCTGGTGCTATTCCTCGCCGCCGCCATCCTTTTCTAAGCTGCCTGTGCGGCAGGTAATGTTTAAAACTTCCCCTTGTTGTTGGTTCTGATTTTCTAAGCTGCCTGTGCGGCAGGTAATAGGGCTACGTCAAACACAAGTTTGCCCGCGCTTTTCTAAGCTGCCTGTGCGGCAGGTAATCTTGGGCGATTCGATCACGCGGCGGCTAATTCTTTCTAAGCTGCCTGTGCGGCAGGTAATGATAGGTATTCAACTTAAT
>Ga0208496_1000712_pt1 | contig 12156 bp, 8 predicted proteins | sample CryBogmetaGMA2M_FD_184552 | JGI IMG/M metagenome (GOLD analysis project Ga0208496, IMG submission 184552) | Freshwater microbial communities from Crystal Bog, Wisconsin, USA - MA2M (SPAdes) | ecosystem: Environmental > Aquatic > Freshwater > Lake | place: Crystal Bog, Wisconsin, USA | collected... | reverse complement strand
GTTTATCGGTTTCGCTTCTGATAATAAAACTCTCTACAGCGTTAAAACGGAAGCCGACGGATCACAGGTCTTATATGGTTTAAACACGGAGACTTTAGAGTGGGGTAAGCCAATTTTTACTGCACCCCATGCCCAGATTACAGATTTACAATTCTCGTCGGATCGCAGTCAAATTAATGCTATTTATTATGAAGGGGTTAAAGATAATGTTTTTTGGATGAATCCTCGCCTTGCAACGATTGCAAAGGCTTTAGATGGAGCTCTTCCTGCACATACATTTAAGCGCATGGTGAGCATGGATAAAAAAGAGCAAGTGATAGTGATTGCAGTCTACAGTGACCAATATCCGGTGGAATATTTCCTACTTGATATACGCGGTAAAACTCAGCTTGTGAGGTTAGGTAGAACTAATTCACGACTAAAATCTAAGCTGCTTCAGCCTATGCAGGATATCACTTATACTGCCAGAGACGGCTTAGTGATTCATGGCTATTTGACTCTACCTGAAGAAGCAAAAAAGGGCGTTCACGTTCCGCTGATTATTCACCCTCACGGTGGCCCTTATGGAATTAAAGATTCATGGGGATATAATCCAGAGGTTCAATTTTTAGTGAATCGTGGCTACGCAGTCCTACAACCAAACTACCGTGGATCAGGTGGCTATGGATTAGATTTTCTTAAAGCAGGTCGTAAAGAGTGGGGTAGAAAAATGCAAAATGACTTAACCGATGCTGTCAGTTGGGCTATTGCTCAAGGATTTGTTGATCCAACACGTGTGTGCATTTATGGGGCTAGTTACGGAGGTTATGCTGCTTTAGCAGGAGCTGTTTTCACACCTACTTTATACTGCTGCGCAGTTAACTACGTTGGGGTATCCGACTTAAAATACATTGCTAATTGGGAGCGTGAAATGAGCGATCAAGGGAATGCGTTTTATAAAAACATGATAGGAGATGATCCTGATTTCATGAAAGAAAGATCCCCTGTTAATTTTGTAGAAAATATTCAAATTCCTACGCTTCATGCTTATGGGGAGAATGATCCACGAGTTGTCATTGGAAATTGGACAGAACTAGAAGCCCAACTTAAAAAGTTCGGCAAAAACTATGAATTTATTCGTCAAGAAAATGAAGGCCACGGCTTTCACAAAGAAGAAGCTAGGGTAGGTTTTTATAAACAGCTCGATCGGTTCCTAGATAAATACTTACAGCACGCAAACAATGCCCGTGTTTTAATTAAGGATACTAAAGTAGTCGAAATGCCTGCAAGGCCATGATATACCTTGACCAATAGCTAGTAGAATTAACTCTCAAGTACTGTTTTTAAAACTTCCCCAAGCTCTGAAAGTTTAAACGGCTTAATAATAAAGCCGCAAAATCCGTGTGCCAATACTGACTTAGCTAGGTCTTCGTCAGATTTGGGACTCATCGCAATAGCTCGTATGTCAGGATCGTATTTTTTTAACTGAGTAAAAAGTTCGTTATTACTACTTCCTGGCATATTTAAATCCATGATCACAGCATCATAAGGACGACTGATTTCAAAGTAGCGCTTATATTGAATTAAAGCGTCTTCGCTATCGCGTGCTCCGTCGCTTCTATAGTCAAGGCGCTCAAGCATTGCTGTTACAACGTGGCGTATGTTCGTATCGCTATCTATAATTAAAATACGTCCCGTCTTAAATCGAGGGGAGGGTGCATGGACGGCTTCTAGCTGGTGAGGCTTTACGGCAACCGGTATAAATACGGTGAATACAGTGCCAACACCTGCCTCTGAATTAACACCAATCGTACCCCCATGTCTTCGAATAATTTCAAGAGATGTAGGAAGACCTAGTCCCGAGCCATGTTTTTTTGTCGTAAAAAAAGGCTCCCAGATTTGGCTCACACTCTGCGCAGCAATACCGTGGCCATTATCTCTAACTTCACACTGCACATATTCACCTGCTTGTAAGCCTGCAATTTCACCACTCCCTAAGCTCAATGCTTGAGCTGTCAATTGAATGGTTGGATTGTGCGGAGTAGGAGTCATTGCCTCGACTGCATTACGCACTAAATTTTGGAATACCTGTTTAATCTGTGCTAAATCAACAAGCATTGTTTTAGCCCTAGGATCAATTGAGACCTCAATTTTTGCGACTGATCCAGCAGAGGCTACAGAAAGTACGTCATCAAAGATTACCTGAATATTTACTTCACGTTTTATACCGTCACTGCCCTTGGAAAGCGATTGTAAGCGCCTAGTAATTTCACGGGCTTGTAGTATAGCTTCTTCGGCTTGTGCTATATGATTACCATCGGTCTTCGGTAAACTTGTTACTGCTCCCATGACCCGAGTTAATAGATCATTTAACTCCTGAGCTAAACCAGAGGCTATAGGTATAATACTCTCTGATTTATCTGCCTTAAGAAGCGCCTGGTACATACCCTCATCACTTAGGCTAGGATGAGAAACACCCATGGAACTGACCTGGGGTTTATTATCTAAAGACGACTGTAAGTCATCACTCATTAATGCTTAGATACCCACGTGTTGACACGTCCTGCTAAGAAATCGATATAAGGCTTTTGATCATTTAAGCAGGGAATTTGCTCAAATTCTTCTCCACCTGCTTCAATAAAGGTTTCTTTTGCTTCAACTGAGATTTCTTCAAGTGTTTCCAAGCAGTCCGAAACAAAAGCAGGGCACATTACTAAGATTTTCTTTACCCCTTGTTTAGGGAACTCTTCAAGTACTTTATCTGTAAAAGGAGTAAGCCAAGGCTCACCTGCTAAACGCGATTGAAACGATACAGAATATTTATCTATAGCAATGCCTGCTCGTTTTACTAAGGCCTTAGTCGTAGCAAACACCTGAGCTCTATAGCAGGTTGATTGAACAGGAGAGCAGTGTGAGCAGCAGTCCTTAACCTCCATACAATGTGCTTTTGATGGATCGCCTTTTCTTAAATGTCTTTCAGGAATTCCGTGATAACTAAATAACAGTAAATCGTGGGGCTTACTAAAATAAGGAGCTGAAACTTCATACAAAGCCTCGATGTAATCTGCGTCCTGATAGAAAGGCTGTAGTAAATCTATTTTTAGTGTTGGGAAAAGTTTCTCAGCATCTTGATAGACTTTCACAACCACAGTTTCCCATGATGACATTGCGTAGTGAGGGTACTGAGGCATTAAGAATACCTGCTCAATACCGTCTGCCTTCATTTGATTTAAGACATCAGGAATGGAGGGCTTTCCATATCGCATCGCTAAATAAACAGGGATGTCCTTACCCAAGGTTTCAGAAAGCTTTTTTTGCACGCTCATCGATGTAAGCACTAAAGGGGAGCCTTCAGGTTTCCAGACTGAAGCATACGCGTGTGCTGACTTCTTAGGGCGTGTCCTTAAAATGACTCCCTCTAAGAGAAGCCACCTTAAAGGAGCTGGTACATCTAGTACTCGCTCATCCCCAAGGAATTCGCGTAAATAGCGTCTCACATCCCCTACTGAGGTAGATGCGGGGGAACCTAGGTTTACAAGAAGTACAGCACGCTTAGACATACCTTAGATTGGTCGTCAGAATTGGGCAGATGTCAAACCGCCTCTGATGGCCTAGCCTAGTCTTGATAGGCTACTTTTTGTATACAAAGAACCAGGTACTTAAGCTAAAACCACTTTTTTAGGTTTAATTCCAACCCGAAGCTCTCTCTAATAGTCATTCATCTTTCATGAGCACTTCCGCAAATCCTGTCCTTTTAGTAATCCGTGATGGTTGGGGTAAAAACCCGCATCCAGAGCAGAGTAATAAAAATGCCGTTTCTTTGGCTAAGAAGCCTACAGACGATATGCTTCATGCTAAGTATCCAGTAACAGCGATAGCTGCATCTGGACTTGATGTAGGCCTTCCTGACGGTGTTATGGGTAATAGTGAAGTAGGCCACGAAAATATCGGAGCAGGTCGTATTGTTGACCAAGAATTAGTCCGTTTAAATAAGCTCTTCACAGAAAAAAAACTAGTCTCAAACGATACGTGGAAAGCGATCATCGAGCGGGTAAAGACAAAGAATTCACGTCTGCATTTAATGGGTATTGTTTCTGATGCTGGAGTTCACGGCATGCTTGAGCACCTGTACGGAATTTTACGCCAAGCCAAAGCTGACGGCTTAGCTGAAGATGAAGTCTTTATTCATGCCTTCACCGATGGCCGTGATACGGCACCTTCCAGTGGTATTCGCTATGTAAAGCAAGTAGATGATCAGTGTAAGAAAATAGGCATGGGAAAAATTGCTTCTGTTTGCGGCCGTTTCTGGAGTATGGACCGGGATAATCGCTGGGAGCGTGTTGTAAAAGCCTACGATTTACTCACCGGTAAAAAAGCAGAAGCGACAGCACCTGACGCAGTCAGTGCAGTGCAGCATTATTACGATCATCCGTTTAATGATTCTCAAAAAGGAGATGAATTTATTGTACCTACTTGGATTGTAGATGAAGAAGGTAAACCACTTGCTTCCATAGCAGATGGTGACGCAGTGTTATTCTATAATTACCGTGGAGATCGACCTCGTGAAATTACGAAGGCATTCGTGATGGATGACTTCAAAGGTTTCCAACGCGGAAAGAAACTCGATCTTTATTACGCAACGATGACCGAATATGAAGCAGGTCTTCCTGTACATATCGTTTCACCTAAGCCTGAAAAATTACCACATATTTTAGGAGAAGTAGTCAGTGGTGCAGGTATTAATCAATTCAGGTGTGCTGAAACTGAAAAAAATCCGCACGTTACCTTCTTTTTTAATAATTACAGAGCAGAACCATTCCCTGGTGAAGACAGGGCATGTCCATCTAGCCCTAAGGTAGCAACCTATGATCTTCAGCCCCAGATGTCGGCATCTTCTGTCACTGAACTCGCTAAGGCAGCAATCTTATCGGGTAAATATGGTCTTATTGTCGTTAACTACGCTAACCCCGATATGGTTGGCCATACAGGTTCCCTAGACGCAGCAATCAAAGCCGTCGAAACAACCGATCAAGGGGTGGGTGAACTCTTAACAGCACTCGCTGAAGTGAAGGGTAAAGCCGTCATTTGTGCAGATCATGGCAATTGTGAGCAGATGTGGGATTATGAAAATAATGCACCGCATACCTCACATACCCTAAATTTAGTAGAGGTATTTGTTGTCGGTGAGGGTTTTGTCGCTGGTAAGACTAAAATGCGTGAAGGCGGCCGTTTAGCAGACATTGCCCCTACAGTCTTAAGTCTTATGGGTTTACCAAAGCCTAAGGAAATGACAGGGGAAGCTTTATTTTATAATTGATTGTTAGGTAGTAGTTTATACTTAATTTTAATTCAAATTAACATTTTATTTTAAAAGTAACATAGGTGTTGTTACTTTTAAAATAAAATGTTACTTTGTGGTTTGTGGCTGAGGAAACGATAACTCTATTTAGCACCTATCTCGAGAGATCACTCGGGATTAGGCCTAGTCTATGTCCATATCTTAAAGCAGATAGCTTTCCTTTAAGTCTAAAACAAAGCTACGCCATTCAAGAATGTATGCTTCTAGGCAAAAAGTTTTTAGCTCTCTTTGCACATTCTTCAGACAATACTCCAAGTGAAATTGAAAAGCAAAGTCAGTGGATAAAACAGAAAACAGCGCTACATAGCATTTTTGTTTTACTTGAATTGTCTGCTTACTTGCGCACTCAATTAATTGAGAAAAAAATTCCTTTTATTGTCCCGAACGTTCAGTTGTATCTGCCTGATCTAGGTTTAGATTTACGTGAAAATATAAAACAAACAAACCGTGTTTCCTCAAAAATATTTCCTGCAAGTCAGGTAATTGTTTTAGCTTACCTACTCAAACGCATGCAAATGCATATGGGTTTTAGTGCGAATACTTTAGCTCAGCAATTTGGCTATTCAAGAATGACAATGAGTCGTGCACTCGATGAGTTGGGTGCACTTAGTCTGGTCAGCCGAAATATAGAAGGCCGGTATGGTGAGTATAGATTTAATATTCATGGTGAAGAATTATGGGAAAAAGTTCTGCCACGGCTACGGTCACCATTAATTTAAAGGAATTACATTATAGGCTCATTTCCTGCAGCCGATTTTTTATGTGGAGAATCTGCTTTAGCACAAAAAACAATGCTCGCTTATTCAGGTAGCAATAGTTGGGCTTTCACGAGTCAGGCATTTGAAGCTATACTTAAAACAAAAGATATTCAGGTGATTCCTAAACTTTATAAGGCGATGGATACCGCAGAAATTGAATTATGGCAGTATGATCCTCAGCTGCTTGCGGATAAGTCGTGTGTAGATCCACTCTCACTTTATTTGAGTTTTTACTCTAATAATCCTGACGAGCGTATTGCGCTCGCTTTAGATGAACTTGTGCGAGGAGTAACATGGTAGAAGGCTTAGACCGCTTTAAGGCACATTTTTCAAACTATACTGATCGTTATGTCTTAATTGGTGGAACGGCTTCCAGTTTAGCTATGGAAGAGTTAGGACAAGAGTTTAGAACGACTAAAGATCTAGATATCGTACTTTGTATTGAAACGCTTGATCGTGACTTTACTCAGGCTTTTTTGGGATTTTATTAAATTAGGTGAATACAACAATTGTCAAAAAAGTACCGGAAAGCGTTTGTTTTACCGATTTTACGGGCCAAAACAAAAAGGTTTTCCTGAGATGCTAGAGTTGTTTGCTCGAGTTTCAGATGCACTCGATTTGAAAGAAAGTTCTATATTAACGCCAATCCCAGTGGATGATGAAGTCTCTAGTCTTTCAGCTATTTTGCTCGATGATGACTATTATACTTTTGTGATGCAAAACCGCGTGTTAATTCACGGTCTTAGTATCATCAAAGCAGAAACTTTGATTCCGCTTAAAGCATTTGATTATCTCAATTTGATGAATCAAAAAGCGAGCGGACAAAAAGTACAGTCTCAGCACATTAGAAAACATAAAAACGATATATATCGTTTATTCACGGTACTAGACACTGGTTTGAAGCTCATAATACCTAAAACTATACAAGCAGATCTAAAGATAGCATTTGAGCGATTAGCTGATGAACCTACCGATCTGAAGCTTTTAGGAATATCTAGGATGAAGAATGCAGAGGTTTTGGCTGAACAGAGTCGCTTTTACGGCTTAATTTAGCCTTTTAATCCCTACTGTTTTTGTTTGCTCAAGTAGGCCTAAAACCGCTTTGATCTTAAGTTCAATGGCACGCTCTCATCACTGCGCAGAACTGAACTTAAAACATATCGGATCGAGCATTTCGCTCTCAGGGTGGGTAGACACCGTCCGAGATCTAGGTGGCATCCTTTTCGTGGACTTACGCGATCGCCGTGGGATTACCCAGGTCAAGTTTGACCCTAATTTAGACAAGGCCATTGCCGAGAAAGCCTCTCACTTAAAGCAGGAGTCTGTCATTTCAGTGCAGGGTAAGGTTACTAAGCGCCCTGAAGGCACTGAGAATTCGAACCTACCAACAGGCCAAGTTGAAATCGAAGCAACTAATCTTGAAATCTTAAATATTTCAGACACCCCTCCATTCCCGCTGGATGATGCAGGTGGAGATAAAGTAAATGAAGATTTACGCCTTACCTACCGCTACCTTGATTTACGCCGTCCTAAGATGCGCCGTAATTTGCTCGCTCGACATAAGGCAACCAAATCAATTCGCGATTATTTTGATTCCCAAGAATTTATTGAAGTAGAAACACCAGCTCTTTTTAAGAGTACACCAGAAGGTGCACGTGAATATCTTGTACCATCTCGTATTCATCCCGGTTCTTTCTACGCTCTGTCGCAATCGCCTCAGCAATTTAAGCAGATTTTAATGGTCGCTGGAGTAGAACGTTATTTCCAGATTGCTCGTTGTTTCCGTGACGAAGATTTGCGCGCAGATCGCCAAATGGAATTCACACAAGTCGATGTGGAAGCCTCCTTTGTTGAGCGCGAAGATATTTATAATCTCTTTGAAGGAATGCTTAAGAAGTTATGGAAGGATGTTTTAAATCAAGATATCCAAACCCCATTTCTTCGTCTTCCCTTTGTGGATGCAATGAACCGCTTCGGTGTAGATAAACCTGATATGCGTTTTGGTCTCGAATTAGTTGACCTAACAGAAACCTTTAAGGCCTCGTCTTTTAAAGTATTCCAAGGTGTTGCAACTACTGGTGGTAGCATCAAAGCCTTCAACGCAAAGGGTCTGGCTGATTTAACCCAAGGTGAATTAAAAGCCTTAGAAGATATCGCAAAGTCCCTGGGTGCTAAAGGCCTAGCATTTATCAAAGTGGAAGGTGGCGAATGGAAATCTCCTATCGTTAAATTCTTCTCTGATGCAGAAAAAGCAGAAATTACCCGCACTTTAGCTCTTCAAGAAGGGGACATGGTATTCTTTGCAGCAGCTTCATGGGATAAAGCGTGTGCTATCTTGGGCCGCATCCGTCTTGAGGCAGCAGCACTACTTCAAAAGCGTGGCAAATTAACAATCCGTCACGAAGACTGGAAATTTCTCTGGGTAGTTGATTTCCCTCTAATGACTTTAGATGAAGAAGCAAAACGCTTTGTAGCTACACACCATCCCTTTACTTCACCTGTTCCAGAAGATGCAAGTCTACTTGATTCAGCACCGCACAAAGTGCGTGGTCAGCATTATGACGTTGTCTTAAACGGGATGGAACTAGGTGGTGGTTCAATTCGTATCCATAATCCTGAGCTTCAAAAGAAAGTCTTCGAAGACGTCTTAAAGATTCCAGCTGATGTAGTAGAAAACCGTTTTGGTTATATGCTTAAAGCTTTCACTTACGGAGCTCCTCCGCATGGTGGTATCGCCTTTGGCTTAGACCGCATGGTGGCACTGCTGTGTGGCACTACCAGTATCCGTGATGTCATTGCTTTCCCTAAAACTCAGAAGGGTCAGGATTTAATGGCAGGTAGTCCAACTCCTGTCACAGAGAAGCAGTTAAAGGACCTTCATATTACTACCGTAATACCTACCTAAAGTTTGCATTATACCTATCGCACGAGGCTTGCTTAATTTGGGGTAACGCTCTAGCGTTATCTCACACAAGTTAACTCTCTTTTTAAGTATGAAACTCATAATCGCCGTCATTAAGCCCTTTAAACTAGAAGAAGTTAAAGAAGCACTCGCTGAAGCTGGCATTGAAGGAATGACGGTCACTGAAGTTAAGGGATTTGGTCGTCAGAAGGGTCACACAGAGATTTACCGCGGTAGCGAGTACACCGTTGATTTCCTTCCTAAAGTGAAGATTGAAATCGCTTTAGCTGATGACATGGCAGGCAAAGCCGTTGATGCGATCGTTAAGGCAGCAAAAACAGGCAAAATCGGTGACGGTAAGGTATTTGTAATGCCTATAGAAGAAGTCATCCGTATTCGTACAGATGAGCGTGGTGAAGCAGCTATTTAAGACTTTACCTTAATTTTTTCCTAGAAGGCTCCTAATCTTAAGGGGCCTTTTTTATGCTTATTTTTATTAACTTGGTGTTGTCATAAGCCTTATTTCCCCTGAGATTCTTGCGCGACGTTCGAGCGGTAAACCCACTTAACCCACCGCCCGAGTGTTAACTAACGCTACCATGAAATATCTGTTTTGTTTGCGTTCACGCATTACAATGGCCTGCCTAGCGCTTGCTGTTGCTTTTTCTGTCATTCCTGTGAGCCATGCCGCTCCTACGACTGATGAGAGGCTAGCTGCACTTGAAGCCTATATAAATAATACTGATCCAGGCAAATCCCTCACCGGTGTCCCTGGTCCTGGGCACAATGCGTGGATGATGACAAGTTCTGCACTTGTCTTATTCATGACTTTACCAGGCCTTGCATTATTCTACGGAGGACTTGTCCGTAGGAAGAATATTCTTTCCGTTCTTGCTCAATGCTTAGGCATTGCGGGCCTAGTCTCCATCATTTGGTGGGCTGTTGGCTATAGTCTCGTATTCGGGAAAAGTTTTAATAGCGGTATTTTAGGTGGTCTTGAATTCGCTTTCTTAAATGGTGTTACCTCAGCACCTAATACTGATTATTCATATTGGGTATCGCACAATGTATATGCGATGTACCAGCTCATGTTCGCAATTATTACCCCAGCTTTAATTGTGGGTGCAATCGCTGAGCGTATGAAATTTAGTGCAGTCCTTCTTTTCACGACACTTTGGATGTTTTTAGTTTATTTCCCACTCGCACACATGATTTGGGGAATCAACGGTTTAATGAACGGTGTTTTCAATGGTAACGCTGTAATCTCTGCAATTGATTTTGCAGGAGGTACTGTAGTGCATATGAGTTCAGGATGGTCCGCATTAATTTTGTGCTTAATTGTTGGACCTCGTATTGGCTTCAAACGTGATAAGATGGCTCCACATAGCATGGTCTTATGTATGGTAGGTACTGGAATGCTTTGGGTAGGTTGGTACGGCTTTAATGCAGGAAGTGCAGTTGCTTCAGACGTCATTGCAGCAAACGCATTTATGACAACAACCCTTGCAACGGCAGTAGCTGCATTTACTTGGGGTATGATCGAAAAGTTTACCCGTGGGCATGCTTCGATCCTAGGTTTTTGTTCCGGTGCTGTTGCTGGCTTAGTGGTTATTACACCAGCCTGCGGTTTTGTAACAGCCAATGCTGCTGTTATAATAGGTGTTGTTGCAGCGATTATTCCTTACTTTTTTGTGACGTTTGTTAAGTCACGTTTTGGCTATGATGATGCTTTAGATACGTTCGGAGTTCACGCGGTTGGTGGAACAGTAGGTGCATTCTTAACGGGTGTCCTTGCTAATTCATCTGTAAATGCAAACCTTAGTTCAGGAAACGCTGCAGCAAAGCAAAATGGATTAGCCGATTTAGTTGCCAAAGGTGGCTTATGGCTCGAGCAATTAAAAGCTATGGGAATAACAATCATTATGGCTGTAGCAGCAACTGTCGTTATTGCCTACTTAGTTAAAGCGGTCATAGGACTACGTCCTTCACCTGAAGTTGAACGCCAAGGTCTTGATATGATCGAGCACGGCGAAGAAGGCTATATCGACTAAGGCTTAGCTATAAGACCTAAAACAGATTCAAAGCCACACTCTTAGGAGGTGGCTTTTTTTATGATTTAATCTAAGGCTTAGTCTGTGAAATATCTTAAGTTTACTCACATTCTAGCAGCGCTAGCTTTGTGCCTTGGGATTATTTTACTTAAATTTCCACCTCTTAAAGTAAAGCACGACGACTTCTTTTTCGAAGTCACTGCGACTTCAAGCAAGCTTGGACACTTTCAGCTCTTTTTAGATGACGGCTACGGCTTTAGAGAGAAGCATGTAATTACTTTTCCAATAAAAGAGGTTAATAAAGAAGTAGACTACCGATTCAGTCTTCCTGAAGGAGACTATAAATCACTTCGGTTTGATCCTAATCAAACGCAGGGGCTAGTGAGTATTAAAAATACACGAATTGTAGATTCTAAGGGGAGTGTTGTTCGTAGTATTGCACTGCCCGAATTTACAGCTGAAAAGCAGATCGAATCCTTAAACCTGATTAATGACACGTTGGTTATAAAGACAGCAGTAGACTGTCATGATCCAGATATTATTCTAATCTTTAATGATCCGTTAAATTTATCAATTCCTCTTTACCGAACAATTAAGCGCAGTTTTTTATCATGCGAAGAATTGCTCCTGCGCGTTTCGTTTCTATTTATACCACTGCTTATTTTGGGCTTCTTAATTGAAGCTGTAGGGTCAATCCAGAGTGCGTATAGCAATGCCCTAGACTGGATATGGAAGAAACGATCAGTGAAACTTAGAGCAGGTATTTCGGTATTTAGTATAGCTCTTGTATTTACTTTACTTGCTTTAAGACAGCACATGTTCGTGAACCGCTACGCGGTTAATATGATGTTTTGGGATCAGTGGGATTTTTATCAGCCCCTGTTTAAACATCAAAGTCTGTGGGAGGGCTTCATTAGACAGCATGGTCCTCATAGGCAGGGTCTTGGCTTTATACTCACGGAATTACTCGCTTATCTAAGTCACTGGAATTCAAGGATGGATGCGTTTGGAGCAAGTTTTTGTCTTATCGCTGCTGTATTACTTGCTTTTAAGGTAGCTCGTCTATGTGGAGCTAATAACGCTTTAAGCTTACTTACTATACCGTTT
>Ga0208496_1000710_pt1 | contig 12171 bp, 11 predicted proteins | sample CryBogmetaGMA2M_FD_184552 | JGI IMG/M metagenome (GOLD analysis project Ga0208496, IMG submission 184552) | Freshwater microbial communities from Crystal Bog, Wisconsin, USA - MA2M (SPAdes) | ecosystem: Environmental > Aquatic > Freshwater > Lake | place: Crystal Bog, Wisconsin, USA | collected... | reverse complement strand
CTTACTTTAAACATATCTATAAAAGCTTTGTACAGGATTTTTCTGGTTTTGGATATCAAATCGGTGGCGCTCAGCCTATCCGCGTCAACGATCCTAATGTACTAGGTTTTGTGCCCAACGAGAGGCACGAACGTAATATGCGCGAACTGCGAGTCATGTTCTACCACAGCAGGGAACCAAACCATATTCATTACCATCCGTTTGAAGCCATCCGTGCAGGTATGCCATTAGTGTTTATGGCAGGCGGCATGCTAGACCGTTTCGGTGGTGTTAATCTGCCAGGGCGCTGTAAAACTATTAATGAAGCACGCAAAAAAATTCAACGGATTTTAAATGATGATTGGAATTTGATAGATGTGATTCGCAAAAGTCAAATATGTTTGTTGGAGCCAATGAAACCTGAAAACTGCGAGGCTGCATGGCGTGATGGTTTTCAACGCATTCATGCTGGATTGGAAAAAGTTAGAACCTGCCAAACAGTAACCGCTAGACGTAAACCCCGCATCGCAGTCATTGTGCCTATTGCTTATCGTGGCGGGAGTTTAAGGGGTGCCAAATTACTGGCTCAAGCGATTGAGCTGGGTAGTCGTCAAGTTGGTCAAGATGCTGAGGTAGTTCTGGCGCATCTGGATGATCCAGTGAGATATCCCGATGAGGAGTTTGCAGATTTGCCTTCAACCATTAAGCGACGACCATATCAATGGCAAATTTTGAAGCAGGACGAAGCTTATCGGGCAATGACTTATGCTGGATTAGAGCGACCCATGATTTCACCCACTTATCAGGTGCCAGATGACGGCATTAAGCAGTTTATGGATTGTGATTTGTGGGTTATCGTCTCTGACAGATTAGAGCACCCCTTGTTGCCTGTTCGACCCTATGTGTTGATGGTATACGACTATATACAACGTTACGAATCTTTTTTACCGCAGGTGCTTAACCAGAAATTTATCGCTGCAGCACATTGCGCTGAGGCGGTGTTTGTCACGACCAAATTTACACGGCAGGACGCAATTCAGTTCGCTGGTTTGCCCAGCCGTAAAGTTTGCAAATTACCTATGCTCACACCTGAGTTCTCTGCCTCAGATTTGCCTGCAAAGGACTCGGTTAATCATAAACAGGATAACTCTCCCTATTTTTTATGGACAACTAATTTGTCTTTGCACAAAAACCACGAAAATGCACTGAAAGCGTTGAGAATTTATTATGAGCAATTGGATGGTCAGATGGAATGTCGAGTAACAGGGTTTAATACAAATGATATGCTCAAAAGCGATCTTCCCCACCTTAGCGATCTTCCTCACCTTAAATCTTTGCGCTATATAGTGTCCACTAGTTTAGTATTAAGGCGTCAATTGAAGCTCTTAGGTGAGTTGCCTGATTTTGCGTATCGAAACCAGTTGAGCGGATGTGCTTTCTTATGGCATGCAGGGCGCATTGATAACGGTACTTTTTCAGTTGTTGAGGCTGCTCATTTAGGAGTGCCAGCATTATCTAGCGACTATCCCGCCATGCGTGAAATTGACGCTCAATTTGGATTGAATATGAGCTGGATGGATGCCTGCTCCCCGAATGTTATGGCGCACCAACTGAAAATGATGGAGGCTGAAGTAAAGACGCTTAGAGAGCACTTGCCAAGTGCGGAGCGATTGGCTACCCAGTCAGTAGAGCAGTTGGCTGGCGCATATTGGCATGCGGTGCGGGCGCACTTATGAAAAAATATGGTATTTATCTGGCTTATCCCCCAACCGTCGATTTGCATGAAGAAGGATTGGGAAGACATCTAGTAGAGTTTCTTAAGGGTGTGCAAGAGCGAGGTAATGTAACATTTGTTTTCGCCTGCCCGAGTTGGATGCAAAAGAATTTGATTGGATTGTTTGATGCATCAGGGGTGAGTCATGATTATTTTGAAATAATAGCCCCCAAGAAACTGCCTTCAGTATTGAGGGTATATGAATATATTACGACCTTCAAGAAACGAAAAAAACGAATTGGTCGATTAGCTAAACTACTAAAATTATTAGCAATGGTTGCCTCTGATACCTCCATTTTTTTGCTAAAAAAGTTCGTTGGAACAAAAAGTATTGCGTTAATGTTATTAATTGGTATTGCTGTACTTCTTATTTTTTTAATAGTAGTTATTTTTAAATTGATAATAAGAGTTATTTTGTCGGTATGGGTTTTGAGAAAAAAACTTGCTGACCAAGCTAGACGCGAATCACCTTTAATAGATAAAGCTCTTGGGCGAATATCTGATTTAACTTCACAGCCAAAGCAGAGTTCTCTATTGACCCAGTTATATAGTCTGATGATGGAGTCTGAAGGATCTTTGATGCTCAGTTTGATTGACGCGCGCACCGATATTGATGCTTGGTATAGCCCAACTGCTTTTTGGCCGCATTTTAATAAAATTCGAGCGCCGCGCCTGACGTGTGTGCCTGATGTGGTGATGACTGATTTTCCTGTAGGATTTGCTCCTGTTGGTGGGCAGCGCTTTCTTGGTAACTTCAGGCAGGTTGAAATGGCAATAGAAGGTGGTCAGCACTTTGTTACTTATAGTGAAGATATTAAATGGAGAACGCTAGTAGAACGTTACCATGTTGATTCTGAAGCTATAAATGTTGTTACTCATGCTGCAATGCGTCTCGATGACCTTGTTGTAGTGACGGGATTCCCTGATGACGAGGCGGGCACAGATTTATTGTGCAGAAATTTGTTCAGGGTGGCCTTGTGTAAGGCTGTAAATAATGGATATGCGGGGAACTTTGGCAGTGAGGATGTTAGGTTTGTTTTCTATGCAAGTCAATTTAGGCCGAATAAAAACGTTATTACTTTATTGAAGGCATATGAATACTTGCTGAAACGACGCTATATAAGTCACAAGCTTGTCCTCACAGGCAACCCCAATACCTTGCCTGAGATTGCGCGGTTTATCACCGAACATAATCTTGAAAACGATGTGCTTTGTTTGCACAAACTTTCTGTACAGGAGCTTGCTGCTTGCTATCGCTTGGCTGATCTGGCTGTAAATCCAAGTTTAAGCGAAGGAGGATGTCCATTTACCTTTACTGAGGCATTGTCTGTGGGAACGCCAGTTGTGATGGCGCGTATTCCTGTGACTGAAGAAGTCATTACGAATTACGAGTTACAGCAACAAATGCTATTTGATCCGTATGATTGGAAAGAAACGGCAGATAAAATTGAATGGGGGCTCAATAACCGTCATTTACTTTTAGCAAAGCAGAAGCCGCTTTATAACCAGCTTTCTCAGAGAACCTGGCGTCATGTTGTTGATGAGTATGTTGAGATTCTTGATAGAATTTCGCTTGTCAAAAAAGGGTAGGCAATGAATAATAGCAATGGTCTAGTTATTCTGGGTTTTGGAGGGCACGCTCGCAGTGTTGCGGATGTTGCTCTTTCTGCTGGATTTAATTCACTATTGTTCATTGATGAAAATGCTAAAGAGGGTGAAACATTTCTCGATTTTAAAGTGCTTAAAGATTTTCCTGTGGATATCCCAGACCATTGGTTGTACATGCCTGCAGCTGGTGATAATCAGAAGCGACAGAAACAAGTAGAGCTTATACATTTAGCTCAAAAGTCTATAGCAACAATAGTTTCCAAAAGCGCAACGATTGGAGCTGGGGCAAAGCTCTCAGCAGGATCTTTTGTTGCACACCATGTACATATTGGCCCCATGGCGAGCATTGGCGACGGATGCATAATTAATACGGGTGCAATAGTTGAGCATGAATGTGTGATAGGTGACTTCACGCATGTGTCGGTGAACTCAGTTCTTGCAGGGAGAAGCAGTCTTGGGAAGTTTGTGTTTTTGGGTGCTGGAGTAACTGTGATTGATGGTATTGCAATTGCAGATGAAGTGACGATTGGTGCTGGTTCTGTTGTTGTTAAATCTATTGAAAGTTCAGGAACCTACGTAGGCATTCCAATACATCGGGTCAAGTAGTTCATGCGAGTACTTCATTTTTATAAAACTGCATTCCCCGACACGATGGGCGGTGTTGAGCAGGCAATTGATCAGATTATCAAGGGCACTCAAAGGCTTGGCATTGATGCCGAAGTGCTATCCCTGACGACAGATCGGTCCCGGTGTACGACTGAAATGCATGGCTATAAGTCGTATTACGCTAGGCGTGACTTTCAAATTGCATCGACTGGATTTTCTGTGTCCGTCCTTCGGCGTTTTGCGCAACTGGTCAAGGGTGTTGACGTTGTTCACTATCACTTTCCGTGGCCATTCATGGATGTGGTGCACTTCGCAACGCAGATGAAAAAGCCCGCCATCGTTACCTACCACTCGGACATCATAAGACAAAAGTACTTGCTCAGGCTGTATCGCCCCCTTAAAAATCAGTTTTTAAAGAGTGTGGATCGGATCGTGGCGACGTCGCCGAACTACTTGTTGAGTAGTGATGTCTTGCAAGGACTACAGGATAAGGTCAGTGTCATTCCCATAGGTCTTGATAAGGCGACCTATCCCCAGCCCACACTGAGTTGCTTACAAGACTGGCGAGAGCGAATGGGCTCAAAGTTCTTTCTGTTTGTAGGAGCGATTCGTTACTACAAGGGCTTGCATATCTTACTGGAGGCCGCACAGAGTACAGACTACTCTATCGTAATCGTAGGAGCAGGCCCAGTCGAGCGTGAATTAAAAATCCAGGCCGCAGCGCTTGGCCTACGTAATATCCACTTTATGGGGCTCCTATCGGACGAGGACAAGGTAGCACTCCTGATGCTGTGCTATGCAGTGGTTTTCCCCTCTCATTTGCGCTCCGAGGCCTTCGGCGTCTCCCTCTTGGAAGGCGCGATGTACCGCAAGCCGCTCATCTCTAGCGAAATTGGTACGGGCACGACCTTCATTAATATCGAAGGTGAGACGGGTGTAGTTGTGCCACCCAATGACCCCGTGGCGTTACGCGAAGCGATGCGGTACCTATGGGACAATCCAGATCAAGCGGCAGACATGGGGCGTCGGGCTTATGAGCGATACTGGAAATACTTTACGGCAGATCAGATGTCCAGCGAGTACGTGAGACTGTATCGAGAGCTGGCGGATAAGTGATGATTTGAGTTACGCCGCCAAGAAAGCTGGTGAGGATAATTGCTCTATCGCGTAGAGTTTATTTTTTGCTACCAATGTAATCAAGTACTTGATCTAGTTCTGCTTGTGCCACTTTTTAATTTCTCCATAAATAAAGGGTGCGTATTAAGTATGTTTTCTTATTGCAAAAAGACTGACCTTAATTTTGTCGGTTTACCCGACAAATTCGACGCCTGACCATTTGACCGCCTGCCAATGCCGTGTCATATCCAAGCAATTCCACTCGACACCATAACTCTCGGTGCCTACTGAACAACAGACTTAAGCACCTTAAAACTATTGTTTTAGCTATTGTTTAGCCTCATTTTTAAAGCTTCTAAGGCGTAGGTCGCACGTTCGAATCGTGCTGGGCAGGCCAAATACCCCCTAGGCTCATCCAAAATAGCTATTTTGGAAATTTCTTGACCGCCGTCTTGTCCAGAACTAAGATTTATTTCCGCTATTTCATTAGGAAAGGGCATCAAGATTGTTAGACGGGTCAGTTTTGGTGTACGTTTCTCGGATGAGCTAACAAGAATTGGCAATTCTGGCCTAATTAGCCAAAAAAACAGAAGGTATGTTGTGGATCTGCAACCGTCTTTCTAGAGATTATTTCTAACCGTTTTATCAGTGACACGAATTCGTAATGTTTCCTTGTCATATTGACTAGGTGCAATCATCCGTAGCCTATTTAGCCGATCTATATCAAGAAAAAGGTGATCTTCACTACGAAGGTGAGGGGGTTACTCAATTAGCTCATGCTTGGCAATGCGGGCAACTTGCTAAAGCAGAAGGTGCTAGCCCTCAATTGCAATTAGCTGCATGGTTGCATGATATTGGCCATCTTTTATCCAAAAAAGAAGGTACTCCAACGACTTATGGGCATGATGATCGTCACGAGCATGTAGGCGGAAATTATCTTCTCAATATTTTTTCTGAAGAAGTGAGCCAGCCTGTACTAATGCATGTCTTGGCTAAGCGTTACCTTGTGACTACTTATCCTGACTATCGCCAATCTTTATCTGCTGATTCCATTAGAAGCCTAGAACTTCAGGGCGGTGACATGTCTGAAAATGAATGCTCCCAATTTATTGCACACCCTTTTGCTAAAGATGCGGTTTCATTACGAAGATGGGATGATCTGGCTAAAAATCCTGAGTTGAAAAGTCCTGCAAAAGCAGACGCAATAGTTGAGTTACGTAATTTAATTGAGGTGTGTCAATGAGTGGCGTGCTGTCAATCAAAGAAGCAACCAAGACATTCTATTCAGGCGGAAAGAACAATCAGGCCTTAAATAATGTCACCATAAATATTGTGGCTGGTGAGAGGGTGGCATTAATTGGCGCTTCTGGATCTGGCAAATCTACTCTGATAAGAGCGATTTCCGGCTTAGAGACGCTAGACAAAAGTAGTGGGGAATTATGGATTAACGGCCGGGTAATTCAGTCTCATGGTCAGTTAAGTAAGAACGTGCGTCAAATTAGAAATGAAATTGGCATCATTTTTCAGCAATTTAACCTAGTTAATCAACTAGATGTGATGACAAACGTCTTAATTGGTATTTGTCCTCAAAAAAGTGTTTTCGAAATTATAAGCAGGAGATTTTCCTTAGAAGAAAAAGCTAGAGCATTAGATGCGCTTGATAAGGTTGGTTTGGTTGATTTTGCCTATCAAAGGTCTTCAACCCTATCCGGTGGACAGCAGCAGCGAGTAGCGATTGCTAGGGCATTGATTAAAGGCGCCAAAATTTTATTGGCAGATGAGCCGGTAGCTTCATTAGATCCTGAGTCATCCAGAAAGGTGATGGAAACAATCGTGAACTTATCTCAAAAATTGGATCTGACATTCTTAACGAGCTTGCATCAGATTCCAGTGGCTAGGAAGTATTGCGAGAGAACGATTGCTCTGAATAAAGGTGCTGTGGTTTTTGATGGCCCCACCAAAGAGCTAACTGCAGTCATATTGGCAGAGTTATATGGATCAAATTTGGAAGATTTGGTAGTAGACGAGGATTCTTCTTTCGAAGAGGCTGGTATTTCTGAGCCAAAACTCACATTAGTTCACTAGGTATTAATTTTTTATTGGGAGATTGAAATGAAGTTAAGCAAAATACTCTTGGCAGGCCTTATTTCTTTATCAGTTTGCCTAGTGCAAGCTAAGGAAATTAGTTTTGGCGTCATCTCAACCGATTCTGCGTCTGCACAAAGGGATCGTTGGGAGCCATTCTTTAGAGACATGGAGAAGCAAACTGGCCTAACAGTCAAATCATTCTATGCTCCAGACTACGCTGGGGTCATTGAGGCAATGCGCTTTAACAAAGTGCAAGTAGCTTGGTTTGGAAATAAAGCTGCCATGGAGGCTGTAGACCGCGCTAGCGGTGAAGTGTTCGCGCAAGTTGTTTTTGCTGATGGTGCCGTCGGGTACACATCCTATTTGATTACTCAAAAAGATTCCCCATACAACAATGTTGATGATGTAATTAAAAATGGTAAGAGCATTAATTTCGGGATTGGAGATCCAAATTCAACATCCGGTTTTCTCGTCCCAACTTATTACATCTTTTCTAAGCGAAATATAGATGCAAGAGATACCTTTAAGACAGTCAGAAATGCAAGTCACGGTGTAAATCTCCAAGCAATTCTTGCTAAACAGCTTGATGTCGCGACCAATAACTCTGAAGAGATTGATCGTTTGACTGCAACTAAACCTGAAGCAGCTCAGGACATCAAGATTATTTGGAAAAGTCCATTAATTCCTAGCGATCCATTTGTATGGCGAACCGACTTGGATAAAGATACAAAAGAGAAATTGAAAAAGTTTGTATTTAACTATGCTAAGTCAAATCCAGAAGAAAAGGCTGTACTCAAAAACATCTATAACTATGGCGGATTTAGACCTTCTACAAATGCTCAATTAAATCCTATTCGGCAATTAGAGTTATTTAAAGAGTTACGTAAGGTAGAGACGGATACTACGATTAGCGATGCAGAGAAGGCGAAAAAAGTTGCAGAACTGAATGAGGCTCTAGCTAAGATCAAATGAGCGAGTCTGTTTCAGAGCTCTCATTAAATCGAGCTAAGGTACGCGCTTTTGAAGAAAGACATGGCCTCTCCTATTACTTAGGGTGGGCCCTGTTCTTTTTAGTGCTGGCTTGGGCTTGGCAGGGCGCAGAAATGCGTCCACTGGATCTGATTAAAGATTCTGGGAATATGAGTAAATATGCAGCTGATTTTTTCCCTCCCAATTTTAAGGACTGGAAGCTCTATGTGAGTGAGATGCTGGTAACAGTCCAAATCGCCATTTGGGGAACTTTACTGGCAATCTTAGCTGCGATACCTCTGGGCTTACTATGCGCATCTAATGTGGTTAGTCCATGGGTATACCAGCCTGTGCGTCGTCTCATGGATGCATTACGTGCCATCAATGAGATGGTCTTTGCAATGTTGTTTATTGTGGCGGTTGGTTTGGGGCCTTTCGCGGGAGTTCTTGCATTATTTGTCCATACGACTGGAACATTGGCTAAACTATTTTCAGAAGCGGTAGAAGCGGTAGACCCCAGGCCTATAGAAGGAATTAGGGCAACGGGTGCCCATCCGATGGCTGAAATTGTGTATGGAATTTTGCCTCAGGTAATGCCCTTGTGGGTCTCTTATTCCCTTTATCGCTTTGAGTCCAATGTTCGCTCTGCGTCTGTCGTTGGAATGGTAGGGGCTGGCGGAATTGGAGTCATTTTGTATGAAGTGATTCGCGGCTTTCAATACTCTCAAACTTGCGCAGTGCTCATCATTTTGATTGCAACTGTAACTATCATCGATTTAATTTCTTCCTATTTAAGGAAGCTTGCAAGTTAAACAATGTCTAAACCCAGTATTTATTTCGGTACCGGATCAATTTTAGAGCTGGGTAATTTATACCCTGACTGTGGATTTCATATCCTACGAATTCCAGAAATTTCTAACGAAGAGTTAAAAAAAATACGATCGTCTTTACGCGGTAGGATTCTTTCTGAAACTATTTACGAAAAGGGGATGCCAGATATTACGAGCATTCAAGAACTTCAGCACGATTTTTGGACTCGAGCTGATTTAAAAAACTCAGCATTAGTGGGAATCGGTGGCGGTAGTGTTATGGATGCAGCAAAAGTACTACGTTATAAGCCGGATAGGGCTGCTTGGTTGAGCAAACATCTAGATGCATCAATAGATGATGAATCTCATCTTAAAATACCTTTAATACTCGCTCCAACAACAGCTGGAACGGGCAGTGAGGTCACGCCAACTGCAACCATTTGGGATTTCACAAAACACCGAAAGCATTCTTTTTTTGGATCTAAGATTTTTGCTGATGTAGCGATCGTTGATCCTTGCCTATGCCTTGGGGCTCCGTGGATCATTTCGCGAGATTCTGCAATCGATGCTCTTTCACATGCTCTAGAGGCGATTTGGAATACAAATAGAACACAAGAAACAACCAACCTTGCGATATTTGCAGCTAAAAAAATCTGTCGTTACTTGCCACTCATTCAAGATGATTTAGGTAATCTAGAGTTTCGTGAACAGCTTTCAGAGGCTGCCTTATCTGCTGGTTTAGCAATGGCTAAAACACAAACAGCGCTGGTCCATGCTTTGTCCTACTCAGAAACGGCCAGAAGTCAACAAAGTCATGGGCAATCTTGTGCTTACTGGCTACCTTACGTATGGCAATTGTTAATTAAAAGTGATTGTGATCCATCTATATTAATCAGTTTGGAGCGGGCTCTAGGCCAGTATTTTTCAAATCCCACAGCGATGTATCAATGGTTACTTGCTCTAGGGTTTTCAGTATATTCACCACTAGAGTGTGATAAAACGGTGGAAGAGCAGGTAGGTGCAGTGAGACTTTCTGCTCGAGGAAAAAATTTTGCAGGATTTGGAATCAATGGCAAATAAAAATTACGACCTACTGGTAGTAGGTGCTGGCATTGTGGGCATGGCCCATGCTTATGAGGCAAAAAAAAGAGGTTTATCTGTAGCCATTGTTGAGCAAAATACTCGCTGTACAGGCGCCTCTATACGTAATTTTGGTTTTATTACTGTATCGGGGCAAGGCGCACAGGACACATGGCGTAGGGCGGTGTACTCAGCGAAGGTTTGGAGAGAGTTGTCCTCTTTGGCCGACATAAAAATACTGCATCAGGGCACTTGGATTTTATGTGAACGTCCTGAGGCAGTTGAGGTTGCAAAAGCCTTTCTTCAAAGCCCCATGGGAGCAGATTGCAAATACTATCCTCGGGCGAGCTATACAGAGTTGGAAGCTCTAGGCTTTAAACATACTAGTAGCCTCAATTTAAAGAATTCTCTTGGTCTTCTATATAGCCCCCATGAATTTAGGGTGGAATCTAGAGAAGCAATTCCACAGTTAGCCAATTATTTGCAAAATACAATGGGCGTAGATTTTTATTGGGAGACCGAGGTTTTATCTATTGACGGGTCATCCGTTCACACCTCAAATAATCGATTGGACGCTCAAAGAATTGTGGTGTGTCCTGGGGCTGAGTTGACTGGGGTAGCTAAACCCTATATTGAGAAGCACGATTTAAGGCTGTGCACTCTTCAAATGCTCAGAATTAAAGTGCAGGATGGCTTCGTGCTACCTGGTAGCGTGATGACTGATAACAGCTTAGCTAGGTACTTAGGATGGTCAGAACTACCTGAAGCTAAAGCCCTTAAAGAACGCATCGCAATAGATATGCCTGACTATGTCAAAGAAGGCATTCATTTGATCGTTGTGCAAAGTGCTGATGGTAGCTTGGTAGTAGGAGATTCCCATCGCTATGGGTCTTCTGAAGAAGTATTTGCAAGTGACAAAATTGAACAACTGATTATTGAGTTGATGTATCGGGTTTTAAGCATTTCTGAACACAAAGTGATTGAGCGTTGGACGGGCGTCTATCCATCATCCAATCAATACGATGCATTGATTGAAAAAGTATCTCCAGAAATGAGGGTCGCCATAGTCAGTAGTGGAACAGGGGCAAGCACAGCGTTTGGGATTGCAAAAGATAATTTTGATGAATGGTTAGGGTAGAAATGAAAACATCAGTGAAAGCGGTTATTTTTGATTGGGCCGGCACGACGGTCGATTATGGCAGCAGAGCTCCTATGGGTGCTTTCGTCAAATTGTTCCAATCTGAGGGAATTAAAATGACTATTGCCCAAGCCCGTATCCCGATGGGTATTAATAAGTGGGACCATATCAATGCGCTCTTAAGCCTCCCAGAGATTCAAACTCAATGGCTTAAGATTCACGAAAAAACTCATACTGATGCGGATGTTGATCGACTGCTAGATATTTTTGTACCGATGAATAAGGTGAGTATTTTAGAGTGTGGTCAATTAATTCCAGGGGCGGCTAAGCTCACCAAAGCACTCCGTGATAGTGGCATTAAAATTGGCTCAACAACTGGATATACCAGAGAGCTCCTAGATTTGTTGCTGCCAATAGCTAAAGAGCAAGGTTATGAAGTTGATGTCTTCTCTTATTCAGGGGATACTCCGTTGGGTCGACCATCCGCTCAAATGATGATTAAATGTGCCAGACAGCTAGGTTTGGAAAATCCACTTTCTTTCATTAAGGTAGATGATACCCAGCCAGGGATTGAAGAGGGTAAGTCATTCGGCTGCTGGACTGTTGGCGTCGCAGTTAGTGGAAATACTCTCGGTCTTTCTCTTGAGGAGTTAGGTGCATTACCGGAAGAAGAAGCTGCTTGCCTGAAAAATGCAGCGAGAATGAATATGCAAGAAATGCAGCCTGATTTCGTGATTGATTCCGTTGCAGATTTACTACCCGTCATTGATGAAATTAATAGACGCTTAGATTTGGGACAAAAGCCTAACTCTTACAACAACTAGATTGATAGAAAGATAATCCTCTGAATTTTGATTTGGAGGATTATTTTGTAGTTAGTTATGCAGGGGGCTTTTACTTTCTAATTTACCTCTATCAAGATGACAGGGCCAAAGTTAGCCATCTATTTGCCTTTCAATGGATATCTTATTCATATAGAACTCTTTAAAAGCATTGTTTTATCG
>Ga0208496_1000699_pt1 | contig 12222 bp, 9 predicted proteins | sample CryBogmetaGMA2M_FD_184552 | JGI IMG/M metagenome (GOLD analysis project Ga0208496, IMG submission 184552) | Freshwater microbial communities from Crystal Bog, Wisconsin, USA - MA2M (SPAdes) | ecosystem: Environmental > Aquatic > Freshwater > Lake | place: Crystal Bog, Wisconsin, USA | collected... | reverse complement strand
GTGGATCGTCCAGCGCTGCCAGCAGGGTGCCCATGCGCTCGAGACTTCGGTCGGCTGGGTCCCCGAGTACAAGGACATCGACATGACCGGTCTCGGGGACAAGATCACTCCCGAGGCCTTCGAGCAACTCCAGAAGATCGACCCCTCCGAGTGGCACCGCGAGCTCCTCCTGCAGGACGAGCTCTTCATGAAACTCTACAGCCACCTGCCGAAGGAACTCGTCTTCCAGCGCGAACTGCTCATCTCCCGCCTCTAAAAAGCAAAAGCCCCGACGCGAAAAATTAAAATATGGAACTCAGGAAAAGAAAAGCTACTGCCCCTCACCAGCCGCTGATCCTGCAGATTCTTTCTGAGTTCCTGAGTTCCACATTAATCATCTACATCACCTTGATTTAGAACGCGGGGGTAATCTTCGAGAGTTCCGCGAAGACCGATCCGATGAAGACATCGACCTCGGCGCGGAGCGGCAGTCGGCGCCCGTCATCCGACATCCAGACGCGGCCCGAGCGGAACTTCTTGTGCGGCGCGAGGCGCCCGAGATCCGGTTCACGTGTCCGGATCGTCTGGATCTTCACCGTGAAGCAGATGGCCCGGATGTTCTTCCCGAGAATGGTCAGCGTATCGCGACCCGCGACCGTCAGGTCGACGAGATAGGAATTCTGATCGGGAAAAACCGTGAGCCTGAGGCGGTCGCCATCGCGCAGGGGTTGGCTCCGGACAAAGAGCATCGCCGCGAAGAGATCCCTCACGCCGGGAAGCTGGGTGAAGGTCCATGGCTTCGCCTCGGAGATGAACCGGTGGCAGGCAAAGACGCTGTCGTCGCCGAAGATGGCCTCGCTGAGCAGGTCCCCCTTCGCCACCTCCTCATCTATGCGGAACCAGGAGGGCACCTCTCCGCTGACCTCCGCCTCGCCGACATAGAGCGCCTGATAGTTCCAGAGCTTGCGGATCAGGGAGTTCGGGCCTCCCTGCGCCATGATCCGGCGCCGGTTCCCATCGGATCCCTGCGCGAGTTCCACCTCGGCACCACCCGCGCTCAACCCCTCCCATCCGAATCGATAGGTGGCGCGAAAAGGATCGATGGCCGGAAAGGGACTGGCCGCCACAGGGGTCAGCGTCTTTTCCCAGGACGCGTAGGGGTTGGTCGCCGCCACGGCCCGCGCCGCACCGGTCTCGGCAAGGCACAGAATCAGGATCCCTTGGCAGAGGATGCGGAGGGAGTCGGCAGCAGGGAGGTGACGGTGTCTGAAGGGATCCATCCAGTCTGGCCGGGGCCTGCCGCAACATACCACCAGGCACCGTTGCGCGATAGCACGCTGATGAGCGTTCCCGGCGGCACGGTGCCCGCCGCGGTTCCGTTATCCGCGGGAGTGGCACGGAGGGTCGGCGCGTTCTTGGAGGTCACGACCGCCTGGGAGGCCGCTTCACGACGGGGATCAATCAGGGTGCCGAAGACCGAAACACCGTGACCCAGCACGAGGAGCAGGAGCGCGAAGGCGATCCATCCCTTGCGGGAGCGGGCAAGAAAGAAGAGGGCGACCAGCGCAAGGGCACCGATCCAGCCAACCACCGCGCCACCGATGATCAGTCTCTCGGGATGGATGGTTCCGCACACCTGAGCCTGCCAGTTGTTCTGGGTGGGAAGACCGAGCGTGCCGAGCACCACGGCAAACTGCCGTTGCGCGGGAGCAAAACCAGGATCGAGCAGGAGCGCACGGCGGAAGGAGAGGGAAGCGGCCGCCGCATCGCCCGTCTTTTCTTCGGCAAGGCCCCTGTTGTACCAAAGCTCCGGGGACCCGGCCGTCGCGAACTGAGGCGAGGTGAGAAGAGAGCGGTAGGTGGCGAGGGCCTCGAGCGGATGCCCTGAGCGAAGCGAGGCATCGGCGGAAGCCCCCTGCTCCGGCACCCCCGCATGGAGTCCGACTGCCGGAAAAAAGATCCCGAGAGCAAGAAGGAGAAGGTGCGTGCGAAGCTTCATTGTGCGGTCTTGTTGGAAAGTTCCTTCAGCGTTTGGAGGAGTTGTTCGCGCTCCGACGAAGGCACCGGGAGCGACCCTCCGGATCCGTACTTCACGACATCGCGACGCGCTGACAGCGAGGCGATCAACGCATCGCGTTTTTCCGAGGGAAGCGCGACCAAGCCCGCATACTCGACGGCGGCATCATAGGTGGCGGCGGCTTCAAGGGTCTCCGCATGGAGCGATGACCAGAGTTCCGTGAGCTTGCGGCGGCGACGCGAGGCCTCCGTCCCTCCGCGAGCCTGCAGGTCGCGCAGATAGAGGACTCCGGCAAGCGCCGCCGTGGCCACCAGCATCGCAAGCGTGGCGACAAGGAACTCGGCGCGATGAAGCGGCGTACTCCAGGAGCGGAGCGTGATGCCGGGGATCGGATCCCCATCCTTCACCGGAGAGGCTTTTTCGGATGATGCCCCCGACGACGGGGCGGGCTGCGTGGAGGGTGAAGCTGCGGACGACGCGCCGGTGGATGCCGCGCTTGCGGCACTTACCGGAGAGGCATCAAGCGGAAGCGGTTTCGTCGTGAGGGTGACATACTTCGCCGAGGTCGGATCGAAATAGGAGAACTCGGAACCGGGCGAGGACTGCTTCGCCTCCTGGGCAATCAGGGTGAAATCGAAGGACTTCACCCCCGAGTAGGCGAGGCCGGCGGCGCTTCCGGAGTTATCGAACTTGTCGGTCGGCGGGTAACTGCGCCATCCCGCGGTCTCGGTCAGCACGGGGGCTCCCATTCCGTTGAAGTTCCCCTTGCCGCCGATCTTGAGAGTGAAGGTGACGGGGTCGCCGGGGGCCGGTTTGGGATTCTGCACCAGGGCATCGAGGTCGAACTGCCCCACCGCCCCGGCGAAGGAAGCGGGACGTCCTTCCTTTGGAAGCGGAAGGACCTCGAGATGCAGGGGGGCGGTCTGAACCTTGACCTCCTTGTTCTGGGCGAAGGGCGACTGGCCTCCGAGCAGTTGGCGGAAGATCGGATCGTCGAATCCCGCAGGCACCGCCCCGGGCAACTGGATCTGGCTGTCGAGCTTCGCGGAGGGAATGTCGATCGTCCCCGGCTTCACCGCCGAGAGAAGCGTCTTGAAGGTCAGGACATTGTAGGTGAGTCCGTCGCGCTCCTCGAGGCCCTCCTTCGGATCGGGGAAGCGCTCGATCACCACACCCTCGCTGCCGAAGTCGACCTTCCCCCGGACCTGCACGGGATACCTCGCGTCAAAGTAGAAGCGGATCTCCACCGGAACCATCTCCCCCGCGTAGACATCCTTCTTGGAACAGCTGATCTCGCCGAAGGCGAGCCTCCCAGCGCCTGATTGCGGCGGCGCCTGACGGGGGCGTTGTTGGAACCCCGGCATCGGCAGACCCTGAGGGGGCATCGGCATCGCGGGAGATGGCACGGCGGGCGCGACGCCGCCGGGGGCCACGGTTCCCGTGGCAATGGCATCCACCACGGAGAAGCGGAGCGACGGTGTACGGAACTGCTGCCCATCGGCGGAGACCGTGACGGAGGGAATCGTGAAGTTCCCGGTTTTCAGCGGCAGCACCACGTAGGTGTAGACGGCGGAGGAGGAGACCTTGAAGTTCACCATCTGCACCTGCGTCGACTGGCCCGAGAGACGGATCTGTAATCCCTCCGCGTTAATCTCCTGGGGCACATCCGCCCGTTGCGCGCCGCTCACCGTGACCTGAAGCTCGGCCATCTCTCCGAAATTCACCTGCGGACGGGAAAGCTGGGCGCTCACGGAAACGGAAGCCGCATGCGCTTCCACCGCAAGGAAAAGAAATCCCGCGACTAACGGAAAAAGAGTGCGACGGAGCGGATGCATACCGGACAACTATTACCAGTCGCGGAGCGGTTGTTCCACCGCGCGATTCTGCTGGTTGAGCACATGCTGCTCCTCGTCCTGCAGAGAGCGTAGAAGGGCGCGGGCCTGGTTGGGTGACATCTTGCCATCCTTCCCCTCCTCGGCCTCTGCGGCAGCTACCTCGGCGGCTTTTTGATCCTCCTCCTTCTTGCCCTGCTCGCCACCGGAAAGAGCCCCTTCTTTCTTGGGAGAGGCGGAGGGAGCGGGGGTCGGTTGCGCTCCTTGATTGCCGGGCTTGGATGGGGACTGCTGTTGATTCTGCTCACCTCCGTTTTTCTGCTGACCCTGCTGGTCTTTCTGCTGTTGGTCTTTTTGATCCTTGGATCCCCCTTCCTTCCCCTGATCGGGAGAGGGTGAAGGCAAGGGTGTCGGCGAAGGCTGCCCCTGCTGGTCTTTGTTTTGGTTCTGATCTTTCTGATCCTTGGAATCTTTTCCTACCTGATCGCCCTGCTTCTGCTGATCGTTCTGCTGTTGGTCGTTCTTTTGCTGATCCTTGTTCTGGTCCTGGTCTTTTTTGTCGTCTTGCCCCTGACCGCCACCCTGCGACTGGTCGCTCTTCTTCTCGTCCTTGTTCTGATCTTTCTGATCCTTGTCTTTGTCCTTGTTCTCCTTCTGATCCTTTTTCTGGTCCTTGTTGTTTTTCTTCTGCTGATCCTGCTTCTTCTTTTGATCCTCGATCAGCTTCTTAACGATGTCGCGGTTCTCCTTGGCCTGTACATTCTTCGGATCCGACTTGAGGACGCTCTCGTAGTGCTGGAGCGCGTTCTTCCAGTCGGCCAGTTTGGCCTCGCTCTCCTGCGCCGCCTCACCGGTGCGGACGAGGGCGTTGGCGAGGTTGTAGGTCGCATCGTCGCGGAGCTTCTGCTTTACGGAGGTCATCGCCTCGGAGAAATAACCGGCGGCTTTTTTGAAATCCCCCGCCTTGTAAGCGGCGGCACCGGCGTCGAACTTGATCTCGGCGGCGTTGGCACCCTTCTCGAGACGGCTCTCGAAGTCCTTTAGCGCCCCCTGATAGTCCCCCTGCTTGTAGTCGGAGAGACCCGAGGCGGAGGCCGTCTGCAGGGAGAAGGCCGAGATCAGCGCGAACACCAGGAGCGAGGTCGCACGGGGCCGTCGACGCCCCTCACCGAGCAACGACCAGAGGGCCAGCAGCACGAGCGCCGCGGTGACCGGCCACTGGTAACGCTCGATCGGCTTGCGGGAACTGATCGTGCCGCTCTCCTGCTCCTCCATCGGGACGATTCCCTTCTCGTAGATCGCCATCGCCGCATCCTGCCCGAAGGGTTGGTAGAATCCCCCCGTCTCCTTCGCAATTTCGCCGAGACGCGCCGCGTCCATCCGCGAAGTGACCGGCTTTCCGCTCTCGTCGCGCACGAAATCGTTCCGGCCGTTCTCGTTGCGGATCGGGATGAGGGATCCGGAGGGGGATCCGAATCCGATCGTGAAGATCCTGATGCCGGCGGCGGCGGCTTCCTTCGCCGCCTCGACGCCGCTCGCCTCAAGATCCTCGCCGTCGGTCATGAGTACCAGGGCGCGGCTCATCCCCTCACCTTTCCCGAAGGCGGCGATCGCCATTCTGATCGCCGAGGCGATATCGGTCCCTCCCTTGGGGATGGTGTTGGTGTCGAGATCCTCGAGCGAGGTGAGCACAGCTCCCTTGTCGAGGGTCAGCGGCGCCTGCAGGAAGGCGCTCCCGGCAAAAGCGATCAGTCCGACACGGTCGCCCTTCAGATACCCGAGGAGATCCTGGGCAATCAGCTTCGCGCGACCGAGACGCGTCGGCGCCGTGTCGGTGGAGAGCATGCTGCGCGAGGTGTCGATCGCAAGGATCACGTCGCGGCCCTTCGATTTGATCTCGAGTTCCTTGTATCCGAGTCGCGGCTTCGCGAGCCCCAGAATCACGAACGCAATGGCTCCGAGCAGAAGTCCCGTCCGCAGATTCCGCTTCAGCGGACTGACCTGACCGGTGAGTTGTTTCTGCAGGCGCGGCGCCACGATTTTAGCCAGAAGGGACTCCCTCCGGCGCGCGGCGTCGAAGAAGAACCAGAGCAGGGGCGCAAGCAGCAAGAGAGTCCAGAGCCATGCGGGGGATCCGAATCGCAGACCGTCATCAAGGGATGTCAGAAGAAGGGGATGCATTGTGGTCGATCAGGGGAGGCGACGCCAGAGGGTCTGGGAGAGGAGCGCCTCGGCCCCAAGCAGGAGAACGGCTGCGGCCAGTAGCCACGGGAAGAAATCGCGGTAGTCGGCGCTCTTCTCCACCTCGATCTTGGTCTTCTCCAGGCGGTCGATCTCCCGGAAGGTGTTATCAAGGGTGCGGGTGTCGGCGGCGCGGAAATATTTCCCGTCACCGATCTTCGCGATCTGATCCAGAAGCTTCTCGTCGAAGTCGAAGACAGCCTTCTGATAGACCGTACGGCCGAAGGGATCTTTCATCGGCACGGGAACAGGATCGTTACTGCCGGTGCCGATCGTGTAGATCTTCATCTTGAGCGCCTTGGCCGCTTCGGCCGCCGTCAGCGGCTGAACTTTACCGGCGTTGTTAGCGCCGTCGGTGATCAGGACGATCAACTTGGTCTTGGCGTCGCGGTCCTTGAGACGGGAGACGGCGGAGGCGAGCGAGGATCCGATCGCCGTCCCATCCTCGACGAGGCCGATCTGGACACGATCGAGGTTCCTGATGAGCCAGTCATGGTCGAGGGTGAGCGGGCTGACAAGGTAGGGGCGTCCTGCGAAAGCGATCATTCCGATCCGGTCGTTCGGCCGCGCCTCGATGAACTCACGGGTCACTTTCTTGACCACATCGAGTCGGTTCGCGCGAGAAGACCCGATCGTGTAATCCTCCGCCATCATGGAGCCCGAGACATCGAGCACCAGCATGATATCCACGCCGCTCGCCTGCACGCGCTCGACCGTGCGGCCGACTTGGGGACGCGCCAGCGCCACGATCAGGCAGGCCATTGCCCCGTAGATGAGGGACGCAAGCACCGCGCCCGCGCGGGAGCGGCGCCTCTTGCCGACGGCAACAACAAGCTTCGTCGAGGAAAAGAGAATGCCGGGGGTACCGCCGATCTTGCCGCGGAGCAGCGCGAGCAGAGGCAGGGTCAGCAACGCCAGCAAGACCCACGGATAGGCAAAGGAGAACGTGGTTCCGGAAGCCAGCAGGGGAAGCACGGTCATGCGGCCTCCTTCCCGTGTGGTGGATTCGATGCGCCCGGAGTCTCCGGATCACCGCTCCTGACAAACACTTCCGCCGCTACGATCAGGGCCTCGCGTTGCCCTGCCGTCGCCTCCCCCTGCGCATACTTGAGGTAGTCGGCATGGTGAAGGAACTCTGCCAACGCCTCCTGCTCGGTCGGAACAAATCGGAGAGAGCCGCGAAGGGATTCCAAAAATTCCTCGGTCGTCTGGCGTGGGGCGGCCAGACCGAGAGCCTCCCCTAGGAAACGCCTCAGGACATCGGAGACACCGACGCCGAAGGCATGGTCGCTTCCCTCGGTGAGCGAAACGCGGAGACGCGCCAGATCGCGAAGCGCGGCCTCACGGGGTGTCAGGCGGACAGGTTTCTTCCGACCCGCGAACCACCAGAACAATCCTCCCGCAACGGCAACGGCGAGCACCACAGCCACGATCACCCAGAGCGGTCCCGAGAAAAAGGGAAGCGGCCCGACGATGTCGTGGATCGGCACCGGCGTCGGTGCCGCGCCTGCGCCGCTAGTCATGCCCGGCCCCATCGTGATACCCGGTGTCTGGTTCATCAGGCGGCAAGCCTCCTTCCGCGACGGTCAAAGAAGCTCCGTAGGACCGGGAGGTAATCGGCGTCCGTGCGGAGTTGCACGGTGTCGACGCCGCGCGATCCGAAGACCGTTCCGAGCTCCTTGAAGCGCTCTCCGGCAAGCCGGGCATAGTTCCCCGTGATGGCACGGCGTGATGTGTCGACCTCGATCTGTTCACCTGTCTCGGGATCTTCCAGCAGGATCACCCCGACATCGGGCAGCGCCTCCTCGGCCGGATCGATCACCGTGAGGGCGACCATGTCGTGACGCTTCGCTGAGACGGTGAGCGGTCGTGAGAAATCCCCGGTGAGAAAATCGGAGATCACGAAGACCACGGCGCGGCGGGTCACCACCTTGTTCATGTAATCCAAAGCGCCCGCCAGATCGGTGCCGCGTCCCTGCGGCGAGAAATAGAGCATCTCGCGGATGAGACGCAGGATGTGATGGCGTCCCTTCTTGGGCGGAATGAAGAGCTCGACCCGGTCGCTGAAGAGCAGCAGGCCGACCTTGTCGTTGTTGTGGATGGCGCTGAAGGCCAGGATCGCCGCCACCTCGGCCGCCATCTCGCGCTTGCTCTCCTCCACGCTCCCGAAATCCCCGGAGGCACTGACATCAAGCACGATCATCACCGTCATCTCCCGCTCCTCGGTGAACTTCTTGATATAGGGCTCCCCGGTGCGGGCGGTGACGTTCCAGTCGATGGCGCGGATCTCGTCGCCTGGCGTGTAGGGGCGGACCTCCTCGAAGTTCATCCCGCGTCCCTTGAAGACGCTCTGATACTGTCCCGCGAACGACGACTCGACAAGGCGGCGCGTGCGCAGCTCGAGGCGGCGGATCTTGCGGAGAATCTCGCGGGTATCGTTCATCGGTGCTTCGGAGCGCGTTCTCCCGGGGCGGGGATTCCAACCCCGGGCTGAAGCTTAGGGAACCGGGAGCCCCTCGAAGACGCGCCTGACGATCTCCTCAGAGGAGATCGACTCGGCCTCGGCCTCGTAGCTCACTGCGACGCGGTGGCGGAGGACCTCGGTGCCGACCGACTTCACGTCGTGCGGGGTGACATAGCCGCGCCCGTTGAGGAACGCGTGGGCCTTGGCCGCAAGCGTCAGGTAGATCGTGGCGCGGGGCGAGGCGCCGTAGCGGATCAGGCCGTCGAGCTTGAGGTTGTAGTTGGCCGGTTCGCGCGTCGCCCAGACCAGGTCGACGATGTAGTCCTTCACCCGGTCGTCAACATAGATCGCGTTCACCACGGTGCGGGCCTCGAGGATCTGTTCCTTGCTCACGAGGGGGTCGACATGGAGTTTCGGCGAGGAGGTCGCCATCGCGTCGAGGATGGAGCGCTCCTCGCTGCGGGTCGGGTAGCCGACCACCACCTTGAGCATGAAGCGGTCGAGTTGGGCCTCGGGAAGCGGGTAGGTTCCCTCCTGCTCGAGAGGGTTCTGGGTGGCGAGGACGAGGAAGGGATCGGGGAGTTTGAAAGTCTCGTCACTGATCGTCACCTGACGCTCCTGCATCGCCTCGAGTAGGGCGCTCTGGACCTTGGCGGGGGCGCGGTTGATCTCGTCGGCCAGGATCAGGTTGGCGAAGATGGGGCCCTTGCGGGTGGTGAAGACCCCTTCGCGAGGATTGTAGATCAAGGTGCCGACCAGATCGGCAGGGAGGAGGTCCGGAGTGAACTGGATACGGGCGAAATCCGCATGGATGCACGATGAGAGGGTACGGACGGTCAGGGTCTTGGCGAGACCAGGCACACCCTCGAGGAGAACGTGACCGTTGCCGAGGAGACCGATCAGGAGGCTGCGGACGAGCCCCTGCTGGCCCACCACGACGCGGCTCATTTCCTGGGTGAGTGGCTTGACCCAGGTATTGGTCTCCTGGACGCGGCGATCGAGTTCTTGGACGGATGGGTTCATAAAGTCGGTTGGAGTGTGTTGCTTGGAGTGATTCGTGATGCCCGCTCAGTTCAGCGGGGCGGATGTGTCACTAAGTGACCGCAGATTTTCAGACAAGCCGGAAGCGAGGGCGTTCAATTTTTTGTCTTCGTTTCGGGAAAAGCTAACTCCTGACAACCTGATCGCGCAGGAGCAGTGCACGGTCGCGAACCCCGCCCCCTTCCCCCAGAAGCGTCATGTGACCCATCTTCCGACCCGGTTTCGCGCCGTTCTTTCCGTAGAGGTGGAGAAAGAGTCCCGGCTCTCGGAGGAGGAGCGCCCAGTCGGGCTCCCCACCGCTCCAGAGATCACCGAGAAGGTTCACCATCACGCCGGGTGAGCGGAGTCCCGCGGGGCCTAGCGGCAGGCCGCAGACCGCGCGGACATGCTGGGCAAACTGGCTCGTCATCGCGGTCTCGAGGGTGTGGTGGCCGGAGTTATGGGGACGTGGGGCGAGTTCATTGACGATCATTGATCCGTCAGCGAGCACGAAGAACTCAGCCGTGATCAGGCCGATCACGCCGAGCTTCTCCGCGATGGCGGTGGCGACATCGACGGCCTTTCTGGATCCCGCCTCATCGAGCGGTGCGGGAGCGACCGTGGCGTCGAGGATGCCGTTACGGTGGACATTCGCTTGCACCGGGAAGCAGAGCGACTCCCCCGTGACCGAACGGGCGCAGATGACCGAGGCCTCCGAGGAGAAAGAGATCCTCTGTTCCAGCACCGCGCGGGGTGCGCCGAGCATGGCCCAGATGACCTCCGTGTCATCGCCGGGAGCGAGGCTGATCTGACCCTTGCCATCGTAGCCGAGGGCAGCGGTCTTCAGAATCGAGGGGGCGTTGAGCTCCGCGATCCCGGTGGCAAGCTCGGCCGCCGAGGTGATCACGCGGAAGGGGGCGACGGGAAAGCTGTTGCTCTTGAGAAATTCCTTTTCCAGCACCCGGTCCTGACAGATGCGAACCACGGAAGAAGAGGGACGCACGGGAACCTTGGTCTCGAGGAACTCCAGCACATCGACCGGGATGTTCTCGAACTCCACGGTCACCACATCGACGTTCAGGGCAAAGCGGCCGAGCGCCTTCCGGTCATCGAAGGGGGCCACGATCGTCAGATCGGCACAAGAGGAGGCGGAGCCATCTTTGGTCTCGTCGAAGATCACGACGCTGTAGCCCATGCTCTTGGCGGCCATGGCCGACATCCGGCCGAGTTGACCGCTGCCGAGGATGCCGATGGTCGCCCCGGGAAGGAAGACCCGGTCGGATGCCCCAGGGGGCATTTTCCCTTCCGGAGCCGCTGATGCCCCGCTACTCTTATCGCCTTCGGTTTTTCTCATGGATCGTCTGCTCTATCTTCTGGCTCTTTCGGTGGTGACCCTGATCCGGTTGCTTCCCATCACGTTCTGTTTCGTGCTGGGTCAGGCAATCGGGTTACTGGTCTGGGCGATTCTGCCCGGCTACCGCCGACTCTCCAAACAGAATCTCCGCATTGCCTTCGGCCCCTCCCTGACCAGACGGAAGGCCTCCCTGATCACCCTGCGGCATTTCCTCAATCTCGGGGCCAACATCCTCTGCTCGGTGAAGATCCCTGCCCTGAGCGAGAAGAAGCTCCGTTCCCGGCTCACCTTCGACCAGGGGCAGAACTGGGAGGATTGGATCGTCGGGAAGAAAGCCGGTGCCCGAGGCACCGTCGCCGCCCTGAGCCATTTCGGAAACTGGGAGATCAACGCCCAGATCGCCGAGTTCGTGAAGCCCCGCCGCGCGGGATGCGTCTACCAGGCGATCCGCAACCCCCTCATGGACGATCTGGTCAACCGCGACCGCCGCAGTCGCGGGGTGGCGACCTTCGACCGCAAGAGGGAGATGAAAGGTGCGGCCGACATGCTCAAGGAGGGGGGGGTTGTCGGCGTCCTGATCGATCAACATGCCGGCCCGGCCGGAATCTGGATGCCCCTCTTCGGCAAACTCGCCGCAACCTCGCCGCTCGCGGCCAGCCTTGCCCAGCGCACCGGCTCCCTGCTCGCCATGGTGAGCGTGCGCACCACCGGCCTCGCCCGCTGGCAGATCCACACAAGTGCCCCGGTGCCGACCGAGGGTCGCGATCTTGCCGAGATCACGATGGATCTCAACCACCTGCTCGAATCGGAGATCCGTCACTCCCCGAGCGATTGGTTCTGGGTTCACAACCGTTGGAAGAATTTCCAACCGGACTTCCTTCTTCAGCACATCAAGCGCGGCGTTCACCTGCCTGCCGGCACCGATCCCGCGCAGCTTCAACCGTACCGTCTGCTTGTCCGCTCTCCGAACTGGCTCGGAGATGCCTGCATGGCGGTTCCCGCGATTCAGGCGATGAAGCTTGGGAGGCCCGACCTACATCTCACCATCCTCTCACCCGCCAAGCTTGCCACCGTCTGGCGTGAAGTGGCCGCCGTCGATGCCATCATCGAAATCCCCCCCGACTCCTCCCCATGGAGCGTCGCTTCCCGGATCAAAAAATCCGGTACCTATGATGTCGCCCTCCTGCTTCCCAACTCCTGGCGCAGCGCCCTGGAAGTCTGGCTCGCGGGAATACCCGTCCGCCTCGGCCTGCAGAGCCATCGGGCCAACCGGCTACTCAGTCGGATCATCTCCATGCCGCGTCGCCTTCATCCG
>Ga0208496_1000688_pt1 | contig 12285 bp, 10 predicted proteins | sample CryBogmetaGMA2M_FD_184552 | JGI IMG/M metagenome (GOLD analysis project Ga0208496, IMG submission 184552) | Freshwater microbial communities from Crystal Bog, Wisconsin, USA - MA2M (SPAdes) | ecosystem: Environmental > Aquatic > Freshwater > Lake | place: Crystal Bog, Wisconsin, USA | collected... | reverse complement strand
CCATCTGGCCTGGATATCGGCATCCATGCCGATATGACGGTGTTTTCCAGCTAGTCGGCACTTGTGTATAACGACGAGAGCTGGAGCTTGGGAACGAGCAGAACAGCTTACCCCGCCACTTGCTGTGGCAAACCAAACACCTCCGCCAACGGCAAAAACTCACCCGGCATAAACCCCAGTTCCAAGCTTTCCTGCCTATCTAGAATTTGACCTGCCCCATAAGCCCCGTCAGTCAGCACGAAACGCTGAACTAAACCATTTAACGGATCAAAAACCACATATTCCTTAACTCCCGAGCGTTCAAACAAGGCTTTTTTCTCGCGCAAGTCCTTGCTGGCAGTGCTGGGCGATAGCACTTCGGCAACCCAATCCGGTGGGCCTTGGATATTGCGCTCGGTAATTTTATTTGGGTCGCAGACGACGATCACGTCCGGCTGCACCACGTCCACCGCCGACAGCACCACATCCACCGGGGCGATAAACGGCTGGCAGGTTTTGCCTTTCAGCTTTTCGCGCAACAGGGAATATAAACCGCCCGCGATGTTTTGGTGTTTGATGGTCGGCGCAGGGGACATGTCATAGGCCACACCGTCAATCAACTCCCAGCGTTCTTCGTCGGACCAGTTCATATAGTCGGCAACGGTGTAGCGGGCCGAGATGGGTTTCAGTATCGAACTCATGTTTTGCATCCAATTGAAACACGTTAGTGAACCATGAAAAACGCTGTAGACGTCAAGCGACGCTCTTCCCCAGCAAATAATCCAGCCACATCGACGACAACTTCTCCTGCACCGAGTTTTGTTTCAGGCGGGCGCGGAGGTTGGGGAAGTCCACCCGGTTGAGGTCTTGGTCCTGGTTGTTGCAGGAATAAACGAAATACTCCTTGCCGGTATCAGGGTCGATGTGCTTGCACAAACACTGGGCGCAAACGCCTTTCATCATGCATTGCATGGGCGAGTTGATGGACCCTATGGCCTCGTGGTGTTCCTTCAAATACGGTTTGAGGACACCATGCCGTGCTTGTTTAACCGCGTCCATCATCCGGTCTGAGCCGATCACGATAAGATGATCCACATCGTCCAAGTGGATCGGGGTTTCGCCCAGTTCGCCCTTGGCGTAGGATACAATGGATTCAACGATATTGCCGACGAAGGTTTTGTCCTGTGGCCGGGTCGGTTCAATGGCGGTGTTACCCTCACGCTTGTCAACCGACCAGACGATAAGATCGGCGGCAGCCTCGATTTCACTGATCTTGAAAACATCGGCCCGGTTGCGGTAGCCAGCAAAATAGATGACTTGGTTGCCGGCGGCCCTCATCGCCTTGCCGATGGAGAACAACACCGCGTTGCCCAAGCCACCACCGAGCAGCATGACAGTCCGCCCCCTCGGAATGTCAGTGGGTGTGCCGGTGACGCCCATGACCACAATCGGGTCGCCGGGGTTCCAAGTGGCGCAAAGACGCGAGGAACTGCCCATTTCCAAGGCGATAAGTGAAACCAAGCCTCTTTCCTTGTCAACCCACGCCCCAGTCAGTGCCAACCCTTCGGTCGTCAACACGGTGTCCTGCACCACGGGCGCAAGCGACTCAAAGTTTTGCACCCGGTAAAACTGTCCCGGCAGGAAGTGTTTGGCCGATTGCGGCGCTTTGACGATCACCTCAATGATGGTGGGGGTCAAACGGCGTATTTCCACGATACGCGCTTGCAGATCGCCGTCCAACTTGGCTTGGAATTCAGCCAAATCTTGATCGCGTTCGGCCTGCAAGTCAGACGGCAGGGTCGCCAATTCCTGCTGGAACAACTTGACTATATAAGGATAACCGTCTTTTGCACTAGCCATGGCTTTAACCACGTTGCCGGCGTATACCGGATGGTTGTCGCCATAGAAGCTTATGTAGCGCCCGTTGCGGTGATAGGACGTGAACGGTGAGGGTTTGCCCAACTTTGGGCCGGTCGCGTCGGCCATAGGCAGCAATGCCGGAATCGTGATACCCGGCCTCGCCCCCTGCCCCTCTTCCTCTTCCTGCAAAGGGCTAGGTTGGGGGTTCCAGTCCAGTTCGTGGCGCTGGTAAAACTTTTTATCCATCACAAAGGTGTCCGGGTGCTCACTTTCGTAGATGGTGTTGGGAGACGTGCCGGCCGCCACAAACAGGCTGCGCAGTGGCACTTCAAGTTCTCCGGCTGTACGCCAGCGACCCTCTTGCTCTTCCAAGGTTTCAAAACGCACTGCCCGCAGATGACCGTATTCGTCATCAATGGCTTCCAAGGGACTCATACCCTCCGCCAAACGGATGCCTTCATCCAATGCCTCGGCGATTTCCTCATGATTCTGGCGATAAGCCGGGGAATCTTTGATGCCTTTTCGATAGAACAGGGTAACGCCGCCCCATTGTTCCAACAGCGGTATGAAATGAGGTTTCTCGCCAACCGACTCGGCGCGCCGACGTTCGGCTTGGATGGCTTTGCCATGGGCAAGGAACTCGTCAAGAATGCCGATCTCCTCGGCATCATAGCGAGACCGCACTGCGTCCTCACCGTAATGGGCAGTGAGATGCTCGTAACGGTGCAAAATCTTTTCCACCTGGACCGGGTAATAGGCCAATAACTCGGTCGTAGTGTCCACGGCGGTCAGGCCACCGCCAATAACCCCCGCCGGCAAGCGCACTTGCAGATTGGCTAGCGAAGATTCTTTGGCTGCCCCGGTCAGTTGCAAAGCCATCAAAAAATCGGAAGCCTTGCGGATGCCTCGGGTCAGGTTGTTTTTCAGTTCAATGACTGTCGGCTTGCCCGCCCCGGAGGCAATCGCAATGTGGTGGAAACCAAGATCCCAGGCTTCATTGACTGTCAAGGTACCGCCGAAGCGAACCCCGCCGTAACAACGGAAAGCCTTGCGGCGTAGTAGCGTCAGATAAATGACTTTAAGGAAGTTTTTGTCCCAGCGCACAGTGATGCCATACTCGGCCACCCCGCCGAAACCTAACATGACACGTTTGTCCAATTCCTCATAAAGCTCGTTGAAGTCAAAAATGGGCTTGGGAGGGTTGTCACCGTCGCCAATCAGTTCCTTAGGCAAAGGTTCGATTTTCAAGCCGTCAATGCCGACCACACCAAAGCCTTCATTAAGCAGATAATGCGACAAGGTGTAACCGGCCGGACCCATGCCGGCCACCAAAACATTCTTGCCATTGTAGGGTAGCGCGTGGGGGCGCTTGACGTTGAGCGGATTCCACCGGGTCAGTAGGCTGTAAATCTCAAAGCCCCAAGGCAAGAACAACACGGAAGTCAACACGTTGGTTTCAATCTGCGGGATATTGACCGGCTCAGTTTTTTGGTATATGCAACCTTTCATACATTCGTTGCAGATACGATGGCCGGTGCCAGGACACATCGGATTGTCAATAATCACCAAAGCCAATGCCCCGATGTTATCGCCCTGCCTTTTTAACACATGCATCTCGGAAATTTTCTCTTCCAGGGGGCAACCGGTGATAGCCACTCCCAGTGGATTACTCTTGTAGGTTCCATCCTTTTTGTTTCTCATGCCTTTGGAGCAAGAATCCGTGTCGCGGTCATGGCAGTATATGCAATGGTCAACCTCGTACATTACCCGGCGGTCGCCAAAGCGCGGATCAGTTAGCGCAAAACCTTGCCTGCGGCGCTGATGATCGGGATGTATGGCCCAAGCTTTGTAGCCATTGCGCTCGACAATTTCGTGTTCCACCAGATGGTTGAAATCAGTTTTTCCGGGGACTTTGAAGCTGACCCAATCGGCGACTTCAGATTTCACAACGTCACTCTTCGCGGCGGCGTAGCTCCAGCGGCAGACGCACTCAAACAGCGCCGCAATAAAAGCCGCGTCGCCTTGCGCCAAGTACTCGGCGAAAAGCTCTTTGGCCTTAGGGTCACCCTCCAAACCGTTGCGAATGGAATCGACTACGGGGTTTTCACTTTGCGATAGGGACAGCAATTCAACCGCCAGCCTGGCTACGGCTGTTTCAAGGTCACCTTCCACCAAAGCGGCTGGAACCAGGGCACGCAATAATGCATCGAATTGAAGGCGGATGGCCGCGATATCCCAGTCTTCCGGGTTCTGGCCCTTGTAACGGGCGGCAAGCTTGGCGACGATTTCGCTGCGATAGGTGAAGATACCTTCAAACTCAGCGTTAGCAGAGTGCATCTGCCCACACCGTGAAGATTCCACATGGAACAACCAAGCGATAAACTCGCCCACCATAGGGGCCATTTTGACCAGCAAATCGGAAATGTGCGCCGGTGACATGCCCTCGCCCCGGCAGTTTCGATAAGTCTGGAATTCTTCAAATAAATCCGGGTCTTTCTCTTGCACGGCGCGGTCAAAAACCAACGTCAAGTCGCGCAATCGGCTCGGTTCGTAAAGGTCTGCGTAGCTGAAGCCCGCAATACCCAAAGTCGCTAGGTTGTCGTGTTTTTCAAGGTGGACTTTCATCCTTTTCTCCAATCGTGTCGTGAAATCGCCCGGCAGTTCGCCAAGCGAAAATATGCTACAAGTTTATCGGTCTTGGGGCCAGTATGCGAGAGCCGGCTATGATTTAAGGCGTTAGTTTTGATAAAGTAGGCATGATTCACCCCACCCAGCCGGAGAGTCCCCTGCCATGAAACCCATCGCCTATCCGTTTTATCCGACGCTTCTGCAAAAAGACAGTCAATCCCCTCCCACCCTACCATCATCCGTACCATTCAAGTCCGCAACTGGTGTCATTGACGAGGCGACTTTCCGTGCCATCGAGGTGGACAAGCTGTTCGAGTCCATTGACTACTCCGTCACCCGCACCGGGCAAGCGGTGCTATACCGTTCCCTTGCACGTCCATTGGGGGATTTTGACAATATTGTCGCCAAACAAGAGGCTCTTGCAGAAATTGAAGCCAACAGCATCTTGCGGGACGGGCTGGAAAAACTCCTATTGCATGCCCAAAAAGGCGAAGGCAGTTTTTATGACCTGCTGTACGCCAGTTTTTTAGGCGCAATTGGCAGCCCAGCCCATACGCTTGAAATTGTCGGGTTTGGCTATGAATCCTACTTGGCGGGAACCCGCTTTATGTTGAATCTGACCGCCGAAGCGGTGGCCCTGCCTACACCGAAAAGCCAATACCTGCTTGCCTTGCTTGATGCATTACGCGGTTTTTCTCAATCCCGCGCCCATGCCCTGATGCAAGGTCCAGTATACCGCAGCGAAAAAGAAATCCTCAGCAAAGCAGAAAAAAGCTGGTATACGCCTGCCGTTAAATTCCGTCCGTCACTGTTCAAGCCGGGACTGTTTGCTGTCGGTATTTTATTTATTTTAATAGCGATGCAATTCGTCCCCTTGCTGCTGGAAATGACGGCTTCAATTTCCCCGGTCTTGTGGCTGTTCTTAATGCCTTTGGGTTTGGTTTACATTCCCATAGTCGGCGGTTTTGACCGGGATGCCTGCATTTATCCGCTTAGGGACATTTTCAAACGCTCGCCCGAAGTGCAAACTGCACTGGATGCCTTGGGCGGCATCGACGAGTTGTTTTCGTTCATCCGCTACAAAGAAGCCTTTGGTCATCCGTCCATTTTGGCGGAAATGACCGATTCGCACCGCCATACGCTAAGGTTGAAGGATGTTTACAACCCTATCCTCGCCAAAGGCAATCCGGCCTATGTCGGGAATGACTTAAGCTTGGATGAAGAGCGGCTGGCATTAATCACCGGACCCAACAGCGGCGGCAAGACCGCCTTCTGCAAAACCCTTGCACAAACCCAATTGTTGGCACAGATAGGCTGCTATGTACCCGCGCAACAAGCCAAATTGGCGGTGGCTGATCATATCTATTACCAAACGCCTGAAATCAGCCATCTGGCTGATGGCGAGGGCCGCTTTGGCACCGAACTCAAACGCACCAAGGAAGTTTTTGTGAACTCCACTGCGCGTAGCCTAGTCATCATGGACGAGTTGTCGGAGGGCACTACCCATGAGGAAAAGATCGAGATTTCAACCGATATCCTCAACGGCTTCCGCCAGAAGGGTGCCACCACATTATTGATTACCCATAATCACGAACTCGTGGCACATTTCCAACAGCGCAACATCGGCTTGGCGCGGCAGGTGGAATTCAAGGACGAAAGACCTACGTTCCGCCTGATTGAAGGCATTTCCACAGTCAGCCATGCCGACCGGGTGGCGAAGAAGATAGGCTTTGCGAAGGAGGATATTGAGAGGATGTTGAACGAGGAAACACTATGAATGCCGTGACCAAGCCTACGCTTTACCAACAATTGATAGACCTGCCCGAACACGTAAACGGGGAAATCCTCAATGGTCAGTTATATGCCCAACCCCGGCCCAGCGGTCGTCACGGCGTAGCGGCCAGCGGCTTGAACATCGACGTGGGTGTGCCGTTTGGTTTTGGCCGGGGCGGCCCGGGCGGTTGGTGGATCATACCCGAACCGGAAGTACATTTTGTCCGTGACATTGAAGTGGCTGTGCCGGATTTGGCCGGCTGGCGGCGCGAGCGGATGCCCGACATCCCCGAAGGCCACCGCTTTGAAGTGGTTCCCGATTGGCTGTGTGAAATCCTCTCCCCGTCCACGCTGAAAAAAGACCGGGCGGTCAAACTTCCGATTTACGCCCACTATGGCGTTGCCCATATCTGGCTGGTCGATCCTATCGCCAGAACCTTGGAAGCCTATGCCCTGCAGCAAGACGGCTGGCTGCTCCTCGCCACCCTTAAAGACGACGATGCCGTCAGCCTGCCGCCGTTTGACGCGGTGAGTTTTTCGTTGGCGGATTTGTGGGCGGAGCCTTAAAGCGTTTGCGTTTTCAGTTTTAGAGTTGTAGGATTTGAAAATGGTTGATTGAACTGCAAACTGACAATGCAAGGCCGTAAGGCGCAATAGCGGCCTACGCCGCGTATTGCGCCGAATGTCTGGCTATGGCGGCGGAACTGGTTGTGGCTCAATGGTAACGAACCGGATGCGATAGTCGGCAAGATTCTACTTCCGGCGCAATACGCGGAGTACCGCTATTGCGCCTTACCATGTTGCCATTTTCGGGTTTAGGAACTATATCGGGTTCATTGCGCTGAACGGTACAACTCATAGGGATTGCCCGTAATAACGAATATCCAACAGTTCGTTGGTGACGGTTTCAAAATGTTGGGAAACACCATCCAAAATGCTGGCCCCAATAATCTGGGCCTCTTGATCGAGTATGGATTCAATCGTGCCTTTTTCTGTCACGGTCCAAGCAGCCACATCGGCAAAGGCGATATGTTGATGCTCAGGCATGATCTCCAGCACTTTTTGCTTGCCAGCCTCGTCGGCGGCGGCATAGGTTTCATGGGCGATGATGCAGTTGTTCAGTGCGGTGAGCAAATACGGGCTATGGGTGGTGATAAAAAACTGATGCTGGGTTTTGTTGGTAATCAAAGCCAATAGTGAAATTACCGCTTTCTGTGAAACCGGGAAAAGATGGGCCTCCGGTTCTTCGATAAAAAAACCTGCCTTACGCTCACTGTATAATAAAGGTATTGTGCAAAGTACTAAAAGCATAGGAAGTGATTCCTGCTGACCAGATGAGGCATTAGCAAGATTAGTTCTACCGCTGGTACTGACAATCCAGTCTTGGCGATCTTCATACAAGTAACGCCCTGAAATTATGCCATCCATGATTGAAATAAGTTCTTTTCTCACCATTTGCTTTCTAAAAAATTCATGGCTATGAAATAATTTTGCTCGCTCATAGGTTGAACCAAACTCTTTTAAAAAGTAATCAATCTCAATATTACTTGCAAGAAAAGAAAATATATTTTTCTGAAGGCTGGCAAAAAATGTACGGCTAGCCGGTATAAATATCTGTTCTTCAAAATTATCAGAGTATTTGTTTTTCGAAATAAAATCAGTAAATAGATTAACAAAAATATAACGTTCATCATTGAATATCATATTTGCATCATCATCTGGCTTTGATTTTGCGTCTTCCAGAGCAGATTTGTATAGCCTCTTAATTTTTACCTGAAAGCTGTATAATATATCTGAACAAGTGATTGACCATGCTAGACTAGTGCCTCTTTTTTTTTCAGTCTTGATTACTGTGGTCAGTTCCCCAAAGCTATAAGTGATTTTGAACTCTTGATTGTTCCAATAAATGCGAGGAAAAATCTCTTCAAATTTCGCATTTAGCGTTGAATGTAATTCGCGTTTACCTTGCATTAGTCTAATATTTTCCTGTAAGGCATTACTAACTTCTTCCTTAAAAAAATACAGCAACTTCACAATTACGCTTTTCCCGCTGGCTTGTGGGCCAATGAATAGATTAAACCGGCGGACTTCAATTTCAGCCGAGCGGATAGTCAGAAAGTTATGGATAATCAGTTTTTCCATCAAGGTTTATCCTAGGGTTTGGCTGGTTCCCAAGCCCCTGCTCTCACCGTTATACACAAGTCTAGCCAACGAAGCGCGAAGGGGTTTGCAACCCCTTCGCTAACGTTTGGTGCAAGGCCACGGCACCCGGCACAGCACAAAACGTTTCGGACGGGATAACATATCCCCTCCGGCTTTAGAAAAAAATCGCCCAGCTTCAAACTGGGCGATTTTTTACTCAATCAAACACCACCGTTTTATTTCCATGCACCAGAATCCGGTCTTGCAGATGCAGGCGCAAGGCACGGGCGAGGACCATGCGCTCCAAATCCCTGCCTTTGCGGATTAAGTCGGCTAAAGTGTCTTTGTGGGAAATACGAATGATGTCTTGTTCGATGATCGGCCCTTCATCCAAATTATCGGTGACATAATGGCTGGTTGCGCCGATAATCTTCACCCCTCGCTCATAGGCTTGTTTATAGGGGTTTCCACCCGCGAAAGCGGGTAGGAACGAATGATGGATATTGACAACCCTATTGGGATATTCTGCGACGAACGTTGGCGACAGCACTTGCATGTAACGGGCAAGAATGACCGTGTCGATATTTTCATTTTTCAATAAGTACAATTCCCTTTGTTCTTGTTCCAGCTTGTTTTCCTTATTGATGGGAAAAACATGGAATGGAACGTGATGCAGATCAGCCAAAGGTTTTAGATCAGTGTGGTTGGAGACAATCAGCGAAATGTCAGCCTGGAATTCGCCCAGCCCCTGCCGCCACAGTATTTCTTGCAGACAATGGTCGTATTTTGAAACGAATATTGCCAGTCTGCGCCGGTCTTGAGTCCGGCTGAGTTTAATGGTCCATTGTGCCTGAAATTCCTCAGCCATAGGCTGAAACGCATTCGAGACTTCGTCCCCACTGAGGGCAAAGCCTGTCATATTCCACGAAACACGCAAAAAAAACAAACCTTCGTTCGTGTCCACATGTTCATCAAGGTCGATAATATTCCCACCGTGGGCAAAGATAAACTGGGCAATGTGGGCCACCAATCCGCGTTGGTCCGGACAGGAAAGCAGCAATGTTCCGGTGATGGTTTCTTGGTCGTGAGTTATCGTGTTTGGCGTACTCATATAAGGTCACTTTTTGACATAAATATCCGTAATCGACCCTTCGATCATTTCCGCCGCAAACGCGAACGTTTCCGACAGGGTCGGGTGGGGGTGGATGGTGAGGGCGACATCCTCTGCATCCGCGCCCATTTCCAAGGCCAAAACCGCCTCGGCAATGAGTTCGCCGGCGTTGGGTCCGACCATGCCGGCACCAAGGATGCGTTTGGTGTCTTTGTCCACCAACAACTTGGTCAAACCCTCACGACGACCTGTCCCCAAGGCACGTCCACTGGCGGCCCAGGGGAAGCTGGCTTTTTCATATTCTATCCCTTGAGCTTTGGCCGTGGTTTCGGTCAGGCCCATCCAAGCCAGTTCCGGGTCGGTGTAGGCCACCGAGGGGATGGTAAGGGCTTGGAACGCGGAGTGGTGACCGGCGATGACTTCTGCCGCGACCTTTGCTTCATGGGTGGCTTTATGCGCCAACATCGGGTTGCCGACAATGTCGCCGATGGCATAAATATGCGGGATATTGGTACGCTGGCGGTCATCCACCGGGATGAAACCCGCCTCGTTCACCGTGACACCGGCAACTTCCGCGCCAATCAGCTTGCCATTGGGCCTGCGGCCAACCGCCACCAGCACCCGGTCGAAAACATCGGACTCCGGTGCGCCTTCGCCTTCAAAATAAACTTTCAAGCCTTCATCCAAGGACTCTATTTTCATCACTTTGGTCTTTAAGAAAATCTTCTCGTACTGCTTGGCGATGCGCTGATGCAGGGGCTTGACCAAATCTGCGTCACAGCCGGGGATGAGTTGGTCCATTAACTCGACGACAGTGATTTTTGCGCCGAAGGCGTGGTAGACATTGGCCATTTCCAGCCCGATGATGCCGCCGCCGACAATCAACAGCCGATTCGGGATGTCGGCGAGTGCCAACGCGCCGGTCGAGTCGATCAGGCGCGGGTCGTCATTCGGGAAGACGGGAATCTTTGTTGGTTGGGAACCCGCCGCAATGATGGCATTTTTGAAATGGACTATTTTCACCCCTTCTGGCGTGGTGACGCTCAGGGTCTTGTCTGAACTGAAACGGCCTTCCCCGGTCAGCACCGTGACTTTGCGTTGCTTGGCGAGGCCGCTTAAACCTGTGGTCAGCGTTTTGACCACTCGGTTGTTTTTCCAATCGCGTATTTTGTCCAAGTCCAGTTCCGGCTTGCCGAAACTGACGCCAAAAGATTCCACTTCTTCCGCGCTATGGATGACATGGGCCAAGTGTAGCAAGGCTTTGGATGGGATGCAGCCGACGTTGAGGCATACGCCGCCCAATACCGGGTAGCGTTCCACTAGCACGACTTGTTTGCCCAAGTCAGCCGCCCGGAAGGCCGCCGTGTAGCCGCCGGGTCCGCCGCCTAGCACAAGGACTTCGGCATTAAGTTCGGAAGAAGAAGGGTCTTGGGGAGAAGTCATAATCTGAGCCTGTAATCGTTGTAAATAGGAGGATTGTTGCAATCCTAAGCGCACATGGCAAGTCTGATTTTACTTGGCCCAATGTTCTTCCACTTTTCCAGCAACAGCAACGAAAACTGCACTCGTCAAGCCGCTAAAAATGCCGTGCTCAACCACCCCCGGCGTGTCGTTTAGAAGTGCATTGAGTTCCGCAGCTTCCAGTGCCGGATCGAACACCATGTCCAGAACCAGGCTGCCGTAAGAAGTGACCACCAACCCGTCTTTATTGGCCGTTTGGCGCAGGTCTCCGCGACCGCCAAAGGTTTCTAGCCGGTGTTTGACCAAGGTCCAAGCGAATGGCATCACTTCGACAGGTATTGGGAAACGCGCACCGATGCGGTCCACCCGTTTGCTAGGATCGGCGAGAACCAAAAATTTGTCGCTCGCCCTCGCCATCAATTTCTCCTTGACTAGATCGAAGCCCCGGCCTTTCAACAGCGTCAGGTCGGGTGTCACCTCGTCCGCACCATCGACATAGAGGTCGAGCTTGGTTAAATGCTCCACGGCAATCAGGGGCAAGCCAAGTGCTTCTGCCTTGATGGCGCTGACGGTGGAACTGGAGGCCACAAACACCTTTAGACCTTCCTCGGCGTATCGGCGAGCCAGTTCTTCAATGAAATAATTGGCGGTGGAGCCAGTGCCTAAACCGACCAACATGCCGTCTTGGACAAGGTTTGCGGCATGACGGGCGACAAGTTCTTTTTCGTTCATGAGGTTGTTCCTTTCGATGGTTAAAGGAGCGTCAAAGCAAGCGTTGACGTTCAAACAAATTTCAATGGGAAACGGTTTTAGAGAATAGCTGGATCACCACCACCCCCAAAATAATCAGTGCCATGCCAAGAATCGCAGGCAGATCGGGTATTTGTCGGTAGAGAAATATGCCAGCAAGGGCGACCAATACAATACCCAAACCCGACCATATGGCATAGGTTACACCGAGCGGTATGGTTCGCAAAACCCATGTCAGGAAGAAGAAAGCGATGCCATAACCCACTACGACGACGACGCTGGGCCAAAACCGGGTGAACTCCGCCGTAGCCTTAAGTGTGCTAGTCGCCATGACTTCGCCGAGGATGGCGATGGCAAGGTAAATATAACCTATGATTTGTTCTTTATGCATGACGATCCAGTGACAGTTGATTTTTTAAAGACTAATGCTACCGTCAAGTCGGTTATGTACGATTATCCCATCATGCCGTCATTCCAATAGGGACACAGGAATTCAGTCACATGGATGGGCTGTGTTCAGATTACGTGTTGATCGGTTAAACTATACCTGACGAAAGGCAAGGGGTAAACCATGAACAACG
>Ga0208496_1000687_pt1 | contig 12285 bp, 11 predicted proteins | sample CryBogmetaGMA2M_FD_184552 | JGI IMG/M metagenome (GOLD analysis project Ga0208496, IMG submission 184552) | Freshwater microbial communities from Crystal Bog, Wisconsin, USA - MA2M (SPAdes) | ecosystem: Environmental > Aquatic > Freshwater > Lake | place: Crystal Bog, Wisconsin, USA | collected... | reverse complement strand
GTAAACGCCTCGTCCGGGGCTGTGCCAGCTTTTACCGGATACCCCCAAGAAATCAAATGACGGCTGATTTCTTCGGTCATTTCTATGCGTTGGTTTGTAGTGTCAGTGTTGGCAAAATGATTGGGCAAAATGACGAGTTTCATGTCCGTCACCCGCTCCGGGTTGGCCATGTTGGCCCTTGGCTTGCTGTCAATGGCGCAAGCAGCCAAAGTGAATAGTGAAATGGCCACCAGAATTGCAAATCGCATAAGCACTCCCGTGATTGATTATCGGCCATAAATCGGCCTGCGGTGTCGAGTTTCGCCAATGGGGTTTTTCCACTGCCGTTCACCTTCGATAGGCTCTCGGTGATCGGCAGTGATAGTCGTTTCTGCGTAAGTCTCACCCAAAACCTATTAGACACCGCTGAGGAAACACTTGGCATACGTCATTTGACGTATTGAGGCATTTTTCATTGGGCATTTTAATTTGATCCGAAGATAAGAACGATTCAATCCAAACGATAAAGGGGTTTTGCGATGAAAAATAGACTCATGGCTAGTGCATCTCGCCGAAGTAGTGATGCGGCAAAATGGTTGCTCCCGGCATTTATGATGTTTGCCTGCGCATCCGAAGTCTTTGCAGGTGCCACTTTTAAAATTGACGACACCAAATGGCTTAGCATCGGGGCTGGGCTTAGAACGGCCTTTTACGCGCAAGAGAATGGGGCTGCCAACGGTTCCGGCTGGTCCAACAATTTTTATTTGGACAACATGCGTCTTTATGTGAATGGACAAATCCACAAATATATAAAGATGGAGTTTAACACCGAAGTCAAGGCAGGCACCAACACGGGTGATTCCATCCGGGTTCTGGATGCCATAGGCAAGTTTGAGTTTGAGCCATGGTTGAACATTTGGGGTGGGCGGATGCTGGTGCCTGCGGAAAGGCGGGAGTTGAACGGTCCTTTCTATAGTGCAGTCTACGATATTTTTGCCACGGGAACCCCATTCGAATCGTCGGACTTCAATATTGAATTCAAGACTAATGGCACCTCGGCGGGTGCGTTCGGTCGCGACCAAGGGGTGACCATTTGGGGTTCGGTCTTTGACGGTGGTCGCTTTCAATATGCGGTAGGTGCTTTCCAAGGCTTGGTGAACGGTGCCAACCAAAACGACGACTTACTGTATGCGCAACGCGTCTCATACAATTTCTGGGATATTGAAAAAAACCCAGGTTACTATACCTCGGGTACTTATTATGGAAAAGGCGGCGATATTCTGACGGTCGGCGCGTCGAATCAATACCAGTATCACGGGGCAGGGACTGTGAATGATCCAGGTTCATTCAGAGGGACAGCAGTGGATGTGCTAATGGAGAAGGTACTGCCTAATAATTACGGTGTCATCACGTTTAATGGCGAGTATAAAAATTACGGCATTACTGGTTTTGGGATGGCGAGCAGAAGGCTTGTCCAATCCGGTGCGGTCCAGGGTTTTGCCATGTTTGAAGGCCAAGCCTATGATGTCAGTCTGATGTATCTACTCCCAAACAAGGTCGCTATAGGTCAATTCCAGCCTTATCTTCGTTATGTCGAAGTCATGCCTATTGACAGTTCTAACCGGAATAATTATGAGGCCGGATTAAACTATATCATCGATGGGCATAATGCCAAGATATCTTTGAATTATAACTACGGCGACCTTATGACCAAGGGATTGAATTACACGAATACGGTCACCGGCGACCAGGTTAGTGCTGTCAGGCTTGCTTTCCAATTACAGATTTAACCCACACCCATTAAGACGGAGTACCTGGAATGAAACTTTTGCGAAACTTACATACTATTATCGCCTTGACGGCCTTCTTGTCGCTATCGTTGCTTTATACGGTGAATTCACGCGCTGAAGACACCATAAAAGTTGGCATTTTGCATTCGCTGTCAGGCACGATGGCTATCAGTGAGACCACGCTGAAGGACACTATGTTGATGTTGATTGAGGAGCAAAACAAAAAAGGTGGGCTATTGGGAAAGAAGCTGGAAGCTGTCGTGGTCGATCCCGCGTCCAACTGGCCGTTGTTTGCGGAAAAGGCCCGTGAATTGCTTCAGAAGCAAAAAGTGGCGGCAATCTTTGGTTGCTGGACTTCAGTATCGCGCAAATCGGTGTTGCCGGTCGTGGAGGAATTGAACGGCCTGTTGTTCTACCCAGTCCAGTACGAGGGGGAGGAGTCCTCCAAAAACGTGTTTTACACGGGAGCTGCACCGAACCAGCAGGCCATTCCGGCGGTGGACTATCTGATGAATGATTTGGGAGTGAAACGTTGGGTTTTGGCGGGAACCGATTACGTCTATCCACGCACAACTAACAAAATCCTTGAAGCGTACCTGAAATCCAAGGGCGTTAAACAGAAGGACATTCTGATTAATTACACACCCTTCGGTCATTCCGATTGGCAAAGTATTGTTGCGGATATAAAGAAGTTTGGCTCTACAGGCAAAAAAACAGCAGTGGTTTCGACCATTAATGGCGATGCCAATGTTCCATTTTACAAGGAGCTAGGCAACCAAGGCATCACCGCCGACAAGCTTCCTGTGGTCGCGTTCTCAGTGGGCGAAGAAGAGCTTTCAGGCATTGATACCAAACCCTTGGTGGGTCATTTGGCAGCATGGAATTACTTCATGAGTGTGGACACGAAGGAAAACGCCGAATTCATCAAGAAATGGCATACCTTCATCAAAAATCCTAAGCGTGTCACCAATGACCCAATGGAGGCTCATTACATTGGCTTTAACATGTGGGTGAAAGCGGTGGAAAAGGCTGGTACCACGGATACAGACGCGGTGGCCAAAGCATTGATAGGCATGGAATTTCCCAATCTTACCGGTGGCTTGGCTAAAATGAACAAGGCCCATCATTTATCCAAGCCAGTATTGATCGGTGAAATCCAAGACGACGGACAGTTCCAAACGGTATGGCAAACCAAGGGGCTGGTTGATGGCGACGCTTGGTCGGATTATCTGCCAGAGAGCAAACCGATCATCGCCGATTGGACACCGCCAATCAATTGCGGCAATTACAACACCAAAACCAAAAAGTGCTCCGGGCAGAAATATTGACCCATGCTCATCGTTCCTGCGTTGCGCGTCACTGCCATTAAGTTAAAGATGCATTAAGCGTGAAATCAGCCCTTGACGGAACGCCAAGCCCCAGCTTGGCGGGCAGATTGCCGATGTCAAGCCTAGGGCTTGGCGTTCCGATAAACGCTTAACTTAATGGCAGTGGTGCTGCGCGTGGGAACGATGCGCCCTCCTCTTCAAAGGAGAGTTCGGAAACGAGGCGAAAACCCAATGGAAACAATCATGTTGCAACCAAACGATGGCATCAAACCTGTCAGCTTGGGCAGGCTGTTATTACTGCTGGCATCCGGCCTATGGTTGCTTGCCGTGTTATTGGCCAGTTTTGCGCCGGCCCATGCCGATGACTTTGCCGATGAACTTAACCGCTTGCCCGCCGTTCCCATGGCTGAAATGGAGCAAACCATAGGACGGTTGGCACATATTCAAAACCCTAAAGTGGTCGAAGTGTTGCAAGCCATGCACGATGGCCGTCTTTTCTATGTCAAGGCAAGTGGACGCATGGTGTTCGCCGACACGAAAGACGATGGTTTCAAACTTACTGATGCTCTCAGTGGCGAAGCCTTGGGTGTGGCAGACCGGTTTGAGATTAAAAAAATCGCCGTCACTAATGCTTTACGAACTATCTTGGACCGCGAGATTGCCTTGCTTGAATTGAACAGCACCGATGTACGGCTACGTATGAAATCGGTTGAGTCTGTCATGCAAAATCCAAACCCCGAGGCAATGGCTTTGCTGGCAAAGCAAAGGGAACTCGAAAAGGATGGCGGTGTGCTTGAAGCCATTAACGTCGCCTTGGCCTTGGCAGACTTGTCTGGCAAGGACAAGGCATTGCGCGGCAAAGCCATTCGTTTGTTGGAGGGTAATTTGAATCAGGATGTGCGCAACCGACTTTCCGCTTTGCAAGAGAAAACCGACACAGGAGAGTACCTCGAAGGGGACAGCGAAATTCGCAATCTTGCCGCGGTCGCATTGAAGAAAATCGAATACAAGCTGGAATTGAACCATCTGGCTGAAACCCTTTTCTTTGGGCTAAGCCTAGGTGCGGTGCTTGTGCTTGCAGCCATCGGACTTGCCATCACCTTCGGAGTGATGGGTGTCATTAACATGGCACACGGCGAGTTGATGATGCTTGGTGCATACACAACTTATGTGGTGCAGCTCATGATGCCTAATGCCATAGATTATTCTTTGTTTGTGGCAATCCCTGCTGCATTTGTCATCACCGCGCTAGTCGGCATTGGCATCGAACGTGGCATTATCCGTTTTCTTTACGGAAGGCCGCTGGAAACCCTGCTGGCCACCTTCGGCCTGAGCTTGATATTGCAGCAACTGGTGCGCTCCATTTTCTCGCCTTTGAATCGAAGCGTATCCACGCCGACGTGGATGAGCGGCTCCCTGGAAATCAACAGTGCGTTGACGCTGACCTTGAACCGGTTCTATATCATTCTGTTCGGTCTGTTGGTTTTTTGGGGATTACTGATGGTTTTGAAAAGAACCCGGCTGGGTTTGGAAGTGCGTGCAGTGGCACAAAACCGGGCAATGGCCAAGGCAATGGGTATCCGCACCGACTGGGTGGACGCGATGACGTTTGGCCTAGGTTCCGGCATTGCCGGTGTCGCCGGTGTCGCGTTGAGCCAACTCACCAATGTTGGGCCTAACTTGGGGCAAGCCTATATCGTCGATTCATTTATGGTGGTCGTGTTCGGCGGCGTGGGCAATCTGTGGGGAACCTTAGTCGGGGGCTTGACGTTGGGGGTGGCAGACAAGATTTTAGAACCTTATGCAGGAACAGTGCTGGCAAAAATACTCATGCTATTATTCATCATTCTGTTCATCCAAAAACGCCCACGCGGTCTATTCCCGCAAAAGGGCCGCGCAGCGGAGGGTTAGACGATGGACATTGCAAACCTGTTGGCACAGGATCGTGTGGGCAAGCTGTTTTTGATGGTGCTGGCATTGATGGCGATTGCCATTTCTGCCCTGAATTTGCTGGTACCAGATTCCTCTGCCATGCATCTCAGCACGTTTACAGTCACCGTGGTCGGCAAGTACTTGACCTATGCCTTGCTCGCCCTTGCCGTCGATTTGGTGTGGGGTTATTGCGGCATCCTTAGCCTAGGCCACGGTGCCTTTTTTGCGCTGGGTGGCTACGCCATGGGTATGTACATGATGCGTCAGATCGGTGATCGGGGTGTCTATGGCAACGCGCTGCTGCCTGATTTCATGGTGTTTCTCAATTGGAAGGAATTGCCTTGGTATTGGCAGGGCTTCGACCAGTTCTGGTTTGCGTCGCTGATGGTGGTCTTAGTGCCTGCTAGCCTAGCCTGTCTATTCGGCTGGTTAGCCTTCCGTTCAAGGGTCACTGGGGTCTACCTCTCCATCATCACCCAAGCCTTGACTTATGCGTTGATGCTGGCCTTTTTCCGCAACGAAATGGGGTTTGGTGGAAATAACGGACTTACTGATTTCAAGGAAATTCTCGGTTGTAACTTACAAAAAGATGGTACGCGAGTGGCAATTTTTCTACTGACCGCCCTGTTTCTAGGCTTGGGCTACATTTCCTCGCGCTTCGTGGTTGAGTCAAAAATGGGCCGTGTGGTGACGGCTATCCGTGATGCTGAATCCCGCACTCGATTCATTGGTTACAAAGTGGAGCATTTCAAGTTATGGGTCTTTGTATTCTCCGCAGTCTTGGCAGGCATCGCGGGGGCGCTATATGTCCCGCAAGTCGGAATCATCAACCCCAGCGAATTTTCCCCGTTGAATTCGCTAGAACTGATCATTTGGGTTGCCGTTGGCGGCCGGGGCACTCTCTACGGGGCGGTGCTAGGTGCAATCCTAGTGAACTACGCCAAGACAGTGTTCACCGGGATACTGCCTGAAGTCTGGTTATTCGCCTTAGGTGGTTTGTTTGTCTCTGTAACCTTATTCATGCCGGATGGTCTGGTTGGCATGGCGCGTAAGCTGGCTAGTGTGAGGGGGCGGGGACTTAAGCTTAACCAAAGGAGTAAATTATGAACCGGGTCGTCCGCTTCCATGAAACAACTGACGACACAGACGGCATCGCTTCACCTAAACTTGACACCGCTCACGGGCCAATTCTTTACTTGGAGGATGTGACTGTCAGTTTTGATGGGTTTCGCGCACTGAATGTCTTATCGCTTTACATTGACGATGGCGAACTGCGTTGCATCATCGGCCCGAATGGTGCTGGCAAGACCACAATGATGGACGTTATCACCGGTAAGACTCGGCCCGACGCGGGTACGGTGTTTTTCGGCCAGACGATTGACCTGCTGCAAATGGACGAACCCTCCATCGCCCAGGCCGGTATCGGCAGGAAATTTCAAAAACCCAGCGTGTTCGAACAACTCAACGTTTTTGAAAACTTAGAATTAGCCATGCATACCGACAAACGGGTATGGTCTACATTGTTTGCCCGGTTAAAACCATTTGAAAAAGAAGGAATTGAAGAAGTGTTGGAAATTGTCGGCTTGACCGGACAGCGTCAAGACCGGGCGGGGTCGCTATCCCATGGACAGAAACAGTGGTTGGAGATCGGCATGTTACTGATGCAAAAACCCAAGCTCTTGCTAGTAGACGAGCCTGTGGCCGGCATGACTCACCAAGAAACCGAGCGCACCGCCGAATTATTGTTGTCCTTGGCGGGAAAGCATTCCGTAGTTGTAGTGGAACACGATATGGCTTTCGTCCGCTCAATTGCCCGAAAAGTCACCGTGCTGCACGAAGGCTCGGTGTTGACCGAAGGCAGCATGGATGAAGTGCAGAATCATCCCCGTGTCATCGAAGTGTATTTGGGGGCATAATGCTGAAACTATCAGGAATCAACCAATTTTACGGCGAAAGCCATATTCTGTGGGATTTGGATATGGTCGTGGAAGAAGGGCAATGCACCTGCTTAATGGGCCGCAATGGTGTGGGTAAAACCACCTTGCTCAAGTGCATTATGGGGTTGTTGCCGGTAAAGACCGGTAAAATCGAATTGCAGGGCAAAAATATAACCCTACTGAAAGCGGAAAAACGAGCCGGCTTGCGCGTCGGTTATGTGCCGCAAGGGCGTGAAATCTTTCCGTTGATGACCGTCGAGGAGAATTTGAAAACTGGCTTAGGGGCGCGGGCAGACCGCCTGAAAAAAATCCCCGAACACATTTATGAAATTTTCCCGGTGCTGAAATCCATGCTGCATAGGCGGGGAGGTGACTTGTCCGGCGGTCAGCAGCAACAACTCGCCATAGGCCGTGCCCTAGTCCTTAACCCGCAATTGCTGATTTTGGACGAGCCGACCGAAGGCATACAGCCCAATATCGTTCATGAAATCGGTGATGTCATCCTGCGCTTGAATAAAGAGATGGGTGTTACGGTGCTATTGGTCGAGCAAAAGCTTCCCTTTGCCCGACGGGTTGGCGACCGTTTTTTCATCATGGAAAAAGGCCGAGGCGTGGCTTCGGGTAAAATAGGGGAATTGGACGATGATATAGTAAAGCGGTATCTGTCGGTTTAGCAATCCGCATTCCGCTTACGCTCCATGCGGATTGCTCATGTCTCACACCACTGCCGGACGGGATTGGTAATCCCGTCCGTAGCGTTTTGTGCGACGGCAGGATTATGGCCTGTGGACATGATGTTTGGGTCGGGATTGCAAATCCCGGCCCGCGCCAGTCGGGATTGCAAATCCCGACCCGCGCCAGTCGAGATTGCAAATCCCGACCCGCGCCAGTCGAGATTGCAAATCCCGACCCGCGCCAGTAAATATGTGCTGAATGGGCTGAGCTTGCGAAACCCATCAAGGGTGAAGTGTTTAAGAACGCGAATGATGCGCCTTGTTCCTCGGCACATCCTACGTTATTTTCTATTATTTGAGTGAAATGGGAGCAATATTCCTGACAGCAATTCCCGGTCTGAATTTTGTAGAATATTGAATAAATGAACTTTCCCGCCTCTTGGCGAGCAGAATTAGCGCTCAGGTTTGCACAACGTAACGGCAAAACCGTGCTCGTCGAACGTCGGCAACTTGGCCCTCTTACCGTCCAACGGGCATTTTACCCGGAAGGCGAGTTGGCGCATGTGTATATTCTGCACCCTCCCGGTGGCGTGGTCGGTGGGGATGAATTGGCTATTCAAGTCCATTGTGCTAATGACTCCAAAGCCTTGGTGACCACACCGGCGGCGGGAAAATTTTATCGCAGCGGGGGTGCATTGGCCCTGCAAACCGTCTACTTGCAAATCGACGAAGGGTCTAGCTTGGAATGGCTACCGCAGGAAACTCTGCTATTTTGCGGGGCGCAGGTGGATTTGAGGCTACAGGTCGAATTGGGGCTAAACTCCCGCTTCATCGGCTGGGATATGGGTTGCCTAGGGATGCCCGAATGCGGTGACGTTTTCGAGCAAGGATCGGCCCTGTTACGGGTGCGCATCAATCGGCAAGGCCACCCACTGTTGATCGAAAACCTTAAGGCTTCGCATGAATTTAGCCAGTCAGCTTGGGGTTTGCGTGGGAATGCAGTGTTAGGTGCATTGTATGCCTATCCATTTCCCCTATCCGGCATGGATGCCGTCCGTGAATTGTGGGAAAATCGATCAGAATTTGGCGTAACCTTGCTAGATGATTTATTGGTTTGCCGGGGTGTTGCTCAACAAACCGCCGTTTTGCGGACCGAATTTGAGCGCGTTTGGCGGTTAGTCAGACCCGTTGTCATGGGTCGCCGTGCTTGCCCGCCAAGAGTCTGGAGCACTTGATAACTGATATTGCACCACCTTATAGCTTGCGATTTGTAGCCCGGATAGAGCCGCTTGGGGAGCGAAAATCAGGGAAAACTAGGCAAAAATATACCCGGATTACGCCGCGAGCGGCTCCATCCGGGCTACGACACTAAAATTAGAATTTAGAAATCAAGCTTAGAAAGCACTCCCACGATTGATATTTAACATGCAGAAGATAAAACCATGCAACTGACCCCCAGGGAAAAAGACAAATTGTTGTTGTTCACTGCCGCCCTACTCGCCGAACGGCGCAAGGCGCGAGGATTGAAGTTGAATTACCCGGAAGCCGTCGCATTCATCAGTGCGGCGATCATGGAAGGGGCGCGGGACGGCCAGACGGTGGCTGAACTGATGGGCTACGGGCGTACCCTGCTCACCCGCGAAGACGTGATGGAAGGCGTACCGGAAATGATCCCTGACGTGCAGGTTGAAGCCACATTCCCTGACGGCACCAAGCTCGTCACTGTCCATGAACCCATAGTCTGAGGTCTAGCCCATGATTCCCGGCGAAGTGATTACCCTTGAAGGCAATATTGAATTGAACGCTGGCCGCGAGAACATTATCATCCGCGTCGCCAATACGGGCGACCGGCCCATTCAAGTCGGCTCGCATTACCACTTTTATGAAACCAATGATGCCTTGCATTTCAACCGCGAGGCCAGCAAAGGATTCCGGCTCGACATTCCGGCCGGCACTGCGGTGCGCTTTGAGCCGGGGCAGGCGCGGGAAGTCACCCTCGTCGAGTTGGCGGGTAAGCGCGAGGTGTACGGATTTCAACAAAAAATAATGGGGTCTTTGGAGGCAGACGAATGAGCCGCCTATCCCGCAGTGCCTACGCCGAAATGTTCGGACCCACCACCGGCGACAAAATACGCCTAGGTGATACCGAATTATTCATAGCCGTTGAAGCCGATTACACCAGCTATGGCGAAGAAGTGAAATTTGGTGGCGGCAAAGTCATCCGCGACGGCATGGGCCAGAGCCAAGTAAGCAATGCCGATGGCGCAGCAGACACGGTCATTACCAATGCCTTGATCCTCGACCATTGGGGTATCGTCAAAGCCGATATCGGCATTCGCGCAGGACGCATCAGCGGCATAGGCAAGGCGGGCAACCCCGATGTCCAGCCTAGCGTGACCATCATCATCGGGCCAGGGACGGAAATCATTGCTGGCGAAGGCCACATCATCACCGCTGGCGGGGTCGATTCACACATTCATTTCATCTGTCCGCAGCAAGTGGAAGAAGCCTTAATGTCTGGCATTACCACGATGATAGGCGGAGGCACTGGGCCTGCGACCGGCACCAACGCCACCACTTGCACACCCGGCCCTTGGAACCTGCATCGACTATTGCAAGCCGTTGACGAAATGCCGATGAATATTGGCCTACTAGGCAAAGGCAACGCCAGCCTGCCGAAAGCCTTGACCGAGCAAGTCGAAGCCGGGGCCATGGGTTTGAAATTGCACGAAGATTGGGGAACCACACCCGCTGCCATTGACTGCTGCCTTTCTGTGGCCGACGAATACGATGTGCAAGTCGCCATCCACACCGATACGTTAAACGAATCCGGCTTCGTCGAAGACACTTTTGCTGCATTTAAAGGCCGCGCCATTCACACCTACCATACCGAAGGCGCAGGCGGCGGCCATGCCCCGGACATCATCAAGGCTTGTGGACAGCCAAACGTCTTGCCTTCTTCCACTAACCCGACGCGGCCTTACACCGTCAACACGGTGGACGAACATTTGGATATGTTAATGGTTTGCCATCATTTGCACCCTGGCATACCCGAAGACATTGCCTTCGCCGAATCCCGCATTCGTCGGGAAACTATCGCCGCCGAAGATATATTGCACGACTTGGGTGCATTCGCGATGATCTCCTCCGACTCCCAAGCGATGGGCCGTGTCGGCGAAGTCATCATCCGCACTTGGCAAACCGCCCATAAAATGAAGCTGCAACGCGGTTTCCTGACCCAAACCAATTCGGCCTCAAACACCGAGCAGGTTTTAGGAGACAACGACAACTTTCGCGCCAAACGCTACATCGCCAAATACACCATCAACCCCGCGATCACCCACGGCATTGCCCATGAAATCGGCTCGGTCGAAGTCGGCAAACTAGCCGACTTGGTGCTATGGAATCCGGCTTTCTTTGCAGTGAAACCCAGCTTGATTATAAAGGGCGGGCTGATTGCCGCCGCCCCGATGGGCGACATTAACGCCTCCATCCCCACCCCGCAGCCTGTGCATTACCGTCCAATGTTTGCAGCCTATGGTAAAGCTTGCCAAGCCACTTCGATGACGTTCCTGTCCAAAGCAGCGGCAGAATCCGGCGTGGTCGATAAAATAGGCTTAAAAAAGTTAATCGGCGTGGTAGCCAATACCCGAACCATCGGCAAAAAGGATTTGATTCATAATGCCTATCAACCGCATATAGAAGTCGATGCACAAACCTATCAGGTCCGCGCCGATGGGGAGTTATTAGTGTGCGAACCGGCGGAAGTTTTGCCGTTGGCGCAGAGGTATTTCCTGTTTTAGTATCAGCATTCCCATGCTCCGCACGGGAATGCCCTCTAGTCCGCGTTGCGGTACACATAGGTGATCAATGAGTAAAATCGGTCTATTTTTTGGAACAGAAACCGGCACCACCCGGCTAATCGCTAAGAAGATACACAAACTGCTAGGGGATGAAATTGCCGCCAAACCAGTTAACGTCAACCGCACCGCTCCGGCGGATTTTCTGCAATATGACAGGTTTATTTTAGGCATTCCCAGTTACGGCAACGGAGCTTTGCCGGGTGCCAAAGCCGGTTGCCTTGAATCGAATTGGGAGGAGTTTCTAAAGGAATTGAAAAAAGTCGATTTGACCGGCAAGCGCATTGCCTTGTTTGGCCTAGGCGCCCAAGAACGCTACGCCGACACCTTCGCCAGTTCGATGAGACCGCTGTATGAAAAACTGAAGGAATACGGCGCAGAAATAGTCGGAGATTGGAGTACAGAAGGGTATCAATTCAACCACTCCGGTGCCGTGGAAAATGGGCGTTTTGTCGGACTGGTCATCGACCAACGCACCCAGGGCATGTTGACGGAGGAACGTTTGAAGACGTGGGTGGAGCAAATTAAGCCTTTACTATTAGGGTAAACTATCGTTTCCACGCTCAGTTTCGCTGCTATTAACTTAGGGAAAAGCCGTTGCAGCCGCTTGGCGGCGTAATCCGGGATAAATGGATGTATTGATCTTCTTTTACGCGGTTTATTAATAAACTGGAGGCTTTTTACTCCTATTTCACTCTAAAAATATCTATGTGATGTAGGATGGGCTGAGCTTGCGAAGCCCATCAATCGTGCAGGGTCCAAAAACGCGAATGATGCGCCTCGTT
>Ga0208496_1000679_pt1 | contig 12336 bp, 14 predicted proteins | sample CryBogmetaGMA2M_FD_184552 | JGI IMG/M metagenome (GOLD analysis project Ga0208496, IMG submission 184552) | Freshwater microbial communities from Crystal Bog, Wisconsin, USA - MA2M (SPAdes) | ecosystem: Environmental > Aquatic > Freshwater > Lake | place: Crystal Bog, Wisconsin, USA | collected... | reverse complement strand
AGTTCGGAAAGTTGAATGATACTACATTGGACTAAATCTTTTTTCATTAATTTTTCCATGTATTGAAGAATTTTTATTTGATTTTCTTGATTGTTCGAATCTATCAAATCTATGACAATTATCCCTCCTAAATTTCGTAAGCGTATTTGTTTTATTATTTCATAGATTGCTAAATAATTGATCCAGAAACTGGTGTCGTTTAAATTCACCAGATGTTTAAAGGATCCCGAATTAACATCAATACTGGTTAGTGCTTCCGTTTTCTCAATTATAATATAACCTCCATTATTTAAATTGATTCGAGGTTTCATTATTTCAGAAATAATTAGATCTATTAAGTAATGTTTAATCAACATCAAATTATTTTTATGATATTGAATTGTTATTTTTGTAGTATTTTTTATATTATAAATTCTAGAAATTATTTTTTTTATTTTTAGAGCTCCTTGGTACGAATCTGTAGCAATCACTTTAAAAGGTAGGTAAACGTATTTTTCGAAAATCTTATTTATTAATGTTTTTCTTTTACTTATTAAGCAGGGTTTATTAATTGATGTAGTTTTTTTTGTGATTTTTACCCAACGCAATTTTAGTACTTTGATTTCTTTGATTAAAAAATTTGCGTTTGCTTTAAGACTTTTTAGTCTAATTAATATTCCCAGATTTTTGATGGGTACACTTAAGTGCCCTATAGCACGGAGATACTCTTTATCTGGGATATTCAAAAGTTTTTTTTCTATGTGAACAGTTTTCGATAGTGGAAATAAAGTTACATATTTTCCAATTAGGCTTATATTTAAACTTACACTAGGCCCCTTAGTCCCGGAAGGTTCTCGCGTTATTTGTACCTTAATATAGGATTCTTTTATACGATTGTTTGAGGTTTTTTGACAACTTTTTTCTTTTCCTAATAATTTTGAATCTCCAAAATGAAGGAATCCATTTTTTTCTATGGGATGAAGACTTATGAAAGCTGCATTTAAACTTGGTAATATGCTAGAAATTTTCCCTTGATAGATGTCATTAATATCATAGGTTTTATGTTCCATGTACATGTGTATAATTTTCTGGCCAAAATAAATAAACGCTAAATGACTTTTTTCTGAAATTATTAATTTATAATTCATAAAGTTAACATGTATTTAAACTATCTCATTAGAAATTAAAATAAAAAACATTTGGTATTAATAGTAATGAGTTTAGGCATTACTATTAAATTAAATTTTTTAAGAATTAATAATAAATTTTTCCTCCTCCCCATTTTTCTCCACCGAGTTTAGGTTGTAGAAGAATATGGCCACTTATAGCGAATAAATCTTCATCACTTAAACTACGCATTTTTGGAAATATATCTGCACTTTTTGTACTTGGGTGTAGTTCAGCGATAGACTCTAGTCCGTCGTAACTTGTAGGATTTTTCATGTAGTCAATCAATGCGTTTATATTATCACGTGGTGGAGTTGCTAAGCTCAATGCATCTGGTTCTAAACCTAGGTTAGGATTGGTTTTTGTTACTCCTCCAACATGGCATTGCCCACAGGAAGCATTAAAGAGTCTTTTTCCTCTTTTTACCTGTTCAGGAGTCAGTGTAACGGTAGATCCTGAAGAATCTAGAGGTATAGTTCTTGTAGTTTCATCTAGATCTATTGCAAAAGATGAATTTGAATAGAGAATTATTGTAAAAATTCCAAATAAAAGATGAATAGGGACTATTTGTTTTTTCATGAAATTGAATATACTTGATTTTTATTTGATATTGAACGTTGTTATCTTTGATATCAATTGTACGGGAACTATATCATTTTAGATTCTTAGTAAAAATATCTTAATACTTAATGTGACTTCCCGTTTTATAGATTATTAATTAAAACCTTAATATAGTTTAAGTTTATCAAGGTTTTAAAGAATATTTAGTTACGAGTTAGTCGGTCCGCTTGACTTACAAGGACTAGTGCAGAACCTATGGGAATAATTACTATAAACAAACCTAATAACAAACTATTAATGAAAGCTGATAAAGATGGGGTCATTTTAATCCTCTTATATATATGAGTATATTACAGTATAAACTAGTTTAACTTGATTCAGATTAATATCTCTTGAATTTTTTTTTACTACTTCAATGACTTTAAATTATATTACAATAATTAAAATATTATTTTTTAGAAATTATTTTTTTAGCTTTACGATGTAAAAAGGAGTTATGTAATCTGGTGTAATCTTCTATTACTTATTTTTAGTTAAATCACAAATATTAGAAAAACAAATTTTTGGATTTTTTACATATTATGATCTATCGGAAAGATTTAGATCCATACCTGGATTACAACATTCTCTTTTCGAGTCTTTTCATTGCTACCTTCCAGTTCTCATGATATAAGATTCTGTGATATTTTGTAACCAGGTTATCCTAATTATAGCACAATTTTAAAAAGTTTTTATTTTAAATTTACTACAGAGGAAAATATAACATATCTGGATAGAATCTGTTACCTTCTATTATAAATGCAGCAGTGAAGGATAACCAGACTGTTATTAGAACTGGGGCTGTAGATAAGTATTTTAAGAAGTTTTTGTCCATAACTTTTTATTGTAATTAGTTTGTAGTTTTGGTTATAATTTATCGAGGAGAGATTGTAATCTCTTCGGATGCGGCTATTAAGTTTCCGCTTGTAAATTCTTTAAAAGCCGAGAAAGGCCAAATAAATCCTGTTGTAATGAAGCTAAGAGCCACTGGTACATCTATGATAATTTCTTTTTCTGTTGGTTTTTCAGTATTTTTTGCCCATTGTACATAACTTCTTCCAACCCATCCGATCCAACCAGCTATATAGATAAAAAATAGACCTGGAATTATAAATTCCCCGCTATGGTTCCAACGACCATCCGTAATTAGGTGTGGTAAACCGTCTGTACCACATAAAAGTCCAGCTTTACCATACCGATCAAAACGGTTTTGAGTTTTTTCTATTTGTTTCTGTAGAGCTATTGCGGGTGGACTATTTACATCATATTTTTTTATTCTAGTTTCTAACTTTTTTACACTTTGATCTAGACGACGTTGAAATTCTTTTGATTCTTTACAAAGCTTTAATCCTGCTACGTCGGCCTTAGCTATCGATGGAAGTAGGAATAAGTTTAACATTAATACTATTGAGATCCAGTTTTTCACGTATTTTCTCCTGTGTATAATCTTCTTTTTATCATAACATTTTTTATATAAGGAAAGTTAATTTGTTTATACTGAAAAATACTGTAGCTATCTTGCTTGTTTTATGTTAGTATATATTCGCATTGGAAACACGGGATGTAGCGCAGTTTGGTAGCGCGCCTGCTTTGGGAGCAGGATGTCGCAGGTTCAAATCCTGTCATCCCGAGTCCGTACTCTTTTTTTTAAAGATGAAACTTTATCAAGGGCTATAGAATTATATTTGTCATAGATGGATACCTGTTTATAAATTTCAAGAGCGTCGGAGAACATATTTTTTTTTTCGTATGCATATCCTAAATTATTTAGAGCTATTATATATTCTGGGATAATTGAGATTGCTTCTTGATAGTAGTAGATAGATATGTCAAATTGGCCGCTTTCGAAATACGTGAACCCAATGGTATTGTATAGGCTCGCAAGTCCCTTTAGATCAGATTTATCCCACATTCTCAAAGCTTCAGAAAAATTTATAACTGCTTGATCAAATAATTTTTTAGATAGATATATTACACCGATAGAGTAATATTCCTGAGGTGTCGCTTTTTTAGAGCCTACTTTTTTTTGTAGGGTATTAAAATTTGATTCTATATTTTTTCTTTTTATGAGTTGCCCAATTAGAACTGTTATTGCTACGCACAACGAAGATACCAGTATAATTAGGTATATTATTGGTAATAGATTAGTCATTTTGTATCTCGCTAATGTAAATTTGTTTTTTAGGTTTTATTTATAAACTAGCAAAAAATGTATTTTTTCTGTTTATTTGAACAAGTAGTTGACATCTCTACTATTATTGGGTACATATATTATATATACTTTACAAAAAACTAAGTTTAAATAGCCCCCATCGTCTAGAGGCCTAGGACATCTCCCTTTCACGGAGGTAACGGGGATTCGAATTCCCCTGGGGGTATATACTATATAAATCTGATTACTATATTTGCAGCTTATCTTATGATATTTTTTTATGGTATTTATGGGCTGCCCGGGGATCGAACCCGGAACAAATCGATTAAAAGCCGAGTACTCTACCATTGAGTTAGCAGCCCTAAAATTTATCATTATGATATAAATAACATAATTAATTAATAAAGACAAGCTATATCCTATCCTTAAATGTATTTAGTAACTTTAAAATTAGATCGACCGATTGTTCAATTTAGTTTTATTAAGGACAAGTTATTTAAATTTTATTTTCCTATTAGCATAATTCGGATGTCACTTTCTTTTATAGATTCTAATACTGTTACGATTGAAATTTTATTTTTCTATAAAGAATGACCTGCATAAATTTCGATTATTATGTGTTTGTTTACAAGATTTTTTACAAACAGTTATATTTGAATAAAGATATTAGAATATACTATATATATATCTAATATTTCAAAGTTACACATAAGTTATTAGAGAAATATACACTGATTTAATAATAGGGGATTTTATTATGTTTTTTAATCTGACAACTCTACTACAGCTAATTGCTCTTTTTCTTGTAATTACGGCTGGACCAGCAATCATTGTATTGATAGCTTTAAGACGTGGTAATTTGTAAATTCGTATCGTCTGAGTTATTATGATATGAGAGAAGTGCTGTATTTTTATCCATTGGGATTCATCTTATATCATAATAATTTTTTGGATAATGCCTATAAAGTTTTTGTGTATGACAAAATTTGATTTACAGTAATTTCTTGATAGTTACTAGAAAATTCATTATCTTTTGTCAAAAATAACATGCAGTGGCACTCTTTTCTTTCTCTCATGGGTACACAGGGGCAATTCCAGTATGCCGATGATACCTCAGCTACTTTGTCATCGTAATGTCTGCATGGACACAATGGGGCACCATAATCATCTTTGTGTTTTGCTAGTCCTTCTATAACGACGGCAGTTATACTTAGATCGGAGCAAAAAAAAGTACCCGTCCTCTTTGCATAGGTTTCAGAAAATTTTTGCATTGCTTGGAGACTTTCTGGAGCATTCTGACTGTTATTCTGTGCCATTCTAGTTTTTATTCGTATTGATTTTGTTTCTTAGTGTAATAGATTCATAATCTGAATTTATTTTCAAGTCTATTTCATATGGAATTATTTTAATACTAACGTATATAAAGATCTTTTTTCAGATCTGATTACACATTGAATTTTTGTAAAATACTATATATTCTATCACAATATGACTGCTGCATATCTTCCATCTATTCTTGTACCTTTGATTGGACTAATTTTTCCTGCCTTAGTTATGGCATTTGCTTTCATCTATATTGAGCAGGAGGAAATTAATTAAAAGTTTTACAAATTACAAAAAAGAAATAAATACTAACAAATTCTGAAGAGATCTGATTCGTTAGTATTTATTTTGACCGATAGTAACCTATAAGGATGAACCTACACCGGAGTAAGAACCATAAAAGAATAATCCAACAACTGTCAAAGCTGCTATCCCACCTACTGTGGCGATAAGCCAAAGAGGAATTCTACCAGTACTAGCCATCTACAATTACCTCCAACTTAGTAGTAAGTTTTAGAATGTTTCTAAATAATTAAATAATAATTTATTTGTTTCTTTTAATGAAAGATTTTAGTTAAAGAAATAACTAGAAAATAAAACTGCCAAGACAAAAATTAGCAGTAGACCCCAGAAAAGAGATGTTCGATTGAGTTCGACTGGTTGTTTGTTCGGATTAGGACCACTCATATTATCCTCCTATCTTTGAATAAATTGCATAGAGGTAATTGCACCAAGAAAGAACACAGTAGGAACGGCTAGCCCATGAATAGCCAACCATCTAAACGTAAAAATAGGATAAGCGATAGGTTGTTTAATTTTACTCACGATTAAATCTCACTTAGTTTATAAACCTTTTGTTAAATCTTCTAACTCTTGTTTAGCACTGAATCTATCATTTACTAAAGGAACTTGTTGACGTTCTTGTGTAAAATATTCATTTGGTCTAGGTGTACCAAAAATATCGTACGCTAATCCTGTGCTAACAAAAAGCCAGCCAGCCACGAAAAGAGCAGGAATTGTTATACTGTGAATAATCCAGTAACGTATACTAGTGATTATATCAGAGAATGGACGTTCCCCTGTTGAACCTCCTGACATATAGAGTACCTCCGAAAAAGTTAAAAGTATAAGAATTTAATTAGTTATAGTTCTCTGAAAAAGATAAATCAAGATATTATACGCCTAAAACTAAGTATTAGTTTTTAAAGTATGTTAACAGCTTTTTATCTTTTTGATCAAACAATTTTAGATTTCAAATTATCTGACAACTACATTATACTCAAGGTCTTTTCTCCTATTTAATAAGATTACAAATAAATAAATTTTTATGTGTAATAGTTAAAAAAGTATTAGATACTTAAGTCAGCACGAACAGCTTATGTACATTGTTAGATTTTTATCTACACCTATAGTAACTAAAAAAATCCGTAAAAGAACATTTTTATTTAAATACTTTCTTATAAATAAAAATTTATTTTATCTTCTAAGCGGGCAGAGGGAATCGAACCCTCATCATTAGCTTGGAAGGCTAAGGTTTTACCACTAAACTATGCCCGCTATTTATGAACCATAAATATGTTTTGATCTCCGAAATATATAATACATTTCTTTAAATAAGAATACTACTTTTTTAGAAATTTTTATTAACTTTCTAAAGGTACGTTAAGAAATAAAGATAGGTCAACAGCTTCTTCTTCAATAGACGATAGTAGCAAAGGTTCACCTACTCGGGTTAAAGGTATTTGACGTTGATCTTTGGTGCATAGGTATATTTCTCGTTTGGGATTTAACCCTTCTTGTATTTTTAATTTTATAGAGCGTATTTCCTTAAATTGGTATTTTATGTATAATTCGCGTATTTGAATAGGGAAACCTAAGCGAAATATCTCAATTTTTTCTTTTCTTTTGTCGTATTTGTTATAACCTCCACCCACATTAAAGATGATATTTAATAGTAAGAATATGCTTAACAAAAGACTTATAGCTCCATAGAAAGTCATAACTATTCCTTGAGGAATAAACTGGATTGATTCTGAATTGTTAAATAATGATATAGAAGTATCGAAATAGCTTGTTAATCCAACGGTAAAAAAGCCTACTCCCCCTATAAAACTTATGCAAAACCAAAGGTAGTTACTAATTCGTCGAGAACCTAGGATTAAATCGTGTCGAGCAGACACATTATCAATATCCATAACGGTATGTTGTGTTGTGAATTTTTTTAGAAATGCTTAATTGATGAAGTTAAATTTGTTGTGTTCCAATTAAGCAAATTCTAGATTTTATATAAGTTTTATATAGGATAATCCTAAAAATAGTCCAGCTGCTAAACCAAATGCACAGCTTAGTAAAATAATATAGCCTAGTAGTACACTCATTTTATTTATTTATTATAGTTATTTTTTACATTATATCTTATTAAAATAAGACTTTGGCTTTCAATATCAAATTTCTTGGTTAATTTTTTTTACAAGCTTAAAAACAAAATATTCTTATTCTATAATTGTTACATAATAATAATATACATTTTAGTTATAAGTTTAGAAATTATGTTTGGCTTTATAAAACCATATAATGATGATCCTTTTGTAGGGAATTTAGCTACTCCAGTTAGTACTTCTAGTTTTACCAAAAATTTTTTAGCTAGTTTGCCTGCTTATCGGGTTGGTCTATCTCCATTGCTGAGAGGATTAGAAGTAGGAGTTGCACATGGCTATTTTTTACTTGGTCCATTTTATAAATTAGGACCTTTACGTAATTCGGATGTTGCTTTACTTTCAGGATTATTTTCTTCAATAGGTTTGATTTTTATAATGACAGCTTGCCTTGCAATATATGGTGTTGTCTCTTTTCAAGAAACTGATTCGAGTGATCAATTACAAAGTGCAAAGGGATGGAGACAGTTTACATCTGGATGGCTTTTAGGATCTATTTGTGGCTCTAGTTTTGCGTATATCATTCTGAGTAATATTGGTTTTCTACAGACTTCTGGTTTAAGTTTGATTCAATAATGTATTATATAAAAATAAAGAGATATAAAGATTACTTTCTATCTCTTTATTTTTATTCATTCATTTCGTGATATGTTGCGACAGCTGATGGAGAAACTTGATTTAAATATCTAAATATCCAATATTTAAATATAGTGTCTAATAGAACAGGAAATGTTGCTATGAACAAGAATATAATATCTCTATTTTCAGGCAGTCCAAAGTGTCGTAATCCATTTTCCAGTATAACTTCCCATCCATGTGTTGAATGAAAACCCACAAACACATCTGTGAATAGGATAATCAAAAATGCTTTTGCAGTATCGCTGAGACCATAAATAAGTTCATTAACAAATGATTTTAGTACTGATATTTGGCGTTTTCCAGTTATCAATAGATAAAAAAATGTAAAAAAGCTTATACAATCGGATAGTAAGTTTTTTATAGCATTTGTGCTTTCGTAGGAATAATATTGCGCTAATTCTACTGCTTTGTTTTTTATTTCCTTCTCTATTGCGTCTTGGGATAATAAAGGCAATCGTCCAATTAGTATCTCAAAGTGTATTTTTTCTTCAAATCTTTGTAATTCACTGAATGCTCTCTCTTCCTGGGAAATATTTAGGAAAATTGCAGTATTTTTTTCATTCCAGAAGTAATCAATACATGGTGAGAAAATAAAACTTTTGGAAATTTGATTAATTATTATAGGGGATATTAGAAGAAGTAATAAATATTTGATTTGAGTCGATGTAGGTTATTACTCCTCGCACCTCTCATTTAGATCTGGGCGTGCGAATTACTTCGCACCCAGCTCCCGATCTTCTTGTACTCATCTGATAGGAGTCATTTATTAATTTCATAAAAATAGTCTTCCGATTTAAAGACGTTCAGTCGGGTTATTATTCAATACATTATTTTTACCCGCTCTACTCTCTAAAAGTAAAAGACTTCTCGTTTGTTAATTTTTACGAAAATTAATGTGTAGCTTATTAGCAGTTAGATAATCCTTAGGTTTTATTAGTTTTTAAACAAGATTGAGTTACCTTTGAGTTATTTACTAGTTTGCTATGTGAAGACCTTTTGGCAATTACGCCTTATCCTACCCATTATAGGGAGTTACAACTCTCGTCAGTTCTACTGTTTATGCGACCATACACAGACCTCTATAATGTTTTTATTCGTTCCATTCTTTGATTGGTTTGTCCTGTACGTTATAGCCAATTTGTCCAATAAAATCCCAGTTCTTACGAGTATCTCCATCAGATCCCGCGGGATTATTTATTTGAATTTGGGGAAGTATTGCACCCATCTCTACGCGAAGACATTTTTTTAGGCTCTGTTTTAACGTCAGACGACTCCCTATTAGCGCCAGTGTACTGATGCAATTCAGTTCTGATTGCGCCCTAGTTCCCAGCTTCGTTCTTATGGATTCCGAGCCATATCGACGTGGGCAGGTCAGGAGTTACTCTCGAACTTAAGAGACTAGGATTTGCACCTAGATCATCGAATAGTTAAGGCTAAACAGCAGTGTATTTACCTTTTGTGGCTATGTATTTACCATAAAACGAATCGCACAATGGAAGCAGATGTTTGATATCTTGAAACGCGAAATTCCTCTACAATTTCAGATTCGGCACTTGGATCTAGTTCTTTTTTAAATTTTTCAAACGTTCTGGTTATTGATCTTGGAATTGGTCCTGTTTTCTCAAATGCAGACTGATTTAGATTATCTGAACGCCAATTTTTCATTCTTAAGTTAAAAATATCTAAATATGTGTATCGATTCTATCCATGTAATGGAAATATAAATGGCACTTATGTGAAATTTTACTGAAAAACAGAAGAAAAATTAATAACTATCGAAATAGTTATTAATTTTTTCTTTACTCTAAATCTTTTCTACTTGGGTTTCTAGATGCATCATTAGATAAAAAACCAAAAGTAAAAAGAGATACGAAAAACGTCACTGTAGTATAAACAACGATTTTTAAGGTGAACATTATTTTATCCCCGGGATGATATTTCTATAATTACAAGTATTTTCTGTGTAATATAATTATATCCTTACTTTACAATTAAAGTTAATTCGAGAAGCAAATTTTCATATCGTTGATTGAGTTTTTATTCTTTTTATAAATTTTTTTCTCTTTCATCACTTAATTCTTTTAATCGTTTTAAAATTCTTCCGAAGTAGTCTTGCATATACCTTTCTAAGGTTGATATTTCTGATGGATCAAAAGAAAATGCTTCATACACGTCTGTCATATCTGCATTCATGTTTGGGTCTATGACTAGTACTTCCGCGAACGATAATCTGTCAGATATATTTTTCCCCCATTCGAAAAAATTTGCAACTCTTTTTATAGATCTTAGGGCATAGAGTGGGATTTTATTTACGACAGCAGATTGACCAGAAAGTCGCTCACATAATTGAATAATTTCTTCGGAGCTCCAAGCTTTACTTCCCACTAAAGGAAATTTTTTGTTTCTTGCTTTTTGATTGGTTAGACTGTATAAGGCAAATTTGGCGACATCTTGTGTATCTATATATCCCACATTACTACTTTCAGTAGTTGTCCAAATAGGTTGTTTCTCTAATATTGGGATAGCATACTGACTAATCAGTCCTTGAAAGAAGCCTGTTAGGTGAAAAATTGTATAGTCTAAACCCGATTCCATTATATAAGATTCTAGCTTGAGTTTTAGGTTCATGAGAGGAACAGTTGAATGATACTTACTATTTAAAACAGAAAAGAATACAAATTTTTTAACCCCTGCGAGTTTAGCAGCTTCTATAAGTGCAATTTTTCCTTCTAAGTCTATTTGTTCTGCGTTATAAGGATCGGATGGTCTAGCTGTCGATGCATCTATTATTGCAGTTATTTCTTTTAAAGTCATTGGAATTGTTTCCGGAAGACTTAAATCACCATAAATTAGCTCAGCTCCCCATTCTTTTAAAAAATATGCTTTTCTTAAGTTTCTTACAAAACATTTGACAGGATATCCTTCGTCTATAGCCCTTCTAACAATTTGGCGTCCTAGTGTTCCTGTAGCTCCAATTATAAGTAAACTCATGTGCTTTTTATGTCCATTCTTTTTATAGAAAGTTTATCAGATAAAATACATTTAAACTCATATTGGACTTTTCTTAGGCAAGGAGGGATTCGAACCCTCACGATATGAATCGATACATTTTGAGTGTATTGCGTCTACCATTCCGCCATTTGCCTAATAAATTTATTATATCAAATTTAATCCGTATCCGTATTTTTATTACAAGAAAGAAGAATTTAATTACGTATTTTTGAAATTAAAATAAGTTAATATCAATACTACAGATAATGTAATTACTATTTTTCACCTATGTCGAATAAAGTAAATCAAGTGAGTTCTAATAAAAATTATGGTGATGATTCGGTTAAGCAAATGGTTCATCAACCTTATAAGTATGGATTTAAAACGGATGTTCAAACAGAAGATTTTCCAAAAGGTATAGACGAGAATATTGTCGAATTAATCTCGAAAAAGAAGTGTGAGCCTCTTTTTATGCTCACATTTAGATTACGGGCTTATAATATTTGGACTAGGATGATTTCTCCTGAGTGGGCATGTTTGACGTATGAGCAAATTAATTATCAAAATATCCTCTATTACTCTGCTCCTAAAGTTACTGAAAAAGTCAATAATTTAGATCAGATTGATCCAGAAATTTTAAATACTTTTGAAAAGTTAGGAATACCTTTAACAGAACAAAAAAAATTGACAAACGTTGCTGTCGATGCTATTTTTGATAGTGTTTCTATAGGTACTACATTTAGAGATGAGTTATCAAAGGTCGGAGTAATCTTTTGTCCGATTTCGGAAGCTTTGAAGATGTACCCTGACTTAGTAAAGCAGTATATTGGATCTGTTGTACCTATTGGGGATAACTATTTTGCAGCTTTGAATTCTGCAGTTTTCACAGAAGGTTCTTTTTGTTATATACCTGTTAATATCACTTGTCCTTTAGACTTATCTACTTATTTTAGAATTAATAATGTAGAGTCTGGGCAGTTTGAGAGGACTTTAATAATTGCAGATAAAAATAGTAAAGTTAGTTATTTAGAAGGTTGTACTGCTCCAAAA
>Ga0208496_1000678_pt1 | contig 12337 bp, 8 predicted proteins | sample CryBogmetaGMA2M_FD_184552 | JGI IMG/M metagenome (GOLD analysis project Ga0208496, IMG submission 184552) | Freshwater microbial communities from Crystal Bog, Wisconsin, USA - MA2M (SPAdes) | ecosystem: Environmental > Aquatic > Freshwater > Lake | place: Crystal Bog, Wisconsin, USA | collected... | reverse complement strand
ACCCTTGACCCCCAGCGATTCCTCCAACAAATGCGACTGCGCCAGCAGCAATGCAAAAACCAACAGTTTCATTTGGCCTCGGGACAGGTAATTCTTGGCAGGCCGACCTTCGGCCTGAACCTGGAAATCACCCTTGTGCGGCCCGGAATGGGTGTAGCCATCCCTCAAGTCTTGCGCGATTTCCTTGCGGAAGACTTCATCCAGGGGTTTTCCAACCTCCCATCCGGCCATCGTGACTAGGTCGAATGGCGCAGACCCTAAAAAATGACTGGCGGCAGCATGGAAATAAGGGCGCAGACGTTCCACATAGGTACCTCTTGCACAATTCACTATTGTACCGTAACGGGCAAGTTCATGATTCCATATCTCAATGCCTCGGCTTGTACCGGAACGTAGCAAGGCGTTGCGCTGGCTCAGCGCACGGGTGTAGCCGCGCCAGTTATCCAAGAATCCGCCATCCAGATGGAATGCCCCCCAGTCGAGAAACTGCCGCCTAGCCTTGGGCAAGCCGTCCAACAACGTGCTGCTGGATGGTTGTATCAGCAAAACGGGGAATGCGCGGATCAATTCGGCACTGGTTTGCAACCGAGTCCCGGCCAGAGCGATTTCCCGCTTGCGTCGGCTTAGCCTGAGCCCAATCGGTATCGGCTCCAAACCCTCGCTATCCCTAACTCTTCCCGTCACCATCAGGCTGTCTTGTTGAAAGCGGATGACAAGCCCTGCTTGGGTGGAGCGAAACGACCGCGCCCTCCCTAGGATGTGGATAGCCTCAAGCAGCGAAGTCTTCCCGCTGCCATTGGGTCCAAAGATGAAATTCAGCCGTGGGGAGGGGGTTATACTTGCGGATTCGATGTTGCGGACGTTGCAGACATCAAGTTTACAAAGTGTCATGGACGATTGGGCCGGCGTATTGCCACAAGCTTCACGGGCAAACCGGTAACAGCGGTTTTAACTTCCAAAAGCTGTTCTTTGAAGGTTATAAGCAGATCTAACCGTGCCGCCGACTTGATAGTCAGTATTTTGTTTGTTTCATCAACTGTTTTTATATCAGCCATAACTTATTATATCATAACTGAAAAATCTTGCGTTTCCCGCATCGCTTTTAACCCTTCCCGCCTCTGCATCAAGTGAAACATTCAGCCATTTCCGGTATGCTGGCAGTTAAAACAACCCCCTAAATCGCTTCATTACCCTAATGTATAGATTCAGCCGTATTTTTGTGCCCGCCTTTTGTCTGTTGCTGCATGGCTGCACTGGTCATGCGCCGTCAGGCACGACCGCTGCGCCGGGCATCCCCAAGACCTTGCCTAGCCAGCCGCAACCTGCAGCCATTGTCCCTGTAGGGCCTCCGCCAGAACTGTCGATTCAGCCGGGTCCGGGCATTGCGGAGAGGCCGGACGTGCAGGCTTTCATTGCGGAAATGGGGCGCAAGCATGGTTTTAACACCAACGCATTGCACCAGTTGTTTACGAGTGTCAATTTCCAAGATGCCATACTGTCCGCCATCGCACGGCCTTACGAGGCTAAACCTTGGTATGCCTACAAGAAATTATTTCTGACCGATGCCCGCATCCAAGGCGGGATCGAATTCAAACAGCGCAATGCCCAGGCACTTGCCAATGCAGAAGACAAATATGGCGTATCCCCGGAAATCATCACCGCCATCATCGGCGTGGAAAGCAGTTACGGGAAGCGGCCCGGCAACTACCGGGTTATTGACTCACTGTCCACCCTCGGCTTCGACTACCCGAGACGGGGTGAGTTTTTCCGTGGCGAATTGGAGCAGTTTCTTTTGCTGTGCCGTGATGAGGGAATGGACCCGTTAAAACCGACTGGCTCCTATGCCGGGGCAATGGGAATGCCGCAGTTCATGCCTAGCAGCTTTCGTCGTCTGGCCGCCGATGGCGACGGCGATGGACATCGTGACATCTGGGGCAATCCAGCCGATGCCATCGCCAGTGTGGCCCGTTATTTTGCCGCCAACGGTTGGCAAACTGGCGCTCCGATAGCCGTTTCCGCGAAGCTGGAAGGGGTGGTTTCTCAGGGATTAGCCAGCAAAAGCCTGAAACCGGACCATGCTTTAGCCCAGTTTTTAGAAATGGGGGTTGTACCCGAAGAGCCGGTCGATGGTGCCCCTAGGGCTGCTTTGGTGAAGTTGGATGAAGAAAACGGTCCGGCTTATTGGTTGGGGTTCCAGAATTTGTATGCGATTACCCGTTACAACCACAGCCCGCTTTACGCCGTGGCGGCGTATGAATTGAGCAAGAGGATAGGGTCTGTTGCGCAGCTTCCGCCCACTTCCCGGTAGGCGTCATCTTATGTTCGTGCTTTTCGTGTATTTCGTGGATCAATAGCTTTTTGTCCACGAAAACCACGAAAGACACGAAAAAGTGCCTAATGCAGTTAGATTTACCAATCATTTATGGAGATCGAAGGGGATGGCAAGCTACGGTTTAAGGTGGGCTTTGTAGATTCTGCTTTGCTCTTAACGTTGCGTCGTTGCGCCGTTGCGTGAGACAAAAAATCTTCGCCCATTGAATGACATGCCGCATTGCGAGAAAGGCAAAAGAAGGTCTCACGCAACGGCGCAACGACGCAACGTAAAAGCGCAAGTGATGGTCGTTACGGCAATGTCCAAGTTGACAATCGGCGTAATACGACTTACGCCTATTGCGCCGAACGGTCCTGTCCGATTGACCGATGGGTTGGCCAACACAATTTGTGTTGCGCATTTTTTCTCAAAATGTGGCTTGGTTACGTTTGAGCAGTTTCATTCCTAAGCCATTCGTTGATGATGCCCAACGCCCTAGCTAAGGGGCGCGGACGGACGGAACTAGGGGAAAACAGGCCAAAGCGTAACCCCGCGTCCCCTTGAACCCAGGGTTGGGCTGCGGACTAGAAAAGAGTGGCCCTTGCTCTTTGCTTTTCGCGCTTTCAGCCTTAAACCACCTACAAGTGACGAGTTGTAGGGCGGATACAGGGATGTGATCCGCCGAATGCTGGCGACCGACCCATAACATTCGACAGAACCCGGCCTTAGGTTCCGCCCTTTACGGACCCCATTTAACGATGAGAGTTGGAACTTGGGAGCGAGCAATCAGGAAATTATTTCCCCCCATACCGCCTTCGGTAGAACTCAAACACTTCTTGTTCGTGAATTTCCAGCCCAAGGCGGCGTAGCCAGCGCAAAGGCGTTTCTCCCGGATTGCGTGGCGGGTGGCCGGAAGCCAATATCATTTGTTCTAGGCGGGAGTATTCAAGGTCCATGGGTTGGTCTGGCAACCTAGAAGACGGATCGGGCGACAGGGAGTTCGCCACCTTTTTGCGGCTGCGGTAAAGCCTCCAGCCTAGCCAAGCACCCAGCGGCAGGACCAGCCATCCCCACCAAGGGAACCCTTGCTGGGGATGTTGCCCCCGTTCCCATCGCCAGACCTTAAAGGCTATGGCCCAACTCGACCATGCATCTGCCACGGGTTGCCACCACGGGTCGGCTTCGGCTTCTTCCTCTGCCCATTTTGTGGGGGTGTTGTCCAACGCTTGCCAAGCGCCATTGACATAAGCTTCGGTCCAAGCGTGAGCATGGCGTTTGCGCACCAGATAGGCTTTTCCCTCCCAGTCAAGCTCCTGCACTGAATAACCGACAATATAGCGGGCAGGTATCGCGGCGGCGCGTAACAGCAGCGTGGTGGCGGTGGCAAAATATTCGCAGTGTCCGGCATGGCGGCGGTAGAGGAAGTCCCTTAGAGCTTCGTCACTATTGCGAGGCTTGCCCAAATCAAGGCTGTAAGCAAAGTGGGTGGCAAAGAAATCGGCTATGGTTGCGACCGCCTGTTCGGGTTGCAAACGGCGCAGGTTCAAATTACGGGCCAAGGGGGCCAACATTTCACTGGTTTCTTGAGGTAATTGGGTATCGTAATTTGTCGGGCCTGTGCTGTCTTTGACATTCGGGTCGTAGGCAACCCGGTATCGTGTCACTGGCGGTGGTTCCATCCACTTGATCGTACCCAGCCGGTTGCGGAGCAGGTCATTTTGCCATGGTCCATCCACCCCTGACATGCCACTAGGCATTGCCAGCAGGACGCTATGCTGCGCCAACAAATGCATTACGGTGATTTGGTAGGGTCCATTTTGTTGGGATGGTGTGTAAGGCAGGAATAGGGCATTGCTTGCATACCAATGTTGGTCGGAATAGCGGTCGTAAGTGGCTTCTTTTAGTAACAATGGGTGATCCAAGGGCTTGTCGCTATAGACTTTCAGCAGCACGCGGCTGGAAAGTTTGAGGTTGCCTCTGTCGCCTATGGCGGTTCGGGCCTTGAATGGATCAGGCTCCCAAGCGGCGAACCAGTCCGCAGCCCATTCCTCGGCCACGGCTTGCAGTTTGACGTGGCCAGTCTGTATGCCATAGCCTAGTATTACTGTAAGCGCGAAGCACAGTAGCCAGACGATGAGCGGTTGTCGTTTAGGCCGGTTAAACCATAACACCCATAAAATAAATGCCGATACACCCCTGTAATAGCTCTGGTCATCGGGATTACCGCTCCCGGCGGAAAGAATGCATAGCAAAGTGTAAGGTAGCCGGATGTCCACCTTGGATGGATTGTCGTAACGCCGCATTGAGTAAAACAATGCGCTCAATGGCAGAAGCTGGCCCATGCTGTAAATTTGGCCGAACAGCAGGGGGGATGACAAGGCCGGTAGCCAGCGCAAGATTTGATAAATCGGCAGGGTGTCTCCGTCAGTCGAGTAAAAATATACAATCGCAAAGCCAAACAAAACCGTCGCCAGGTCGCCAACACGGTGAAATTCGGCCATGCCCATTTCCCAACGCCAAGGTGTCTTAAGGGAAAGCATGGCGAGTACCAGAATGACGGCGGCAACCGGGAGCATTTCGCTTTGCCAGCCCCAGAACAGCAGGGCCAATGGCAGCGATAGGGCGGGGTATTTCAATTCCATTGCAGGTCTTCGGCCAAATGGCTTGGGCGTATATGCCGCAGAAATAAGTCTGGCTCGGGCGCGGGGGAGGGGTCAAGCAATTGTTCTTGCACCACCAAAACGGACACCGGCAGACCTATCGCATGGAGCGATTCGACTATGTTTTTGCGGGGTTGGTCCCAGGTTAGGAGCACACAAACCACGCTGCTCAAGGCACTGGCCCCCTGCAAAACATGCTGCCTCAACAAATCGACCGTGCCTTGGGCTGTTGGGCGCACGCCCGCCAATATTTCTAACATTCCGACTGTTCCCGATAATCCTCGACCGGCTGTGAAACAGTGCGCCTGTTGTTCGATGAAGAGTAGGTCGAGAAGGCTGTCCCGTTGCGGTTCCTTAATAACTAAGGAAGCGGCAACCGATACCGCAGCCTCGAATTCCTCTGTGCGTGAGGAAACGCAAAAGGTATCTAAAACCAGGGCACGACGAACAAAATATTCATCCTGAAACTCTTTGACCACTAAGCGTCCAAGTTTGGCCGAACTGCGCCAATGGATATTGCGCGGCACGTCGCCGTGGCGGAATTCGCGCAGGGAAAGGAATTCTTCCGATTCGCCCACTGCATTCGCTAAAGCCACACCGCCGTGTTGATAGCTGCGCGAGCCAGCCGGCGGCAAAGGGGAAACCGGATGGCAGCGTGGCAATACACAGCGGACCTTGGGTAGCGGGAATGTATGCCGGGTGCGCAACAAACCAAAGGGTTCCGGGCGGTAAATGCACACACAGTCAAACCGTAAGCGTCCCCGGCGTAGCGGGGTCAGTTCCATTTCCACGGTTATGCGTTGGCCTGGCGGCAGGTCAGGCAAGGTTTTCTCCGCCATGCTAGCCCCACGATTCATTCGCATTAGTTCCTGCCACCGATGGAAGCCTACATAGCGGTCGAAGGGGTTACGGTGTTCTTTGTCGGAATCGACGGAGGAGGAAAACTCTTTCCAATCGGGAAAGCGGACATCCAGGCAATCCAATAAGCTCAACCCGCGCTCGGTCGACGTGCCTGTATTGATGATGGCGATTTGGTAGCGCATGGGTTCTCCCATAGTGCCATAGGTTGGAGTTAGCCGCTCCACGGACACGGGTGGCGTTGCACGACGGCTAAAGAAACTCCACAGCAAAGCCAGGCAGAACAGGGCTGCCAACAAGGCAGATAATTGGTAGGCGGCAGCGGCTTGGGTATTGGCGCCAAATGCGGCGGATACCATTAACAGTCCTAGGAGGAAATGGCCCAAAGGACTTAAGTGGCGGCTAAACCAGAAGCTTATGCGAAAGACTAGGGAAAACTGGCGGAAAAAAATCCGCCGGAAGCTGCATGGCATCATTAAACCGGCACGGGTGTCTTGGCGAGTATTGCCTCCACGACCGATTCAGGGCGCAATCCGCCGAACCGTGCTTGATGGTCCAGGCTAAGGCGGTGGACGATGGCCGGAATTGCAATTTCCTGAATCGAGTCAGGGGTGACAAAGTCGAAGCCGTCCAGCAAGGTCAAGCCCTGTGCACATTTCATCAGAGTCAGTGCGGCGCGGGGACTGGCACCGAGACGCACGCCTTCAACCTCACGCGTGGCGCGCACAATGCTTACAATATAGCGTTTGATAACTTCAGGCACAGTGATGGTTTGAACAAAGCTTTGCAGTTGGCGGATGTCTTCCAGCCCAACGCACGCTTGCAGATTTTGCAAAGGGTGCGAAAGTTGTTGGGCGGAAATGATTGAAACCTCCAGTTCCTCGTTTACATAACCTAGGCTTAGTCGTAGCGCGAAGCGATCCAGTTCGGCCTCGGGCAACGGGTAAGTGCCATGGAATTCCACGGGGTTTTGGGTGGCGATGACGAAAAATGGCGATTCCAGTACATAATGCCGCCGTTCTATGCTGACTTGGGATTCCGCCATCGCTTCCAGCAGGGCGGATTGGGTGCGCGGTGAAGCGCGGTTGATCTCATCCGCCAAGAGGATGTGGCAAAAGATGGGGCCGGGCATAAAGCGGAATTCCCTGCTGGCTGGTTCCAGCACCGAAACGCCTAGAATGTCGCTGGGCAACAGGTCGGGGGTGAATTGCACCCTTTGGAAGTCTGCCCGGCAGGATAACGCCAGTGCCTTTGCCAGCGTGGTCTTGCCAGTTCCTGGCACATCTTCAAGCAAGATGTGCCCACCGCTTGCAAACGCAGCCAGCAAGTGGCGAATAGCCGCCTCTTGGCCTTTCATGACTTGGCCTAAGTTGGAGGCAAGGCGTTGGAGTGTGTTTCTGGCTCTTTGAAGCTCTTCGTTCATCGCGGAAATGCCAAAACCAGTCGCCATAAACAAAAAGCACAGAGTCCCAGAAAACACAGCCCAACCCAAAAAGGCATGCTCAAACCGAGGAATGACCAAACCACTTGGGTGCAATCCCCCGTTCCGGTCAAAAATAGCCTGACTATATCGGCTAATTTGAAATGTTCCAGAATATAAGATGCACCGGGTCCGCAGCTACTCAATTCTTCATGGGGTAAATGTTGGATGACAAAATGGTAAGTCGCGACAGACGCACCCGCGAAAGAAGCCAACGCAGCCAGACCAGCGTAAATGCGAATACCAACTAAGGCTGGATTGTGAATGGTGCCAATTAGAAATATCAAAGCTAAAGTAAAAGTGATCAAACGCTGGGTGATGCAAAGCGGGCAGGGTTCAAGCCCTAGCACAAATTGAAAGTAAATCGCCCCGAGTTCCATGGCTACGCAAGACAGAAAGCCGAAGAAAAACCATGTTCGCGCTGGCATTTCGCAAGCTCTTTGATAGAGTTTAATAATGTTGTTCATAATTATAATTCCAATGTTTTTACGCCATCAAAAGCTAAAAAAACCGATTTGAGGTTGAATTTATGCTTTCTGCGACCCCCCTAGCATAAATCAAAAAGTCTTCTAGGCGGACGGATTTTTTGATTGCACACGGCCATAAAGCTTGACAACCAGCCTAAGCTCAGGCAAATTATACACTATGGATAACGTTAATTCGGTAACTTATTGATTTTAATGATGCCGAATTCTTGCGATAGCCTGGCTCTTACATAGGCCGTGGTTCTGTTGTCGGCAATGGGTTGCCGACCTACGGCCATTTGATTTGGATTGCCTTGACAGGCAAAGCGAGCTTTGCCGCTCAAACCGTAACATCAGTTTCTTAATGCAAACGGAGTTGCACAACCTGCGGAGGAATAATTAGGTTCTTTTTGAACCGCCAAACTTTAGCTTGTGCTGTTTAGTTCAGTTTTTTCAAGAAGAAATACCGTTCTAAGTAGTACGCTTTCGAAAATAGAAGATGTGGCCGCCCAATGACCGTACGAAAATACATGTAATTGGCTGCAACTTCGACGAAGATAGGAAACGTGACTATGTCAAATAAACTCACCAAGGCCCTTTTAATTCTGGCCTTTACTGCGTCACCCGTTGTTGCAAAAGCCAACCACCATGGCGGGCAACATAAACATTTCCACCACCATTCACGGGCAAACTACCGCCATCATGCGGCAATGCCGCAAGACGACTTGACTTGTCTGGCGAACACCATTTACCGTGAAGCGCGTAATTCAGACTCCAACCTTCAAGCTGTGGCCAATGTGGCCAAGAACCGAGTGATTGGCGGATGGGGCTATAGCTACTGTCACGTCATCCGCATCGGCAGATTTGTCTATTCAGTCAGAAACCCCAACCCGGTTGATTATGCCAGGGCGCAGGATGTCGCCAAAAAGGTGATGGAGGGCGAACTGCCGGATAACACCGGGGGGGCTGTTTTCTTCCATGCCAAATGGTTGCGCCATCTGCCTAACTGGGCAAAAGCCTCGCATAGAACCGCCCGCATAGATGGCAACGTGTTCTATTCGGACCGTCCCGCAGAATTGCGCGTCGCCCAGGCCCAAGAACAATCTACAGACCTGGAATAATCGCTCTGGTTTTTTAAACACAAGGCTTGCCTTTACACATGCTCTTTTGACTGCGTGAGGGTAGTCTTTGCCTTGTTTTTTTCAACGATTCGAAGCCGGGCGGGTAGGGTGGAGAGCCGTGCCCGCTTGAGGCTGGCTTGGTATTGATTTAGGGCCTTTGGCGTAATAGCAGTTCCGACGCATATTACCGATGCAAATGTAGGCTTGAAAAAGCGATTTTACATGCTATAGTCCACAGTATTAGGGTCAAGATGTGCAGATATTCAAAACCAAGTGGCTTGCGCGGTTCGCTCGGCGCGAACGGATAACAGACAAAAGCCTAAGCGAGGCTATTGAGCGGGCAGAGCGAGGGGTAATTGATGCTGATTTAGGCTGTGGCCTTATCAAGCAGCGAGTAGCTCGCCAAGGGCAGGGACTATCAGGCGGTTATCGGATGATGGTTGCCTACCGGGAAAAGGGCCGCGCCGTTTTCCTCTATGGCTTCGCAAAGAACGAACGGGACAACATCGACCCCGACGAATTACAGTCCCTTCGGGAAATCGCTGCGATTTGGCTTGCCGCCGATGCCGCGAAGATTGCGCTCGCTCTCGAGGAAGAAGCTTTACAGGAGATCGACTATGACAAAAAAAACTAGCCGTTTGGCCGATGCCATCATTGAGACATCTGACGATATGTACCGCCTTGGCATCATGGACAAGACCATACATGAAAAGATCACCATTAGCCACCTCGGCGCACTGACCCTTAACTCGTCCGAACCGATCAGCGGCGAGGAAATTCGCACACTACGAGAGCGGGCGCACCTAAGCCAAGCTGCGTTTGCCCGCTATCTCAACCTCACCGTAGGCTATGTCTCCCAGTTGGAACGGGGGACCAAGCAACCCAAGGGTCCGGCACTCGCCCTGCTCAATGTCATCCGTCGCAAGGGTGTTGAGGTGATTTTATAGGCACAAGGGTGCATTATTCACTCAAATAACCGTGATGCTCCATGCGACAAACTGCCGGAACGTGGGAACCTGTTTTAGGGCTTGCGCGATTCTTCATGCATAATAAAATAACGTTATGATTAATAATTATGGCGCATTTCGGTAATACAGTTCTCACGAACCAACCGAGTCATTTAGTTGGCATATCATTGCCTACGAGGAGAAAGGTGATCTTGTTATTAGTTTCGATACGACCGCTCCATTTGAAGCATGTGCACATCCCGCTTTGCTCGGTCATATTAAAGTATACAGTGGCGAGTTTCCAGCCAATCCGGCAGAACAGAGTGAGCATTATCATCATGATACTAGCCCAAGCCCTTGGAAAACAGGGTTACCTTGGCGCAAGGGTTGGCATATTGCCTGGTTAGGGGGATCGGCGGACCAGCAGTGGCATTATATTGTTAAGATCGTAACCTAGAGGACAAGGGCCACCGCTTTCCGACAGGGATTGTCGGCTCGTTTCCAAGCCCCCGCTTGGAAATGTAGCCTAAGAAGTTCCAGCTTCCCGATGCATGGTAAGATGGAGCTTGCAAGAAGGGGTTCTCAAGCAGGAGCTTTGGAACCAGCGTGGAAATCGGAGCTTGGGAGCCGGGGGGATGTAACAGCGAAACTACCTCAAATAAACCCCATCCTCGCCGATCTTCCCTGGCCCGTCTAACACATAAATGCCCGCCGAGTTGCCTTTGACATGGAAGGAAATCATGCCGTGACCGACAGAAATCTCATGACCGGTGACAGCGTCACGATAAACCCCGTTCTTTATCCCATTGACGGTGACATGCTGGTCTTCGCCCATAGCCAAACCAACGACAGCATAGCTACTCCCGACAGAGTAATCGCGGAGAAAACTCATGCCACTGCCCCATTCTGAAATCCTGTCCATCCGGCCTTTTTGCAAGGCAGGCACGGCTAGCCGGATTTGGTTCAATCGGCGGATGTGCCGGTATAACGGATGGCTTTGGGTTTGCGCCAGATGGTCGTCGCTTAAATGCTCGCCGAAATAAGCCCGGCCAGTCTGATGTAAAGTGTCTTTCTCGCCTTCCACGTCTTGCGGCGCACCCTTCATGAATTCGATTTCTTCGCCGTAGTAGAGGCAGGGGATGCCGCGCACGGTCCAAATCAAGTTGTAAGCCGCTGCAGCCATCCATTGCTCGCCTTTAAAGCGGTACTTGAAATCATTATCCGGCCCAACGTCATGGTTTTGCAAAAAAGTGACCAGTTGGGTCACGTCACCGTAAATCCAATCCATGCTGAATACTTGGGCAGTGCCACCGTAAGTGCCTTTGCTGACGGTGTCGCGGAAAGTGGAGAACAGGCCGAAATCGAGTTGTGGAAAACCTGAGTCGCCGCCCGAGTTAGGATTTTGGGGGTCGTGGCCTAGGCGCGTGTACCACCAAGGACGGATGGGCGAAGGGCCGTTGTCGCCGCCACCCATGTCGCCCCAGCCGTAGCCTTTGACCAGATTTTCGCCAAACACGAACAAACCCGGCTTGTGGGCTTTCCAGGCATTGACATATTCCAGCAGATTATCCCGTTCGACATGCTTCACCGTGTCGATGCGCAGTGCGTCCACGCCCATGTCTAGGTAGCGGTTGATGGAACCTATAAGATAGTCTTTGACATTCTGACGTTCGGTGGCGAGGTCTATGCAATCGCCGGCTAGATGTTTGACTTGCAGCGGGTGGGCGCTCTCCCAGTCGCCGCCGCAGATAAACCCTTCTTGATGAAACCAGTTGGGGTCCAGTTGATTGGCATCGACACCGAAGAATCGGCCTGGGTTATAACCCGGTTTGGGTACGGTTTCGCCGGTTTTTGGATCGACCAATGGCACAATGCCCGCCGGGTCGGATGCATGGCGTTCTCGATACCATTCGGGTGCCACCGGGTTGTCGATATCATCCCGGTTGGTCCAAGCGTAATTGCCCAGATGGCCCTGGTAGGGACCATGGTTTACCCTGCCTTGTTCCGAGCCATGCGGGACATAGTATTTGATCGGCAAATGGTCGATGTGGACCTTGCCGCGTATGCCGTACTGGCAGGAATGGTTGACCACCACGTCTTGGATGATCTTGATGCCTTTGGCGTGTGCCGCGGTTATCAAGTCTTGATAGCTTGCATCAGGCGATTCGAGGCGCGGGTCGATTTTTGTCCAGTCGTAAGCATGATAACCGTGGTAATCCAAGCCGGAGCGATTTTCCACCGGCGGGGTGATCCAAATGGCGGTGAAACCAAGATCGCGGATGTAATCCAGGCGTTGGATCAAGCCTTTGAAGTCGCCGCGCCAGTGGGGGTCTATCGCCACGCCTTGGGCATTGAATTGGATGCGGTCGCGGCAAAAAAAATTATTGGACGGGTCGCCGTCGAAGAATCGAGTGGTAATGAGGAAGTAAATGGTTTCCTCGCGGAAATCCTTGCGTTTACCGATTGGCGCAAGCTCGGTGGGTTTTGCAGCAGGTG
>Ga0208496_1000675_pt1 | contig 12380 bp, 10 predicted proteins | sample CryBogmetaGMA2M_FD_184552 | JGI IMG/M metagenome (GOLD analysis project Ga0208496, IMG submission 184552) | Freshwater microbial communities from Crystal Bog, Wisconsin, USA - MA2M (SPAdes) | ecosystem: Environmental > Aquatic > Freshwater > Lake | place: Crystal Bog, Wisconsin, USA | collected... | reverse complement strand
TTTAACCATGGCATAAGCAATGATGTGGGTGAATGAAACTTTTCCACCGCGAGCACGCTTTAAGTGGTTGTTAATAACAATACGGTTATCAATCATTAATTTAGCTGGAACTGCACGCACCGACGTAGCTGTTGGAACTGTTAGTGAAGCTTCCATGCTTTGAACAACGCGGGCTGAAACACCACGCAGAACTTCCATCGTTGATGCGCTCGGTGTAATTAAAACTGGTATTGGTTTCACGACAGGATCTGCAGGAGTGGCATTAGTTATTGGTTTTTCCTGGACTACAGGTTGCACATGTTGAACTGGTGCCTGTTGCGCTGGTGCCTGTTGCACGGGTGCAGCTGCCTGCGGTTGCGCAATTTTTTGGGCAGCTTTTGGAACCGGTGGCACACCTTTTGAAACTGGTGCTGCAGGTGAAGAATTATTTACTGCTGGAGTTCCTGGTTTATTATTTTTAAAATACTCAATCCATGCAGGGTCAACGGAAGTAGGATCTTGTAGATAGTGCTCGTACATCTCATCGACGAGCCAATCATTTGCACCAAAATCCTGTGCCGACACTGGCGAACTCCTTCTTGGCGTTAATTAGGTAAAGCCTATCGGCAGGTGGCCTTCACATAAAATTCATAGAAGCCTGTCCAGCGCGAGATAGGCCACATTCGAGGCAAATTCTCGCCTTACTCAGGGATGGCTCTAAGAGTGGCAATCAAAGTTGCGACCCCAAGAATAAATAGCGGAATCGCCAGGATATAGAGATGGGCTGAAAATTGATATTTTGATACGCCAATTGCAATCAGATTTGCTAACACCGATGGCGCCCGACCAAAGTACTTTCCTCGTCGATATCCTTTTGCTGCCGCAAACAATCCGCCGGATCCCAATGCAATGAAAATCAGAACTCCCAGTAACGGAAGAATTTCTACACTCTTTGCCGTCAATGCCAAAACAATCAGCCATACACCGAGGGCTGCAACCGCCACGGATTCGACCGTCAATAGGGTTGCCACTAGTGCGCGAGCCGACGACGCTTTGGCAGGATCTTGTGTCATGGAGGAAAGATTAACTTATAGCGAGAGTGAATATTCGCTTTTTTCTCACGATGGTATCCATGATTCCCAAACGCACCTGGCAGCTCCACCATATTTTTATGAACAACTTGGAAGAGAAATCGCTCTTAGTAATCGTAGTGGTGAGAGTTTTTCATTAGTTCGAATTATATTTAAGCGAATTAATAACTCTGGTTTTGAAACCGGGGAGCGAATCCAGGCTGTCGATATATTGCACTTCTCTCAAGCTCTACAAGACTTAACCCGCAAAGAAGACTGTGTCGCACGCCTTGCAATTAACGAGTGTTTAATCATTGTTAGAGCAAGTAAAAGCAATGTCGAAGCTTTAGTTACCAGATTATTGAACGCTCCAGAATTAACTGTGGAAAACTCACTGGGCATTTCCTGCTCCTGGGTTGAGTTCCTGGATTGCGAAAAAGAGCGTGCTTTTCTTGATCGCCTTGATGCAATGGCTTTATCCACGCTCTGAAAAGCAGTATCAACTAATTGTCAGTTCCCCTTCTAGATTTCCGAGCATGGACCTAGACGTAGATATAACTTTTGGAGCCATTGCTCCATACATGAAGGACCCAACTATTGAGGAAGTATGGATTAACTCCCCTGAGCGAATCTTTATAGCGCGCGCTGGTAAAAGTGAACTAACAAATCTTTTGCTCACAGCAGATGAAGTAAGAAATATTGTGGAACGCGCGCTCATGTGGGGTGGACGCCGTTTAGATCTTTCGCACCCTTTTGTAGATGCCAGACTGCCCGATGGTAGCCGTCTGCATGTGGCGATTCCCGAAATTACTGCACAACATTGGGCCGTAAATATCAGAAAACATTTGATGCGCAATATGTCACTCAATGACTTAGTTGCACGTGGAGTCATGAATCCATTAATTGGTACTGCACTAATTAATTCAGTGCGCGCTGGGTTAAATATTTTAGTAAGCGGTGGTACGCAAGCTGGAAAAACAACGCTTCTCAATGCACTTGCTGGAGCGATTCCGCGAAGTGAGCGAGTAGTAACTATTGAAGAGGTTTTTGAGTTAGCCCCTCAACTTCCTGATGTCGTACAAATGCAAACACGGAGTGCTAACTTGCAAGGCGAAGGTGAGATTCCACTGCGTAGATTAATTAAGGAATCTTTACGCATGCGGCCTTCACGAATAATTGTGGGTGAAGTTCGCGAAGCTGAGGCTTTAGATTTACTTATCGCACTTAATTCTGGACTTCCTGGCATGGGAACATTGCATGCGAATTCACCTCGAGATGCTGTAGTAAAGCTACAAACTTTGCCTTTACTTGCGGGTGAGAATATTTCCCATAAATTCATCGCTCCAACTGTTGCCTCTGCAATTGATCTCATTGTTCACGTCTCTCTCGACATTAATGGTGTCAGGCGCATACAAGAAGTTGCTGCACTTACTGGTCGATACGAAAATGATCGCGCTGAAATTGAAACTCTCTGGTTATGGAATGGAAATGACTATGAGCGCGGAATAGGAACATTGCCACATTCTGAGAAATTTGCGGCAATTGGTGCTCCATTAACAAGTTGGTGGCGACCATGAAAAAAAACTTAAAGAGCCTCACTTTTGCTTTTTTAGCAACTGGATTAGTAATTATCCTTACAAAGTCTTTAACAATTGCTTTGGCCTTCGGAGTACTCGTTGGCGGCGCAACATTTGTTACCTTAAAAACTAAATCAGCTCATAGCGAATCACTTCTCGTTGCCGCCTGGCCAGAGGTAATTGATCACTTGATGTCTGGAATTCAATCGGGCTTATCGCTATCCGAGTCACTCGTTGGCCTTGCCACTCGAGGCCCAGAGCTACTTCGCCCCGCATTTACCGAATTTAGGAATTCACTTTTTCGCAATGGAGATCTAGAACTCGCAATTGAAGATTTGAAGTCGTTGTTCCAACACCATGGTAGCGATCAGATTTTTGAAGCTTTGCTCATTTCGAAAGCTTTAGGTGGCAGTGAACTTCTTTCAATACTTCGCACACTCGGCGATTTTCTGCGACAGGACTTAGCTCTTCGTCGTGAAATCGAAGTGAAGCATGGGTGGATCAAAAATTCTGCCCATATGTCAGCTGTCGCACCGTGGATTTTGCTTTTACTCCTATCAACTCAACCTAGTACCGCAATCGCCTTTTCAACCCCTACTGGGGTAATGATTTTAATTACCGGCTTATGCATGACAGCAATTGCATATCTTTGGATGAATCGATTGGGAAGGCTACCTCAGACTCCTCGAGTATTTACGAAATTGGCAAATTCATCCTCGCATCTGAATCAGAAAGTTGTCCGCTGATGTTCACAATATTGTTTGTATCAATGCTATTTGCGATACCTGGTGCACTCATTTTAATTTTGGATGAAGAGTTAGAGCCAATTAAGTTATTAGAGAGAAATGCTAAAGCGGCAGCACGTAACTCCCGAGATCGAACTGGTATTCGTGCCCGCCTGGAAGAAGTAGGTAAAAGAACTCAACACGATTATGAAAATTTTAGAGTCCGCCAATTTGGTTACAGTCTGGCTTCAGCAGCACTAGTGATGGTGTTTATGATGGTTTCAGGTAAACCGATTTTCGCAACAATCCTCTTTTTATCGATGACGGCGGCTTTGGTATTTATTTTTATTGATCGTGAATTAAGCGCACAAATTAAGCACCATCGAGAGAAAATTGAATCTGAGTTTCCAGCCATTATTGAAATGATGACCTTAGCTATCGCGGCAGGTGAAACACCTATGCAAGCAATGCTTCGAATTGCTGAATCTGCCGAAGGCGAACTTTCGAAAGAATTTGCTGTAGTCATTTCTGAAATTCGTGCTGGCCAACCGCTCCACCTAACTTTAGATGCCATGGGACGCCGCGTTAAATCTGTCATGATTCGTCGCTTCGTAGATGCAGTTGTTACTGCAACTTTACGAGGCGCACCACTTATCGAAGTGCTTTCTCGGCATGCGCTGGAGGCCCGCGGAAATCAGCGAAATCGAATTATGAATGCGGCAGGAAAAGCTGAAATCTCCATGATGATTCCAGTTGTTTTCCTTATCCTGCCCATCTCAATTCTTTTTGCATTATGGCCATCATTAACAAATTTGAATTTATTTGCAAATTAATTAACTCAGACTATGCCGCATCTTCTTCACGATCGGCTTCACTAGAAATTGGAGAAACAACCTCTAGTACAGCTGGTGCATTAACTTCACGTGCAGCAACTTCATTCAAGGATGGTCGGCCAGCTTTGCGCTTCTTAGCGATCACTCGTCCATCTTCAAAGAGTTCTCCGCCCCATACTCCTGCGGGCTCTTGTCGTGACATCGCACCTTCAAGACATTGTGCGCGCACAGGACATCCACCGCAGAGGGACTTGGCTTCTGCAATCGAACAATCTGCTTCAGAGAAGAAGAGTTCGGGATCTGCTGTATGGCATGGCAAATTAAATGATGAACCGTCGGAATAAGTGCCCGTTACTGCATCTAAACCGATCTTCTCATCTGCCCAGCCTGGTACTAGTAGTTCGCTGAAGAGAACGCTCATAGTTCTCACCTCTTCTTCCTGTGTTGGCCAACAGATGTTTCTGTTGGGTACTGCTCCAGTTTTCATTGTTGTCGGGATAAAGAAAAAAGGCCCGAATCCTTGTGGATTCGAGGCCTTTGGCTTCTAGTTCTAATTCGATGTTATCGAGTAGAACCACCAGTGGCCTCGTGTCCGGCATAAAAAGCGGCGTAGAACGCAGGCTTTGTCGTATGCCAAGCAGCAGGCTTATTGGTTGTATGAGCAGAAGGAATTACAGCAGAACGCAATGCGTTTGCTGGTGCGAATGAGCTATTAGACATATTCGCTTCCTTTCTATTCATCATCGATTTCGCCATGAAAACGATGAAGTGCAAGGGTAAAGCATGGGTACAGATTGATGCAAGTTAATTAAATCCCCGCTCAATACGCGTAATTAAGGGGTGACAAGGCCTGCTTCTGCCAGAAAGCGTGAGGGCTTTTTGGAAAAGCTCATATGCAGATCCACCTTGGCCCGCGTAATTCCAACATAAAACAAGCGGCGTTCTTCATCAATAGATGCTTGATCCCCGGTTGTTGAGTTATTTTCAAGTGGAAGCAAGCCTTCGCTGACTCCCATTAAAAATACGCGCTCCCATTCCAGCCCTTTAGCTGCATGCAGAGTGGCCAAAGTTGTTACCGGCATTGTTGGTGGATTATTTTGTTGAACGCGATCTTCAAGTTCACGCAAATACGTACGCAAATTCTTTGGCGTAAAACCAGAATCACTATCGAGTTCACGGGCTAAATGAAGCAGTGCAGCAATTCCATCGATGTGTGCACCCGTTAAGAATGGTTGAGCCAATGTGCGAAGTTCATCTAGCCAAGAAACACCTTCTACGGGAATAACTGAAGCGTTTCGAACTAATTTCAAAAATTCACGAACATCGGGGCGATCGAAGAAGCGTTCGCTGTTGCGCACTTGATAAGGCACCTTTGCCATATTCATTGCGCGTTCAACTGAATTGAGCTGACTATTGGTGCGGGCTAATACAGCAATCTCTTGGGGCGGAGTGCCCTGCGCAATTAACTGGGTAATAGCGCTAATGATTCCAGCAATCTCAGAACTTTCATCACTATATGAATCCACCGATGGTTTATCGCCATGATCATTAAGTGCCACTAACTCTTGACCCATCTGGGCTTTACGCAAAATTGAGTTAGCCATAAAAGTAATCTCAGGGGTGGAGCGATAGCCCGTGGTTAAGCGAATGACTTCGGCTTCTGGAAAACGTTGTGTAAATGAGTTTAAAAAGATTGGCGTTGCGCCGGCAAATGAATAAATAGTTTGGGCAGGATCTCCAACAACACAAATCTCTTGTCGAGATCCTAACCAGGCATTAATTAAACGCTGTTGCAAAGGCGAGATGTCCTGATATTCATCAACTGTAAAGAAGCGATATTGATCCTGAACGCGTTCGCGTACTTCTCGCTCTTGTTCAATCATCGCCGTTGTAAGCAGCAAAACATCTTCAAAATCCATGGCTCGTTCTTGATGCTTAACGGATTCATAAGCGGTGTATACCTTGGCCATTTGTTCGGGGTTAATTCGTGGCTTAACGGTGCGTTTGCTAAGTTCGGACAAGTAATCGATTGGTGCAACTTCGCTCACTTTTGCCCATTCGATCTCGGAAGCAATATCGCGCATTAAGTCGCGAGAAGTTATAGATAACTCCCCCGTTAATTCCGCACGCTTAATTGCTTCAGTAATAAAGGCGGTTTTAGAAGTTATCAAATCTGGCGTTCGGCCGCCAAAAACTTGAGGCCAAAAGAAAGTTAATTGCTTGAGCGCAGCGGCGTGAATGGTGCGGGCAGCAACGGCGGGAACTCCGAGTGAGCGAAGGCGCATACGCATTTCACCTGCAGCCCGTGCAGTAAATGTAAGTGCTAAAACTTTATGTGGATCCATCACATTTATTGCTGCGGCATAAGCAATGCGGTGCGTGATTGCACGAGTCTTTCCAGTTCCAGCACCCGCAATTACGCACACTGGGCCGCGCGTGGCAAGGGCAACTGCGCGTTGTTCATTATCCAGAGATTGCAGAATCTCCTCTGCGCGCACGTCAGACACTTATCTCCACGTTTCCCCACCGGTCAAGTCGGCAACGGTGTAACCATCTTTAGCAACATACCAAGCTGTAATCATTTTGCGTGCAACTGAAATCGATGGCGGTAACAAGATGTCGGCAGTTGCAACCGCTTGTTTCATCTCATCACGACTTAACCAACGCACTTCGGTAATTTCTTCTCCATCTGGGCGGGCATTTTCGGGATAATCGGTAATGGCTTCAAAGGCAATCATGATGGAGGCTGGAAATGGCCAGGCTTGTGATTGCAGGTAATTAATATCGTTGCAGTAGACACCGGCTTCTTCAAAGACTTCGCGCGATACGCACTCTTCAAAAGATTCACCGGGTTCAACAAAACCCGCAAAAGTTGAGAAACGTTTGTCGGGCCAAACGGGTTGGTGCCCAAGCAAAATACGATCGGCTGAATCTTTTACTAAAACAATTACTGCCGGATCCGTACGTGGATGATGTTGAGTTGAATCGGCGACGCACACACGAGCTGCGCCACCTAAATCACTCACCGTTGCTGCCCCGCACCGTGGACAGTTGGGATGCGCAGCATGCCAATTAACTAAACCAACAGCATGCATAGCAAGGGCTATTTCAATTTCATCGAGGTTACTACCTACTTCGCGCAACGTTGCAAAGCCTTCGAACTTTTCATCCTCAGTTGCCGGCTCATTAATCCACGTTGTTCGCCAAGCAAAATATGGCCTTTCATCATCACGGCCTAAACCTAAAAAGAAACGTTCACCTGTATTAAATGCGTTCAATTGCGTTGCAACATGTGCGGCATCACAGAAAATCAATGCATCGTCGGTAGCTGCAATTCGACCATCAATGATTTGAAGAATTAACGCCTTCTCCCATAATTGATCGAGGGATTGAGCATCCGTGCGCAGATGGCTGGCGCGATTTATCGGGGATAAGGATTGATTGCGCGCGCTCATAGGGGTGAACGCTACTAGCATCGCCCCATGCGCATAACATCGTGGAATCTGCTGCACGGGGAGGCGATACCGCCTGATAAAGAGGCCGATAAAACCGCACTCTTGAGCGCAGCCCTCGGCCAGCTAGCCAGCGATGTTATTGGTCTGCAAGAAGTTGATTATTTCTTAGAGCGATCTGGAAATCACAATCAGGTGGGCGTTGTTGCTTCGATGATGGCGGCATCGGATTGGGCTTTTGCACCTTCACTCATAGGCGATCCCGATAAAGATTGGCGCAATCCAATTGAAAGTGATGACACATTAATTACTAATAACAGTCAGATGTCGACTGGAGCATATGGAATTGGAATAGTCTCAAAGATTCCAGTTACTTCGTGGCATCGCTTAGATTTAAAGGGATCGCCTATCGGAGTTCTCATGGCATTTCCGGTAGATGGAAAGTTAAAGCGTTTTTACGTCCGCGATCATCCGCGCAGTGCACTTGCTGCACACCTAGATAATGGTTGGCTCATTATTAATACGCATCTTTCTTTTGTTCCAGGATTTTCATTAGCGCAATTAATCAAGATTAAGCGTTGGGCTAATACTTTAGGCGTGACCGAAAAATCGAAGATTCTAATTATGGGAGACCTGAATATTCCTCTGGCTAGTTTTGCCCGTGGCTTTAAATGGAAATCTCTAGCTACTCAACGAACTTTTCCAAGTTGGTATCCAAAAGTTCAGATCGATTACTTCTTATCGCAAACCTTGCGCGCTAAAGATGTTAGACATATTCAATATCCCCACTCGGGCATGAGCGATCATTTACCGCTACAGATTGAAGTTGATTAAGCCGACGCTGTGCTGGCATTAGCAATCAAAGCAACTAAAGCCGCTTCATCCAGCAAATCTGTTGGGCGATCCGTAGCGCCAGTAGGAACATAGTGAAAAGCTGCACTGATTTTTGAAATATCTGTGCCCGATAATTTTGCCCACGCTAAGCGATACATAGCTAACTGCACAGCTGCCGATGCATCCAACTTTGTTGAACCAGTTTTCCAATCCACAACTTCAAAACCATCGACCGTCGCATAGACGGCATCGATTCGACCACGCACCAATATGCCTGAAATAGTAGTTTCAAAGGGAACTTCTACGCGCACGGGAGTTCGCGTCGCAAATTCACTGTTCAACCACGTGCTCTTCAAAACTTCCAATGTGGAATCTTCTTCAAGGGGATCTAAATAATCTAAATATTCATCGCCAAATAAGGTCGCAGCATCAATGAATTGGCGTTCGACCCATAAGTGAAAGGCCGTTCCACGACGTGAATATTGATCTTGCCCACGCGGCATTGGACGTCGAATATTCAGGGCAAGTTCCTGCGGATCTTTATGCAGAGCAACAAGGGTTGACGTTGAAAGACGTGGAGGCAGCGCAACGTGAATAGTTTGATCTTTCACTTTGCGTTGCTCATTAATCAAAGTTTCGGCATCGCCAATCCATGAATTAATCTCAGCCGAACTAGATTCTTGCAGTGAATGACTGGGTGCAGATTTCACTAATTCAATTGCGGCATCAAATGCTTGGCGGCGATTACCTAATGGATCGCGTGGCCACTGTGCAGAGATTGGATTTTCAATCGTTGGGTTTTCCGCGCCATCTTCAGGTGCTGCGACATCACTAATTAACAAGCCACCTAACCCGTTTGCCGCGCTTGCAATCAATGTGAAGATCTCACTGGGAGCCACAGATTGTGTGCCATCTCGCCACCATGATGTTGTGCAGAGCAGATGCGATTTAGCGCGTGTGATTGCAACGTATGCAAGGCGCATCTCTTCACGCATCTTGATGTTATTCGTGCACTCTTTACCAAAGGCTTTTATTACCTTTGCCGCATCACTGTTCTTAGTTATGCCATCTAAAGAAAAGTGTGGGAGCTCGTGTGCATCTCCGCGAAGTTCAAATGGCACATGCTTTTCATTCTTAATCCAGTTATCAGAATCACCGGTATTGCCACCAGGAAATGTTCCTTCAGCTAATCCGGGCACAACAACTACATCCCACTCGGCACCTTTTGCCATATGAATCGTCAATATCTGCACGACATCACTGCGAATTTCAGGTGCACCTGCTTTTAATCCGCCTTCAGCATCGGCAGCTATATCAAGCCAGACTAGGAAGGCTGAGACCGTTCCACCTGTGCGCTCGAACTTAGCTGCTTCATCGAGGAAGCGGTCTAAATGTCTGCGACCAGATTGATTTCCATCGCGCAGAGTTATTTCACTTTCTAAAGTTAAGTAATTTTCGATTTCGCTAATCAGATCAGTTATCTGGCCACCAGTGCGCGAACGTAATCGACGTAAGTCGCTAGCAAAGCGAATTAAACGTTGATAACCAATATCACTGAAGCCGTATTTCTTAGCATCGGCAATTTCATCTAAAGCATCGATGACTGAGCCGGAAAATTGATCATCGGCCTCTAACTGTTCTGGGTTTCCTGCTGCAATTTTTTTAATAAATGTCTTGGAATCGGCATGCATGGCTTTTGCACGCTCGCGTGAGAAAGTTCCAAGAGCTGCAATGTCGCGTGGTCCCAAGTTAATTCGTGGTCCAGTGAGATGACGCATGAGCGCGGAGCCTGCATCTGGATCAGTAATTATCTTTAACATTGTTACAACATCGGCTACTTCTGGAACATGAATCAATCCGCCGATTCCAATAACTTCCACGGCGATTCCAGCTTCATGCAACGCGGCTTCAATCGCAGTAATCTGACTTCGCTTGCGCACAAGAACGGCGCAACTCTTGCCGGTGGAGGGCGCCCAGTTTTTCTGTACGTATTCAGTAATCGCCTGTGCCTCAGCATCAATAGTTTCAAAGATTCCATAGGCAACTTCGCCTTTGCCAGCTTGTGGTCGCGCTTCTAGTTCAACAACTTGCTGACCGCCCGCTAACTTAATTTCACCGCTAATACGATTTGCAACTGACAAAATCATTTCATCATTGCGAAACGTTGTTGGTAATGAGAACTGCGCCTTACCCACTTGATCCGCGTTCTTAGGGAAATACTTAGCAAAAGATGCCATGGTGCCGGCAGAGGCTCCACGCCATGTATAAATAGCTTGCGATGGGTCTCCCACTGCCATTACTGGATGACCACCCCCGTAGAGAGATGAAAGCATTCGCACCTGTGATTGGGAGGTATCTTGATATTCATCGAGTAAAACAACTCGGTACTTACCGCGCTCTAACACACCAACATCGTCAAAGTTCTGAGCAATATCTGCAGCTAGTGACATTTGATCATCAAAGGAGAACTCCCCTGCTGCTTTGCGACGTTGCATAAACACTTCGACCATTGGTAGCAGTGAGTTCCTCTGACGCATAGCTTTAGCAACATCTCGAACTTCAGCATTGCTGCTTCCGCTCAGAGGTTGTAATGAAGCTAAAACTTCATTGCCAATTCGCTCAATCTCTTCAGCTTTTACTTGATGCTCAAGCATTAATTTGGATAGCCCCAATAAATCTTTGATAACCGTACTGACTGCGCTCTGATTACGATACGAATCATCTGACCAGTTGCGCACGACATCAGATGCAATCTGCCAAATTGCTGCTTCACCCAACGGCTCTGTATCTGCGTCAATACCATAACGAATTGCATGTTCACTCAGGAGCTTGCCTGCATAAGAGTGATAGGTAGTAACAGATGTGGAAGTCGAAGTAATGTGTTTGAACTCAGGAAGTGCAGCTAATTGACGTAGGCGCTTTCGAATTCGTACCGATAATTCACCCGCAGCTTTGCGCGTAAAAGTAAGACCCAGAATTTGATCAGGTGTAACAAAACCATTAGCAACTAAATACAAAACACGGTTCGACATCGTTTCAGTCTTACCCGAACCGGCACCAGCAATTACTATGGCAGGTTCTAGTGGGCTACTAATAATTTCGGATTGATACGTTGTCACAGACTTAAGTCCAAGCTTTGCAACTATCTCTTCCGGTGAATATTTAGCTACTCGCTCCATGTTTGTAAATGTCACTGCTCAATCACCGTCCGTCCATCATTTTGAACGGGACACGATTTACGCACTGGGCAGCCTTTACAGCGCTTATTTACGGTGGCAAAGAAAGTAGCAGCACCCATGCCTTCGGCGATCTGATTGAGTTTTTCTTTTGTTGCCTCGACATCGATGGCATGTTGTGGTCTAAGCGTTGCACCTGCGGTGCTTGTGCCTAGATAAACCAGTTCTGCTCCAGCGCTGATATTTCCTTGAGTAAATCCACCTTCGGCAATTCCCACTTGATAGCTAGCAAGTTGCAGATTTTCTTTTGCTTCCTTGAGTGAGATTGCAGTTCCACCGGTCTTAAAATCAATAATGAAAAGTGAACCATCGGCTTCAACTTCTAATCGATCCACACTTCCCCGAATTCGAGCACGGCCTAACTTCACATCAAATCTAATTTCTGCATCAACAACTTCTCGTTTTGTTTCATTGTGATAGGTGACGAACTTTTCAAGCATTGTCACAGCGTTCTCAAGATGTGAGGCACTGACCCATCCGGAATCTGGATCGATGAGCTTCCATGAACTCTTTAGATTTGCAATCAAATCCTGCTTAGATGTTCCAGGCTCTTGCACCATCTTGGCGGCAAAAGCGTGAATAGCAGAACCTAGAACTTGCGCAGTGCTATCGCCATCGGTTCCACCATTGTTTTGCAGGAACCATTTCACTCCGCACTCAACAAAAGTTTCTGC
>Ga0208496_1000669_pt1 | contig 12417 bp, 8 predicted proteins | sample CryBogmetaGMA2M_FD_184552 | JGI IMG/M metagenome (GOLD analysis project Ga0208496, IMG submission 184552) | Freshwater microbial communities from Crystal Bog, Wisconsin, USA - MA2M (SPAdes) | ecosystem: Environmental > Aquatic > Freshwater > Lake | place: Crystal Bog, Wisconsin, USA | collected... | reverse complement strand
AATATCTACACCTGCATTGAGTGCGGCAGCATTCTTGAGCGCTGCTGTGACACTGCCAGCCGCTGCAATATGATTTTCTTTAATCAAAATTCCATGCCAGAGTGCAAGACGTTGGTTCTGGCCACCACCAATACGTACGGCATACTTTTGAGCCTGCCGTAAACCAGGAATCGTCTTACGGGTGTCTAATACAGCGCAACCCTTTGGGTTAGGGCTTACGCCAGCAATGGCATCCACATGCTGACGGGCAATGCTGGCAGTCCAAGAGAGGGTTTGTAAGAAGTTAATACAGGTACGCTCTGAAGAGAGCAGGGCTTGAGAGTCTGCCTCAATATCGCAGACTTTAGTATCGGCTTGCATGAGATCACCCTCAATGTAATGCCAAGTGACCTTAGCATTTGGATCGAGTTTCTTGAGGGTACCCTCGAACCAATCTACACCGCAGAGAACAGCTGCTTGGCGAACCACTAATCGTGCATGAACTACCTTACTTGGAACTAGCTTTGCAGTCCAATCACCAGTACCAATATCTTCCAAGAGGGCATCATGAATATTGCGTTGACGCGCCTGCTCAAGTGTTTCGTTGTCATCAAACATAAATTAAGCAGCGCCTATATTTTTCACAAAGCCATGTTGTGCTTTAGCCAAGAGATCAGGATGGTTTTTGGTGAAGTCGAGCATACGCTCAATACATCCCAATGCTTTCACCCGAATAGGCTCTTCAATGAAAATTTCACCAGTAGCATTTTCTAAGCAATCTAAAATTCCTTGTAGTCCATTCATTGCCATCCAAGGACAGTGAGCACAACTCTTACACGTTGCGCTATTACCAGCAGTGGGCGCTTCTATCAATATCTTGTGAGGAGCGAGCTGGCGCATGCGATGCAAGATGCCTTTATCGGTTGCGACAATATATTCAGTAGCAGTGCCATCAACTACTGCCTTAATCATGGCAGAGGTAGAACCTACAACGTCTGCAAGGTCAACGACTGCTTGCGGTGATTCAGGATGAACCAAAATCATGGCGTTTGGATGGGCCGCCTTTAAAACCTCCAACTCAGCTGCTTTAAATTCATCGTGAACAATACAAGCGCCATTCCATAACAACATATCGGCGCCGGTTTGCTCCTGAATGTAGTGTCCTAAGTGACGGTCTGGTGCCCACAATATTTTTTTGCCTTCAACGTTGAGTTGATGCACGATGGCAAGAGCGCAAGAGCTAGTTACCATCCAATCGGCTTGTGCTTTCACTGCAGCACTAGTATTGGCATAGACCACTACTACGCGATCAGGGTGCAGAGCACGAAAGGCAGCAAAGTCTGCAGCATCGCATCCTAAATCTAAAGAACAGGTTGCATCTAAGTCTGGCATGAATACCCGTTTTTCTGGACTCAGAATTTTTGCAGACTCGCCCATGAAGCGCACGCCAGCCACAATCAAATTTTTGGCAGGATGATTTCTACCAAAGCGTGCCATCTCCAGTGAATCAGCAACATAACCCCCAGTCTCTAATGCGAGATCCTGAATATCACCATCAACATAGTAGTGCGCAACTAAGGTGGCATCTTTTTCAACCAAGAGTTGTTTAATGCGGGCAATGACCACAGCCTTTTGAGTCTCATGAAGCTGAGGTGGAGTCTTGGCCCAGGCCTGGGCGGTGCAAGTTAATCCAGCAGCATCTTGCTGGGGGTAATCAAAGGAAATAGGACTGCTAACAGTTGAATTCATATGAAATCTTAACCTGTCCATGGTTTTTATACTTAAATGAGCTATGCCACTGTAATAATTGATATTTCTAATGGGGCTATTTTGGTTGATACCAGCGTATTAGTCTAATATTTGTGTGGTGACTTCCAGTGCTACTGATCTTATAAGGAAACACCCATGTTATCTATTTTTTAACGCATTTGATGTCACATCAAAATTGTAGGACCAGTTTCAATTTAGTTTAATGATGTCATTATTGAATCCGCATACGTTCAGCTTAATGTTTTAGGATATATTGATGCATGTCTAAATTTTTGCTTACCATGCAATACGAGGAAGATATTTTCCTGCCTATTTATTTGCGTCATTATTTGAAATATTTTTCACCAGAGAATATTTTTGTTATTGATCATGGCTCCTCTAGAAATATTGTTCCTCAGGGCATTAACCGAATTTATATACCTCGTGATCGTCCTTTTTCTGAAAAATCTAGACTTGAGCTTATAAAAAATATTTCTCAAGGATTGCTAGAGTATTACGATTTTGGTTTATACACCGATTGCGATGAATTGATCTCACTTGAGGGGGTTAGTGATCAAGCATTAATGGGCAATGAAATTACCTACGTCGCTGGGTTTGAAGTTTTCGCCGCAAAGACAGAGAATGGCTCGCGCCTATTAGGTTTAATAAACCCTAATGAGTGCAAGCCACTCATATTTAATCAAATACCTGCTTGGACTGCAGGGTTTCATTGTTCTGGCGCTATTCCCATAACACTCTCTATTCCGTTGGCACACATACGCTATATAGATCCAGCTATTGCCCGAGATCGCCTTAAAAGTCGACAAAAGGTTTATGAAACCTTACATGCCTATGAAAAGGGGTTGATGGTTGACTATCACTGGTCTTTAGGTGAGCAAGAGTTGAATAATTTTTATCAGTTTCTTAGTACTATCAATTGGTCACAAGCCCGACTGATGACATTCCAGTCAGTTGAATTCGCTCAGCTATTTAATATCAACCCTGAGGGCTCGCGGGGCCCAGAAAATGAGCATCTATTTGCTCCAAAAGGCGATTGGAAGTTATTTAAAAATGATTTTTGGGACTTAAGTACTTACTTTCCAACCCTATTGGCTAATAGTTAACTAATCTTATTTGGCTCAGTTGAGGGTTGTAACTGACTTATAAAAGCACCATAAGAGCGCATCTACTAGTATTATTTTGCTGAATATGAGTATCGTTACTCATGGCAGCACCCCTGGGACTGCAGAAAACATATATAAAAATGAGTGGTATTTATGGCGCTAAGTATTAAAAAGCAATTGTCTGAAGCTCAAGATTTAGAGCGACAAGGTAAGTCTGCAGATGCTATTCAAGCTTACCAGGAGATTTTGAAGCAGGCACCAGGAAATGCTGCAGCTCTTCATGGTCTTGCGATATTGGCATTCAATGCTAATCAATTAAAAGAGGCTTTAGAATTTTTTACTGCCGCAGTGCAATCTGAACCAGACAATGCGCTATACCATCGAAACCTGGGTGAGTTGTGTCGCCGCTTAGGTAAGTTTGATCAAGCTATGTTATGCGCCAAGGCTGCCGCAAAACTAGATCCCAAAGATCCTGAGCCAAACTACAACCTCGGTTTGGTCTATAACGATCTTGGTGATGCCACCAAGGCTATTGCAGCCTACCGAAAGGCTGTCAAAATCAATCCGAAGCATGGTCTTGCTTGGAATAATTTAGGCTCTGCCTTAGAGCAGCAGGGTAACAAGAAAGCAGCACTCTCTGCATATGAAAAAGCGGTAGCGATTAATCCGATCCATGCTGAAGCACAAAATAACCAAGGCGCTATTTATAGCGAAATGGGAAAATTGGAAGAAGCTCGGGCTAGCTTTAATGCTGCAATAGCTGCAAAGCCTGATTTTGTTGAGGCTCATTACAATCTTTCTTCCCTAAAGACTTATTCGCTTGATGATCCTCATTTGGCGATGCTTGAACAAGTCTTTGCTCGACGCGATAGTTTGACCATTGAAGCGCGTATCCGCTATGCATTTGCTATCGGCAAAGCCTTGGATGATATTGGGCGTTATGACCAAGCATTTGCTGCATATGAAGAGGGAAACCGCTTACAGCATTCTATTCTTCCTATAGATGAAGCAAATGCAGACGCTTTAGTCGAATCCATTCAAACAGTCTTCACGAAGACATTTTTTGAGAAAAGAAAAAAATGGGTAGGTGAAGTTGATAAGAAGCGGGTTCCAATCTTCATTGTCGGTATGCCAAGATCTGGAACCACCTTATTGGAGCAGATTCTTTCTACCCATGGTTCTGTTTACGGCGCTGGAGAGTTGGTGGATTTAAATAATGTGATCCAAGCAGCAACAGGAGCAATTGATGCAGAACCGTTTGCCAATCATGTCATTCATTTAACAGAAGAAAATATCCGAGAAATTGGGAATCAATATTTAGAAAAAGTATGGAAGTTATCACCTAAAAGTCATTTTATTACGGACAAGATGCCGGCCAATTTCTTTTATATTGGTCTAATTCATTTGGCACTTCCCAACGCAAAAATTATTCATGCAATGAGAGATCCTATGGACTCTTGTTTCTCATGCTACTCCCGCTTATTTAACGATACGATGGAGTTTGCATATGACCTAAGTTCTTTAGGAAAATATTACCGTCGTTACATTACCCTCATGCGCCATTGGCATGCTGTACTGCCAAAAAATACGATTCTTGATTTGGCTTACGAAGAGATGGTGGCTGATACAGAAGGGCAGGCCCGCCGCGTTCTAGAGTTTGTAGGTCTTCCTTGGGATGAAAAGTGCCTTGATTTTCATAAAAATGACCGCCTCGTTAAAACTGCCAGTGTTGCTCAGGTGCGTAAGCCAATCTACAAAACTTCGGTTGCCCGTTGGAAGCATTTTAAAAAATATCTACAACCACTCTTGAGTGCAGTGAGCGAATTTAGGACGAATGCACCCGATGATATAGTTAATCAAGTAGAGGTGGCTCCTACTCAGATCCTAGGCAATATCGATCCAAACCAAACGCGCACGCTGATAGAACAATCGCTGCAATTGCAGGGCCAAGGGCAACATCAAACAGTCATCGATCGCCTGCTAATCGAAATCCCAAAATATGAGCAAGATCCTAATTTAGCGGTTTTATTTCATCTCCTCGGAATATCTTTATATCGCTTAAATCGTTTTGCTGATGCTAAGCAGATCTATGAGCGCGCCTTACAAGTACAGCCCAATTTCCCATCTGCCTTAAATAGCCTAGGATTTTTGCTGCAGGATGTCGGCTATCTTCTAGAGGCCAAAAATGCTTTTGAGAGGGCCTTAGAGCTTGCGCCAGAGTTGGCCATGGCGCGTCTTAACTTAGGCATGGCCCAGTTAAAGTTGGGTGACTTTGAAAATGGGTTTGAAAACTATGAAGCGCGCTGGACGGGTTCAGCCGAAAGTGCCCAAGGAACTTTTTCAAAGCCTGACTGTCCCTTACCTTTATGGAATGGGGAGGGCCATACTGAAAATAAGACACTTTTAATAATTACTGAGCAAGGCTTTGGAGATACTTTCCAATTTGCGCGTTATTTAGATCTCGTGTCTCAGCGTTTCATGAAGGTAGGCTTTGTTTGCTCTGCGCCTACGTTGCGCGTCATAGAGTGGGCATTCAATCATCAGGTTACTTTATTCACACACATGCCACGAGATTATGGAACTTGGGATTATCAATGTGCCCTAATGTCATTGCCTCGCCTTTGTAAAACCCGCCTGGACTCCATTCCAAATAATGTGCCATATCTTAAGGTGCCAGATCCTGCCCGCCATCACTGGCAAGATCGCTTGGCTAAAGCGTCACCTGGCCGCTTTAGAGTTGGAATTGCCTGGGCTGGGCGTCCTGTACATCAGTATGACTCTCGCAGAAGCTTGAAATTCGAACAAATTTTGCCCCTCTTGCAGATACCAGCAATAACTTGGGTCAGTCTACAAAAATGGACGCCGCAAGAAGTGCGCCCATCGATACCGTCTAATGTTGATTGGATCGATTGGACGGATGAGATTCAGGATTTTGCTGATACTGCGGCTCTAGTCCAAAACCTAGACTTAGTGATTTCTATCGACTCATCGATGGTGCATTTAGCTGGGGCCCTAGCTAAGCCTGTTTGGATGTTGAATCGTTTTGATTCAGAGTGGCGCTGGCTTAATGGACGTAGCGATAGCCCATGGTATCCAAGTCTTAAAATATTCAACCAGCCTTCTTTTGGTGATTGGGGAAGTGTAATTAATCAAGTTGGCTCGGAGTTGCAACGTTTACCCCGTGCCAATGTACCAGCGCTGGCAAGACCTCCAGTGAATGCGCCGGCATCAAGCCCTGTTAGCCCTGCACCACCCCAAAACACGCTCACTATAGAGCAGGCCCTACAACTTGCAAATCAGTTGCAAGTTTCTGGTCGTCTGAACGAGGCTGAGCAAATCTTAAAAGGAGTTTTGAAGGCCGATCCAAAACAAGCACATGCCTTGCACTTATTAGGAGTGGTTACATATCAGGCTGGACAATCACTGCTTGCTCTTGATTTAGTCAAGCAGGCCATTGCCATACAGCCGCAATCTGCATTATTTGAGAGCAACTTAGCTGAGATGTCACGGCAACAAGGACGCATAGAAGAGGCTATTGCACATGGGAAAAGAGCAGTAGAGATCGATCCAACAATGGCATCAGCACATAGTAATCTTGGCATTGCCTTGTTTGATGCAAAAAATTATGATGAGGCTGAGTCTAGTCATCTACAGGCACTTGCTTTATTTCCAAATCTGCTCCAGTCTTTGAATAACCTTGGCAGCATTGAACGCGCTCGCCAGAATAAAAGTAAAGCGCTCGAATGGTATCGTAAGGCGCTCTCCGTCAACCCTGATTTTTTAGAGGCACTCACTAATATAGGTGCGGTGTTAGTTGAGGAGGATCGTCCTGAGGAGGCGATTGAACCGCTCTTAAAGGTGCTTCATTCTTATCCAACCTCACCAGAAGCCCTTTGTAATCTTGGACTGTCGTATTTCAAACTAGATGATTTTGAAAAAGCTGCTGGACTTTTGCGGCGCTCTCTTGAAAGTAGGCCAGGTTATGTGGAAGCCTCCATTGGGCTTGCACGGGTCCTGCATGAAACTGAAAACACAGCTGAAGCTGAAACCATCCTGCTTGATGTATTAAAGGGTGATCCACTAAAAATAGACGCATGGTGTTTGCTAGGTGTCATTTATACCGAAGAATTCAATACAGAAAAAGCGGAATATGCTTATCAGAAGGCTTTAGAAATTGATCCAGCCAATGCCGATGCATTAACTGGAATAGCTAACTTGCGTTTAGAGGCAGGTCAAATTGACGAATCCGAAGCATTATTAATTCAAGCCCTTGAAAAAGATCCTAATAATTTAGGTGCACGCTTTCATTTGAGTCAAACCAAGAAGGTGATTGCAGGAGATACAAATTTAGCTGCTCTTGAGGCAATGAGTGTCAATTCCGAAAGCTTGTCACATGATAAGCAGGTATCACTTCATTACGCATTAGGTAAATGCTATGATGACTTAGGTGAATTCGATAAAGCCTTTCCTCATTTTTTAGCTGGTGCTGAATTAAAAAGAAAGAAACTTTTATATAGTGCTGAAGCAGATGCAGCGCGCACTAATCAGATTATCGAAACCTTTACGCCAGAGTATTTGGCGAGTCTTCAAGGTGCTGGGAACATTAGTAAGTCTCCTATCTTTGTTCTTGGTATGCCGCGCTCTGGTACTACCTTGACCGAGCAAATTATTGCTAGTCATCCCAGCGTATTTGGAGCAGGGGAATTGCATGATTTTTTAGATATCGCAAACCACCTCCCTGGTACTCCAGCAGGACAAATCTATCCTGATAATCTCATTGGGTTGACTAAAGAATCTATCACGGCCTGGGGAGATGAATATATTGAGCGGACTCGGAAGTTGAGTGCTGATCCACATATTACCGATAAGATGCCAGCAAACTATATGGCCCTCGGTTTAATTTCGTTAGCATTGCCTAATGCCAAAATTATTCATGTGAAGCGCAATCCAGTCGATACCTGCCTATCTTGCTTTACTCGCTTATTTAATCGCCACCAAGATGCTACCTATAACCTTGCTGAGATGGGCAAGCACTATATGAATTACATGCGCATCATGGATCATTGGCGTAGTGTGCTACCAGCTGATAGTTTTATTGAGGTGCAATACGAAGATATTGTGGCCGATATGGAGGGTGAGGCTAAACGCTTAATCCGTGCGCTGGGCTTGAAGTGGAATGCTGCTTGCTTATCATTTTATAAAAACGAACGCAAAATTCGTACAGCTAGCGTCACCCAGGTTCGACAGCCGATATATAAGAGTTCAGTAGAGAGATGGCGACACTATGAAAAGCATCTTGACCCTTTACTAAGCGAACTAAAGTCACTTCTTCCATAAGCAATGAAAAGGCTTTTATTGGGTAGTGTATGGAGCTTTTGTATTGCCTACTTTCTTGGAGCCTGTTCGATATCTCCTACTCCCCCAGCAGGAGATGCCTCACTCAGTCTTGCCACCAAGATGGGGTGGATTAAGGATCTTATTCCGCCTGCAGAGTCGAGTAAATTTTCTTTGCTCACATTGCGAAACTCAAGTCGACCAATAAATGGCGCTCTCTGGATTTATATTGAAGGCGATGGTCATATTTGGAGCGGTGATTATCCAAGTGATGATCCAACTCCTATCAGAGCCATTGGTCTTGAGTTGGCCTTAAAGCAGCCTGAGGGTGCGGCCGCCTATTTAGCTAGACCTTGTCAATTTATTGGGGCATCTATAAATCCCTCTTGTAAGCCAGTGCTGTGGAATGATGAACGTTATTCAGAAGCAGTTGTGAGCACTCTGAATCATGGGGTAGATGTTTTAAAGGCAAAGGTGGGGGCACAAAAGATTGTTTTGGTGGGTTACTCCGGCGGCGCTGCTTTATCCTTGCTCCTTTCAGCTCGCAGGCAAGATATTGTAGAAATCGTGACGATTGCAGGCAATCTAGATATAGACGCATGGGCTAGCTACCATCAACTTTTACCTTTGCGGGGTTCGCTCAACCCACTGGCCTTTGTAAATCAAATTCAAGCTATCCCGCAAATTCATTTTGTGGGGGATCGAGATGAAGTGGTGCCGGTATCTCTTACTGAAGGTTGGGCAAAGCGTTATCCTATGAGTTTCTACCCTACAATCATCGCATTACCTGAAAATGATCATGTGTGTTGCTGGGTAGAACAATGGCCTAATTTATGGAAACAAATTCCTCATCGTTAATCTGTATATGAAACCAAGCTCAAAAAATATTGTGTGGCAAATTGGTGATGTTAAGCCAGAAGAGCGCTTTGCTATGTTGCAACAGCGCCCATTGACACTATGGTTAACTGGCTTGAGTGCTGCTGGTAAATCTACTTTAGCATTTGCCTTAGAGCGAGCATTACTTGAGGCAGGACATCCGTGCTTTGTATTGGATGGCGATAATGTTCGTCATGGTTTAAATCAAGATCTAGGATTTGGGACGGCCGATCGTTCTGAAAATATTCGTAGAATTGCAGAAGTAGCAAAACTAATGAATGATGCTGGGCTCATTGTGATTACCGCCTTCATCTCTCCATTTCGGGAAGACCGACTTAAGGCAAGACATATTATCGGAGAAGGCGTATTCCAAGAGATCTATGTTGACGCAGATTTAGCAACATGTGAACTGCGTGACCCAAAAGGTCTTTATGCTAAAGCGCGGCGCGGAGAGGTAGCAGAATTTACCGGGATCTCATCTCCTTATGAGCCACCACTTAGTCCCGAGCTGATCGTACATAACTCCTCAGGGACGCAACAGGTTTCGCTAGAAATGTTGTATCAATTTGTGCAGCAGAAAATGAATGAGGCATCTTCAAGTCATGCCTAAACTAGTTCCAGTAGTCATTCCTTATTTTCGAGCACCCGATGCGCTAAAGGTGACCCTAAAGCATCTAGAGTCACAGCGTGGGGTACAGACGCTTCCCTTTATTCGGGATAACTCTACTGATAATATTTTATTTACTCGAGCAATTAATGAAGGAATAAGAAAATACATACACCAAGAAAAGCATGACTATATTTTGATCTTGAATCAAGATGCTTTTTTACATGATGAATGTCTAGAGCAATTAGTTCTGGCAATGGACCATTCGCCCACGGCAGGAATGTGTGCGCCGATTGCACTCTCACCAAATAAGTCTGTCAACTGGGCTGGCTCGGCTGCTGCCTTTCCATGGGGGCAACATATTGCTTATGACTTAACGAAACTACCTAAGGCACCTTTTCAGACCTATTGGCTTAATGGTGCTTGCATGCTTCTGCGCGTTTCCATGATTTGGGAGATCGGGCTTTTTGATGAGAATATGAAATTCATCTGCTCGGATGCTGATTACTCATTTACTGCTAGAGCACGAGGCTGGGATTGTCTGGTAGTGCCAACTGCTTTTGTCGAACATGAGCCGAGCGGTAGCGGTAAAGATAGCGATCTTTTTCTGACAAAAGTTAAGCTAGAAGATCAGATCTATTTTTCTCGGAAATGGGTTACTGGGGATTTATACAAATCACTCTCGCTTGAGGGTCCGCAATTAACCCCTGAATTTATCCGAACGCAACTAGAAAAAACTCAAACAGAACTGAATGTTTGTAACAATATGATCAATGCGCAAGGACAGTCTTCATGAAAATTCTCGTAATCTCTGATGCGAATGGTCTTGATGGTGCCCAAGGCTCCTTGCGATTTGCTACTCGCTATTGGAAAGAGCAATTGGGCTGGGAGATTGATGTATTCGCACCAAGAGGAGGGGATGAGTTAGCAGAGGAGACTCGTCATATTCTGACGCAAGCCGGAATGAACCCTATCACCAAGTTATCTCAAGAAACGCCTTACAAAGTGGTATTGGTTAATTCCTTTTTGAATATTGATTACCTCGATAAGATTGGCAACATTCCAGTGGTGTTTTGGGTGCACGAAGCAGATACCGTCCTATGGGCAGCAAACATCACGGTGCCAAAGATGAAGCAATTGTTTGCCCGCCCCCAAAAGATTATTTTTTCTACCCCTTATCAAGCAGAAACTGTCTTTCGAAGTTTCGTATATCAAATACCCTTAGAGCAAATCGCTATTATTCCTTATGGTATTGAGCCGGTTGAGATACAAATTCAAGAAAAACAAAATGATGGCGTATTGAAATTATCTTGGCTTGGTAATGTGATTGCCAGAAAGCGACCCGCAGATTTAGTCAATGCTGTAATTGGTTTACAAAAAGAATTTCCTGTCACCGCTAATTTCATTGGTTCTCTTGGCGACTCTTATAGTCTTGGACAGGAGTTCACTGATTTTATTAACAAGCCACCAGAATATATTTCATGGAGTGGAGCGACGACTAGGCCGCAAGCACTCGAGGCTGTAACGCAATCTGATATTTATTGTCAAACTTCTGGAGATGAATCTTTTGCGCTAGCTCCTCTAGAAGCTGCGGCACTTGGTGTACCTGTTATCCTGGCTAATTTGCCGGTCTACCAATTCGTTGGGTGGAAGCATGGCGAGAACTGCCTGCTATATACCCCTGGTGATGTTTTGGCCCTGGCGCAATGCATTCGGGAGTTGCGCAACAATCCCAACCTACGAATATCCCTAGCCAATAAGGGTAGGGTGCTTTCACAGCTGCATAACGGTAATCTTTTTCTCAATCGAATTACCCAAGTGATGAGTACATGGGGTGTTGATTGACGATTGCTGCCGAACTTACCATTGTCTGTGTAGCCTATAAACGCTACGAGAGCATTCCCGTCTTGATTCATAGTTTGCTTGTGCAAACAGTCAAAAATTTCAAGCTCTTGATATTGCATGATGCATATGATGAGCAGATGGATGTCTTGCTATCACAGTACAAGGCCCAATATCCTGCAATCCTTGATTACGCCTTTACCGAAGTGAGACACAATGACTATGGCCACTCCTTGAGAGAAATCGGAATTCGCTTAGCGAATACACCTTATCTTTTGCTAACAAATGATGACAACTATTACTGCCCCATCTTTGTGGAAAAAATGATGCAGGCCCTACAAACCCATCAGGCCGATATTGTGTTGTGCGACATGATTCATAGTCACAACAATCCAGGGGGTCATCAACAACCCCCTTACTCGCTCCTAAAAACTGCCCCACAGCCCGGGTCAGTGGATATCGGCTGTTTTATTGTGAGAACAAGCCTAGCAAAGCAGGTTGGCTTTCGGGACAAGGGGCACGACGGAGATGCCACCTTTTTTGCTGACATCTTGCGCCAAAACCCGCAAATACGGGTTGCCAAGGTCAATCAGGTCCTTTTTGTTCATAATTAATTGAAAAATAAGGGTAAATCCCCCAATAAAAGGCATCAAAACAGTGCGTGAATCATGGTTTTGTAATAGAACTTTTGATATATTAAGTGCTTGTTTTTGATGTAAATCAAACCTTTGTAACTTTTACCCCATATTTCCGTATAACTCGACCTAAATAATAAAAATAACAAATGAATAAGGCCTACCGAATCATCTGGAATAAAGCACGCAAGTGCTTAATGGTCGTCGGGGAAAATGTTAAATCACGCGGTAAGAGTAGTAGCCGCAGCAAATCCATTCTGAATGCAGTCTC
>Ga0208496_1000667_pt1 | contig 12419 bp, 9 predicted proteins | sample CryBogmetaGMA2M_FD_184552 | JGI IMG/M metagenome (GOLD analysis project Ga0208496, IMG submission 184552) | Freshwater microbial communities from Crystal Bog, Wisconsin, USA - MA2M (SPAdes) | ecosystem: Environmental > Aquatic > Freshwater > Lake | place: Crystal Bog, Wisconsin, USA | collected... | reverse complement strand
CCGCTATGCCGGCGTGGTGCGTGCACAGGCGCGCGAAGTTGATCGCATTCTGTCGGCCTGGGTTCGTGGGCAGGCTTTATGCTGTCTACTTCTTGCGTTGTATTATGCGGTTGCGCTGTCCTTGGTGGGGCTTGATCTTGGATTAATCGTTGGTATGTCTGCGGGGATGCTGTCGTTCATTCCTTATGTCGGCAGTATCACCGGATTGGTCTGCGCGGTCGGGCTGGCGCTAGCGCAGTTCCCGACCTGGGGCGGCGTTGCCATGGTCGCCATGGTGTTCGTCGTCGGCAACATCCTGGAAGGCTATGTAATCTACCCCCGTTTTCTCGGCGATCGCGTTGAATTGCATGCGGTATGGGTGATCTTCGCACTGCTTGCTGGAGGTGCTGCGTTTGGTTTTGTAGGTGTTCTGCTTGCGGTGCCGGTGACTGCAATGATCGGTGTGCTGCTCCGCTTTTGGCTACGACGCTATTTGCAAAGTCCGCTTTATCTGGATCCCCCCAAACAACCCTATGAACCCGGTCCGGGGCGGCGATGATGGATATGCGCCAATTAGCACTGCCGTTTGCACGTGGATCGCAGTTTACCGATGCAGGCTTTCTGCGAGCGCCGTCGAACCATGACGCCCTGGCTTGGATGGACCGCGACAGTGCCTGGCCGCTTGGGCGTTTGGCGCTTTGGGGCACGGCGGGCTGCGGTAAGACACATTTGCTCCATATTTGGGCGCAGCGCGTGGGCGCAGATTTGCTAACGCTGCAAGAACTGCCTTCCACACCACCGGCCCGCCCTCTGGCGCTCGACGATGCGGATCTCGCACCCGAATTAGCTCTGCTCCACATTTTGAATGCTGCAGTCGAGGCCGGATTGCCGGTCTTACTTGCCGCCCGTCGCCCGCCATCACGTTGGAACGTGGGATTGCCTGATTTAGCCAGCAGGTTACGAGCAACGTCTGCGGTTGAAATTCGCCCTCCAGAGGATGGCTTACTGCGCGCCTTGCTGGCGAGCCAACTGGCGGAGCGGCAATTGCGGGTGGATGAGACCGTCCAGGCCTGGATGTTGCTGCGCTTGGCGAGAACTCCGGCTGCGATCCGCGAGGCGGCAGCGCGGTTGGACCATGCCTCACTGGCCACGTCAGGTCGGTTCACGCAGCGTCAGGCGGCGCAGGTGCTGGCCGGATTGGCCGATACAATTGGCAGCGACGATCCGTCATCGCATCATCATCAGACTGTCTTGCGCATAGACGAGCACACGGCAGCATTCGAACCGGGATTGTTTTAGAATGCCTCGCCCCAAAGCGCGGACCCAAGCCATGAATGTGAACGAGCTACCTAGCCATAGCGCGCCAACCGATAGCCCACTAGCGCTCGGTTTTGGGTCGCCGGAGCGGTTCCTGAATCGGGAATTATCCTGGTTGGATTTCAACCATAGGGTTGTCGAAGAAGCCGAAAATACCCGCCACCCGCTGTTGGAGCGCGTGCGCTTCGTATCCATCAGCGCGGGTAATTTGGACGAGTTCTACTCCGTACGGGTTGCCGGCCTGATTGGCCAAGCAAAGGCGGGACTGACGAAATTATCGCCTGATGGTCGAACGCCCGCGCAGCAATTACTTGCAGTTGAGGCGCGCTGCACCACTCTCATGGGCGAGCAGTTGCGCGTTTGGCATCAACTCCGTGCCAAACTTGCACAGGCGGGCATCACGCTCGTCGAGCCCCTGGCGATGACGCAGGCGGATCGGGGGTGGCTGGAAGCCTGGTTCATGGAGCGGGTCTTCCCGGTCTTAACTCCACTTGCGATCGATCCTGCGCACCCTTTCCCATTTATCCCCAATATGGGCCTGGTGATGGCGTTGCGGCTATACCGCGACTGGGACGGCGTGAGCATGCGTGCCCTGATCCCACTGCCGGCGCAAGCAGAGCGATTTATCCGCCTGCCGTCCGTTGAGGGCAGCCCGGAAATTCGCTTTCTGCTGCTGGAGGACTTGGTTGGCATGTTCCTGGACCGACTGTTTCCGGCGTTCCGGGTGCAGGGCCAAGGCATGTTCCGATTGATCCGGGACACAGATGTGGAATTCGAAGAAGAGGCTGAAGACCTCGTCCGCAGCTACGAAACCGCCCTGAAACGTCGGCGACGGGGGGTGGCAATCCATTTGTCCATCAACGAGGGCATGCCAGACGATCTGCGCGAGTTTGTCATCGACGAGTTGGAAGCTCATGCGGAGGAAGTCCATATCCAAGACGGCATTCTTGGGCTGGTTGATGTTAAACAACTGATCGTAGACGACCGGCCAGACCTGCTGTTCGTGCCCTATACGCCGCGGTTTCCCGAACGTATTCGCGATTTTGCTGGTGATTGCTTCGCTGCCATTCGTGCCAAGGACATCATTGTTCATCATCCGTTCGAAAGCTTCGACGTCGTGGTGCAGTTCCTGCGCCAGGCTGCCCTGGACCCGGCGGTTGTTGCCATAAAACAGACGCTGTATCGGACGAGCGGTGACAGCCCGATCGTGAAAGCGCTGATCGAGGCGGCTGAGGCTGGCAAATCCGTGACCGCGATGGTCGAGTTGCGCGCGCGCTTTGATGAAGAGGCGAATATTCGTCTTGCCCGGTCGCTCGAGGCCGCTGGAGTGCAGGTCGTATTCGGGTTTACCGAACTGAAAACACACGCCAAACTTTCGCTGGTCGTTCGCCGTGAGGGGGCAACCGTGCGCAGTTATGCGCATTTCGGCACCGGCAACTACCACCCGATTACTGCTCGTATCTATACAGATTTGTCGTTCTTCACCTGCGACCCTGATCTGACTCGCGATGCCGCACGGCTGTTCAATTATATGACCGGCTACGCTCAGCCGGCGAGGATGGACGCCATTGGCTTCAGCCCGCTGACGACACGGGCGATGATCTGCGAAATGATTGACCACGAGATCGCCTTTGCCCGCGACGGCAAGCCGGCCACGGTCTGGTTCAAGTTAAATTCGCTCGTTGACGAAATCCTCATCGACAAGCTCTACGAAGCCTCTAACGCTGGAGTGCAAATTGTTGGTGTCGTGCGGGGCATCTGCTGTCTGCGCCCCGGTATTGCTGGGCTTTCCGCCAACATACGGATCAAATCCATTGTCGGTCGCTTCCTCGAACATGGCAGGATTTGCGCATTCGGCAACGGGATGCCACTTCCCAGCCGCCATGCGAGGGTCTTCATCAGTTCGGCCGACTGGATGGCGCGGAACTTGGATTGGCGGGTCGAAACATTGGTGCCGATCACCAACCCAACGGTGCATGCCCAGGTGCTAGATCAGATCATGGCCATGAACCTCAAAGATACGCTACAATCCTGGGAGTTGGACGCAGACGGTGTTTGGCATCGGGTGGCGCCGGGGATCGGCCGCAAACGGATATCCGCGCACGAATACTTTATGACCAACCCGTCGCTCTCGGGCCGCGGATCGGCGCTGCATGGCAGCCCGGCTGCCCCGTTTGGTGTAAATCCGCGCCGCCCCGACCGCTTGCTACAGGACTGAAGCTTTGCCCGACACGACGCCGATCCATTGGCCTGACCGCACCATCGCCGCGATTCCACGCTCAGCCGTGATAGATCTTGGCTCAAACTCCGTCCGTTTAGTCGTGTTTGAGGGTGCCGGTCGCAACCCGATCCCAATTTTCAACGAGAAGGCCGTGCTGCGACTCGGCCGTGGGATGCAAACGACCGGCCTCCTGAATGCGGATGCCGTACAACAGGCAGTAACGGTGATGAACCGGTATGCCGCTATTGCTGAAGCCATGCACGCGAGCCCGTTTGAGGTGCTCGCAACCGCAGCGGTGCGGGAAGCGGCCAATGGTGCCGCCTTCGTCGAGGCGCTGCGCAGCCGCATGCCGAATGTGCCGATCCGCATCCTGCCGGGGGAGGAAGAGGCTGATCTTGCCGCCAGCGGCGTTTTATGTGGCATCCCCAGTGCCGATGGTATTCTGGCCGACATCGGCGGTGGTTCGCTTGAGGTTGTGAGGCTGCAAAATGGGCAGCGCGGACGAGTGCAAACGATGAAACTCGGCGTATTGCGGTTGGCTGATCGTGCTGCCCAGGATCCGGCCCGTGCACGCGCGATTGTTGAGGAGGAATTAGCCCGCGTGCCCTGGCTTGCTGAGGGAAATGGACGGGATCTATATCTGGTTGGTGGCGCTTGGCGAGCGTTGGCGCGCATGCATATCGCGCAGACTGACTACCCCCTCAACATGGTACATCATTATACGATAAGTCGCGAGGAAGCTCGGGACCTTGCCGGCGTCATCGCCGGTGCTAGCCGCAAAGCACTTGAAAAAATGCTTGATGTGCCGCGTCGTCGTATCGACGACTTGCCTTATGCTGCGGTGGTACTGCGGCGCCTACTGCGGCAAACTGGCGCCAAGCGCGTCGTTTTCAGTGCCAATGGATTACGAGAAGGTTGGTATATGCAACGCGTCCATCGGGGTGCGGGCATACAGGACCCTCTCATCGCCGCTGGCCAAAGCTACGCGATGCGCTTCAGCCGCGATATTGAGTTGCCGCCCGCGCTCCTAACATGGACGGACAAGCTATTCCCTTACGAAGCCGGCGAGGCGCGGCGCCTTCGCGAGGCTGCTTGCTGGATGTCCGATATCGGTAGTCATGACCATCCGGAATATCGAGCCGAACAGGCTTTTTTGCGCATTTTGCGCCAGCCTGGGATCGGGTTGGACCATCATGCTAGGGCATTTCTGGCCTTTACACTGGCAGTGCGATACGAGGCGGAGCCCGAGGCGGCGTTCCTGATCACAGCACGGCGGCTGCTTGGCACAGAGGCCATCCAGCGTGCAACAGTTCTGGGCGTCGCATTGCGGCTTGCCTATACGCTGTCGGCGGGAACCTCGGCTCTATTGAGGGGCACAGCCTTGATGGTGGGGCAACGGCTGACGCTCGTGCTCGCTGAAGGTACAGGCGTCTTCGCCGGTGAGGCTGTTACCCGCAGACTGGACCGATTGGCATCGATCATTGGTCTCGAAGCGACAACTCAGGTGGCACTGCACTAAGGCCTTTCGTCCCAAACTAACGATTGGCTGGCAGTGCGTGTGAAGGGTCGCGCGTTTCTGGCATGAAGAAGGCTACCACCGCAAAGGCAGCTAGTCCGGCGACAGCCAAAAAGCCGAACGTAACGGTGGAACCGAAGCGATCCGCCAGCAAACCAGCAACAGGATTCCCTAGCGCTGCGCCAACGCCACTGACCAAACCGACGACCCCCATGGCCAAATTAAAGCGGCCGTTGATGTGGGTGATATCGGCGATGACCAGAGGGATCATCACGCCAAAAGCGGCTGCGGTTATGCCATCCAACCCCTGCCATACCGCTTCGAGGTAAGGGTTTCCATCGGTCGCAAACAACACCGCCCGTAGCGGCAGCGCGGAAAATCCGAGCAGTAAAACCAGGCGGCGGCCATAGGCTTCTGCCAATCGACCGAACCAAGGCGAGATGCCAGCCGCAAGGGCCTGCGGCAGCATGATCGCGCCAGCGACGACCAGGTCTGTTCTCGGACCGAGCAAAACCGCCCAGCCATTCGAGGCAATCGGCAATAAGGCTGCATTCCCCAACTGAAACAAGGCCAAAGCGGCCACGAAAACCAGGAGCCGCCGATCCCACAGCAATTCACGCACGGGGGATTGACGACCTTTGCGCTGAGATTTTGGCACAACAGCCGCGTGCGCTGTGCGCGTCGGGCCGGCCTCGACATCGGCGGTGCGGATGCCGCTAAGGGCCAACAGTGCAATCACACCGAGCCCGGCGGCAGCGAGTAGAATAGCACGGTGCGAGTAGGTGCCAACGAGCCCCATCGCGCCCGCTGCCGCCATGCTGCCTAGAGCAGCAAAGCGAACGTTACTGCCAAAGCGCTCTCCCAGCACGTCATGTCGGCTAAGGCTAAGGGTAATCGCGGCAATCGCTGGCGTTAGCACGGCAGCGGCAGCCCCTTGTGCCACCTGCGCCGCCAGCACCCAGGAATGGCCAGATACGATACCAATCGTGAGGGCGGCGAGCGCGACAGCAATGATAGCAACCCCGGCCGCGCGCCGCTTGTGGCTTATTGCATCGACGAGTGCACCGCCGGGTAGTTGTGACGCCATTGTCGCGATGATGGCGAGGCTGAGAGCGAAGCCAATCTCAGTATGATACCAGCCATGGGTTGCGAGATAGACCGGCAAAAAAGCGCCCAAACCGGTCTGCATTCCTGCAACAGCAAGATTCAGCCCACCTAGCGCCATCAAGCTACGATTCGTCATCCGCCCTCCAAGGTCTGGCTTACACTATGCCCGACAACAGGGTTTGGCGCGATGTACGGTCTGAAACGACAAGCGGGCCAGAGGTCGCCCTCTGGCCCGCTTGCATCACGCCATCGCGCTGCGACTCACGCAGCTTTCGCCATTTCGCGGAGCACGTAATGAAGAATACCGCCATGGCGGTAGTAGGAAACCTCATCGAGTGTGTCCACGCGGCACAGCACCGGCACTTCAGTCTTGGTGCCATCCGGGCGATGGATGACCAAGGTCAGGTCCATGCCAGGGGCAAGATCGTCGAGGCCGACGATATCCAGCACTTCGTCACCGGTCAGGTTGAGTGACTTGCGGTCCATGCCGTCTTTAAATGTTAGCGGCAGCACGCCCATACCGACGAGGTTCGAGCGATGAATGCGCTCGAAGCTTTCGACGATCACAGCCTTGACGCCCAGCAGCGCGGTACCCTTTGCCGCCCAGTCGCGCGACGAGCCGGTGCCGTATTCCTTGCCACCGATCACCACCAACGGCTTGCCGTCCTTGGCATATTCCATCGCTGCGTCATAGATTGACAAAGGAACGGAGTTGCCAACGCGGGTCATGCCACCTTCCACACCCTGCAACATCTCGTTCTTAATACGAATGTTAGCAAAAGTGCCGCGCATCATAACCTCATGGTTGCCGCGGCGTGAACCGTAACCATTGAAGTCTTTCTGCAAAATCTGACGTTCCAGCAGGTATTCGCCAGCCGGCGATGTTTTGCGGATGTTGCCAGCCGGAGAAATATGGTCGGTGGTGATGCTATCACCGAGCACCGCCAGCACGCGCGCGCCGGTGATATCGCTCTTCTTCGACGGCTCCATGGTAATGCCGTTGAAATAAGGCGGATTTTTCACATAAGTGGAGCTGTCGGACCAACGATAAGTGTTGATATCGCTCGACACCTCAATGGCCTGCCACTGAGCCGGACCCTTGAAGACCTCGCCATAGCGCTTGAGGAACTGCTCCCGCGACAGCGAAGCAGCGACAGTATCAGCAATTTCCTTATTGGTCGGCCAGATATCACGCAGATAAACGGCCTTGCCATCCTTGGACGTGCCAATAGCCGCTGTCGTGATATCCTCATTCATCGTCCCGAGCAGCGCGTAGGCCACCACGAGCGGCGGAGAGGCGAGGTAGTTAGCGCGCACGTTCGCGTGCACACGGCCTTCAAAGTTACGATTGCCGGAGAGGACCGACACGCCGACCAACTGATTGTCTTCAATCGCGTCAACAATGGCATCATCGAGCGGGCCGGAATTGCCGATGCAGGTGGTGCAGCCATAGCCCACGGTATTGAAGCCCATCGCATCCAGATCAACGGTCAAATTGGCCTTATCGAGATATTCCGTCACCACCTGTGAGCCAGGCGCCAGTGACGTTTTGACCCAGGGCTTCGGCGTAAGGCCGAGCGCGCGCGCCTTGCGGGCAACCAAGCCCGCCGCCACCAACACATAGGGGTTGGAGGTATTGGTGCAGGAGGTGATCGCAGCGATTACCACGTCGCCATGGGTGATCTCGTAATTCTTACCTTCAACAGCGGCTTTTTTACCGAGATCCGCGGCAGCAACGCCGAGCGACTTCGTCAATTCGCTCCGGAACGCCGAGGATGCGTCTTTCAGAAGCACGCGGTCCTGCGGACGCTTCGGGCCTGCCAGGCTCGGTTGCACGGTGGACATGTCCAGTTCCAACGTGTCGGTGAAAATCGGGTCCGGAGTCGACGCATCACGCCACATGCCCTGAGCCTGGGAATAGGCTTTCACCAATGCAATCCGATCCGTATCGCGCCCGGTGAGGTGCAAGTAATCCAACGTCACCTGATCGACCGGGAAGAAGCCGCAGGTGGCGCCGTATTCCGGGGCCATGTTGGCGATGGTCGCACGGTCGGCGAGCGACATTTCATCCAGGCCAGGGCCATAGAATTCAACGAACTTACCTACCACACCCTTTTTGCGCAGCATTTGGGTTACGGTCAGAACGAGATCGGTTGCCGTAACGCCTTCCGGGGTACGGCCCGACAGGCGGAAGCCGATCACATCAGGGATCAGCATAGCGATCGGCTGGCCGAGCATCGCCGCCTCCGCCTCAATCCCGCCGACACCCCAACCAAGCACGCCCATGCCGTTCACCATCGTGGTGTGGCTGTCAGTGCCGTACAACGTGTCCGGGTAGGCATAGGTTTTGCCATTCAAGTCCGCCGTCCACACAGCTTGGGCCAGGTATTCCAAATTCACTTGGTGGCAAATACCGGTACCTGGCGGCACGACGCGGAAATTGTCGAACGCCATTTGGCCCCACCGTAGGAAGGAGTATCGCTCCCCGTTGCGCTCGAACTCGATGTCGACATTCTTTTTCAGGCTCTCCCGGGTAGCGGAAAAATCCACCATCACGGAATGGTCGATCACCAGATCAACCGGCACCAGCGGGTTTACTTTGGCTGGCTTACCGCCAAGCGACAGGATACCGTCGCGCATCGCCGCTAGATCCACAACCGCCGGAACCCCGGTGAAATCCTGCATCAGGATGCGGGACGGCTTGAACGGCACTTCCTTGGTCGAGCTCGCGTTCGTCAGCCAACCGGCAACCGATTTGGCGTCTTCGACGGTGTAGGCTTGGCCATCTTCGAAACGGAGGACATTCTCCAGAAGCACTTTTAGGCTAACCGGCAACCGCGAAACGTCGCCAATGGTCTTGGCAGCTTCCGGGATCGAGAAGTAGGTGTAGGTCTTGCTGCCGACCGTCAAGGTTTTGGCGGTCTTTAAGCTGTCCTGCCCGATGCTCTTCATGAAAGCTGCCTTTTTCGCTGGTGTGGGGGGCGATATTGCCGCGGGATTAGCCCATAAGGGGTCAAAGGTCCACTTCCTCGGAGCAATTGTGTTTCACGGCTTAGACATGGCAGCGATCCGCGGCGAACGTTTGGTGTTTTCCGGGGTGAACTTCACACTGGGGGCAGGCGAGGCGATGTTGTTGGTCGGGCCAAATGGCTCGGGCAAATCGACCTTAATGCGCATTCTCGCGGGCCTTGGACGGCTCGCTGGGGGGCAGTTGATATGGAATGGCGATGACGCGTTGGCCGATCGCACCGCGCATGCTGGGCGCGTGGCCTATCTTGGGCACCAGGATGCAGTCAAACACGGGCTGACGGTGGGTGAAAATTTGCAGGTGTGGGGCGATCCGGCGCCAGGTTTGGTCGCCATGGACCTGGAGCGGTTGATCGACATGCCCGGCCGGATTTTATCCGCCGGCCAGAAACGTCGACTGGCGCTTGCACGGCTGGCGATCAACCCGGCGCCAATCTGGCTGTTGGACGAGCCGACTTTAGGGCTTGATGCGGCATCGGTTGCGCGGCTCGGCCACGTATTGGCCGCACACCGTGAACGAGGGGGGATGGTTGTGGCCGCCACCCACCTACCTTTGCCACTGCAAGACGTGCGCGAGCTCGCGCTGCCATGAACCTGACCTTCGCCCTGTTGCGTCGCGATCTGCTTTTGGCACTGCGCCACGGCAGCGACACTTTGGCCGTGCTGCTGTTTTTTCTGCTCGCGGCAGCACTTTTCCCGCTGGCGATTGGACCAGAGCCGCAAACGCTAGGGCGGCTCGCGCCAGGAATTCTGTGGGTTTGCGCATTGCTGTCGGCACTGCTGCCGCTCGAGCGGCTATTTGCAGCGGATTTTGAGGATGGTACGCTGGATCAACTCATGCTGTCTGGCTTGCCGCCGTCGGTCGTCGCGCTGATTAAGGCGGCTGGACACTGGGTTGTGACCGGGCTCCCGCTTTTGTTGGCGGCCGGGCCAGTTGCGCTCATGCTGCGCATGCCGGAAGAAGGCATTCCGGTGTTGTTGGCCGGATTACTGCCGGGCACGATGATTTTGTCACTGCTGGGGACGACAGGTGCGGCGATGATTATCGGCGCGCGACGTGGTGGTGTGCTGCTGCCGCTGTTGGTACTGCCACTTGCGGCCCCAGTGCTGATTTTTGGTGTATCTGCGGTAGACGCAGCCACTGGTGGGCAGACGGCACAGCCGCATCTGCTGCTACTGGCGGCGCTGTTAGCGATCGGGTTGCCGTTTTGTCCGTTGGCAGCGGGGGCGGCGTTACGCGCCGCCGTCGAGTAGCCGCCGCAGTTTTCGTACGGCACTGTCCGGCGTGGTCAAAACCGGCTTGCCGGTCGCCGCGGCGATGGCCTCAGCGGCGCTGGCTAAGCTGAACTGGGCCAACGCAATCGCGTCACAATCCGCCAACGCCATAGCAACGGCGACGGCCGCACGGTCATGGCCGAATGTGTCACCTCGGTCGAGTGCGGCTAAAGCATCCGCCGCGAGTTGCGGCACCAAAGTGATGCCGGCTGGAAATTCTGGTGGCATGGACGCTAGCGTGGGCGCAAAGGTCGCCAACAAGCCAATGCGCCCGGTTGGGCCGACTGCCGCGAGCGCTTCCTCGATCATCGCCTCGTTAGGTTTCAATACCGGCATCGGCGCCAGTGCGCGAGCGCAGGCCTCAATACACGGTCCAAAAGCCGAACAGGTAAACAGGATGCCGTCAGCGCCACTGTCGGCTGCGTAGCGAGCGAGGGTCAGAAACCGAGCCTCCATCGCCCGGGTCAATGCTCCATCACGCGCGAGATCGGCGGATAGGCTGTCGTCGAGGAGATTGGCAAGCTGTGCTTCCGGCCACAAACGCGCGAAGGCGGCCTCAATTGGGGCGACGGAGTGCTTCAAGGCATGGATTAGGGCGATGCGCATTCGATGTCCTCAGCAAGGCTTGCAACGGCTGACGGTTGAACCGATGTGCCGGGCGTGGCAAGCCCTGCGGTGAATTCGAGGATGAGATAATGCTGAAATCGCTTTACGGCCATGTCCTAGCCCTGTCATCGCGACCAAACGCGCCGTTGTGGTTGGCAGTGATCAGCTTTGCCGAGGCCAGCTTCTTCCCGATTCCACCGGACGTACTGCTCATCCCGATGGCTCTGGCGCGGCCGCAGCGTGCCTGGCTGTTGGCTTTGGTGTGCACTGTCGCCAGTGTCGCCGGCGGGGCGTTAGGCTATTTCATTGGCTACGCGCTGTTCGAAATACTGGCAACGCCGCTGCTGCATGCGTACCACTACGAAGCCGCGTTTGCGCGGTTTAAGGATAGCTACGCGGAATATGGGTTATGGGTGATTTTGCTGAAAGGCATTACCCCAATCCCATATAAAATCGTCACGATCGCTTCTGGCGCTGCAAGCTTCAATTTCGCTATCTTCATGGCCGCGAGCCTGGTGACCCGCGGCGCTCGATTTTTCCTGGTCGCTGGATTGTTGCACTACTTCGGTGAACCGATCCGTAATTTCATCGAACGGCGTCTCGGTTGGGTGCTGTTGGCGATTTTGATCGGGATTGTCGGCGGGGTCTTGGTGTTAAAGCTGGCCTGAACATCGGCGCAAACCATGCGCTTATTCAACGGTGACTGACTTCGCCAGATTGCGAGGTTGGTCAACGTCGGTTCCTTTCAAAACGGCCACGTGATACGCCAGCAATTGAACCGGTATGGCATAGAGGATCGGGGCCACGAACGGGTGGACTGAGGGCAGAACTACGACATCGGCAGCAAAGCCGCGTAATTTTTCAGCGCCCGCTGCGTCCGTCAGAGCGATGATCTGACCGCCACGTGCGGCGGCTTCCTGAAGGTTGGAAGCCGTCTTTTCGAACAGCGGGCCGCTCGGTGCGATGGCGATGACGGGCACTGATTTGTCGATCAAGGCGATGGGACCGTGCTTCATCTCGCCGGCTGCATAGCCTTCGGCATGGATGTAGCAAATTTCTTTCAGCTTAAGCGCACCTTCCAGAGCGATCGCATAATTAGCCCCCCGGCCGAGATAGAGCACATCGCGGGCTTCGGCGACCCGGCGGGCAACGCGCGCTATATCGCCAACTTGATCCAGCACCGTTGCGGCGGCCGCCGGAATTTGCAGCAGGGCGTCCGTCATAGCGGCCTCGCGGGCTGCGTCTATAGCGCCGCGCTGGCGGGCGAAGGCGATAGCTAGACACGCCAAAACCGTCAGTTGAGCGGTGAAAGCCTTGGTGCTGGCAACGGCGATTTCCGGGCCGGCGATGGTAAGCATGACCGCATCCGAC
>Ga0208496_1000661_pt1 | contig 12489 bp, 22 predicted proteins | sample CryBogmetaGMA2M_FD_184552 | JGI IMG/M metagenome (GOLD analysis project Ga0208496, IMG submission 184552) | Freshwater microbial communities from Crystal Bog, Wisconsin, USA - MA2M (SPAdes) | ecosystem: Environmental > Aquatic > Freshwater > Lake | place: Crystal Bog, Wisconsin, USA | collected... | reverse complement strand
GACATATTCTTTCCATCTGCGCTAACGTTCCGAGGGACCGCGCCTTTCCCCGGACAAACCACGACTAATAGTTAAACCTGATCTACCCCGGACACCTTGCGGAATAGAGCTTCGTTGAATCTTGCGTTATCGGCCTTAAACTGGATGCATAGCACGTCTACCAAGACGAGCATGGCCGACGCGTGAGACGGAGAGAGACGAGCGATAGAACCTACCGCCTGGGCGATCAGAACGAAATGCTTTCGGCTCATTCTCCCGAATCCCCAATGAACGTAACCGACCCGCCGAGACATGCACCAATAGCGAGCCCCAGCACCACACACAACAGTAAAGTAATCATCCTAAGTAGCATATCATATACAGTTGCACCGTGTCAACCACCTATTTTGACCGGTTCCTACCTATCGGATGCCGCCGAGCTTGTTCAAGAGTCCCAATTCGTGCTTGCGTCGTGCTCGATTCACCCCAAAGTGCGGTCGGGTTATCTTCAAGAAGACCGCAAAGCAAGTGCAAAGTATCTGCCACCCCTACACATTTCGACCCTCTCGCACATGAAACACCCCAGGGGAGGGATAACAGTGGGGAAATTTTTGGGAGGGGCCTATAGCCCATTCAATGAAAAACCAAACCAATTTCCAATTTCGATTCCAAACCCGAATCCAGATTTAGAAAAGCAATAGATTTACAAATTAGTTACCTAGTATTATTACGAGGTTATCACTCCATCCTAACTGAGAGTAGCGCAGGGAAGTTAATCGTGATTCATTTTGGGAGACAGAAACAATAAGAGTAATTCGTTATTCTCTTTCGGACTGGTTCTCTTCTTGTATCTTTCCAAGTTTCGTTGTATGCGGGCGTCTCGCTCTTGCTATCAGGGGAGCGTGGAACCGATCTAGCGTACCCGATCTGTCAAGTTTTTTTCTTCGTTTTCTTTAAGATTCGTGTTTTCATCTTCTATAATCGTTTATGGATAAGATAGATGAAGTAAATGGAAAAGGAAATTGAAAACCTGATTGCAAAAATGAAGTTCCTCCACAACATTACGCAGAAACAGAAACCTGCCGACGATCTTATGTTTGGGATTTCTATGGGTCAGGCGCATATCTGCGATATGGTTCGGGAAGACTTGGAAAGGATATTAAAAAATGGAAGAGAAAATTCAGAATTACATTAAGAAGTTGTCCGACTTGTACTTCGATGCTTGCACGGAGTCTCTTACAATGCAACAAGAATGGAATGCGGAAGAAGTCGCTGTGCCTATCCCGCAGTACGTAAGAGATGCGGCGGCAATTCGTGCAACCGTGCTCGGGGAAGTAATTGTAGGTTTGCAAGCGGAGTGTATCGAATGAAGCCGTGGGCAGAAAAGTTATCCTACGCGTCTATTATTTCGTCGGCGTTACTCATGTGGCTTGGGCTATATCTCAAGCACAAGGTTGGAGCCGGTTTCTTTATCGTCGGTTGCGTCGACATTGTGTCGTGCTATACGATTGTAGGGTTCTGGGGAATGGCGGTACAAAATGAACCCTAGTCTAGACTTGGAAAGGTTGCACCCACCAGGGTCAAAGTTGCCGCAAGAGTTCTTGGGGCGAATGGATGTTGTCCTGGAGTTAATATCACGTGGTATGCCTATCGGTCATGCGTGTGCGTCCGCAGGGGTGCGTCGAAAGGACTTCGATTACGTACGCAAACACCACGAGGAACTATCGGACAAGATTGCAAAGGCTCAGACGGAAGCAGTCGAAATGTACCTCGACCGAATTGCGTCGGCGGGGGTCAAGCAAGTCAAAAAGAAAACCGTCGTCAGCGAGAAAGGGACGATGGAGATTGAAGAGGAAGTTCTTGGCGACTGGAGAGCTTCAACATGGCTACTGGAAAGATTCGACAGAGAGCACTTCGGGCCCGTGGCCGGGGGTGTTACTGTCAATGTAGAAGTTTCATCCATGATTCAGGAGACAATCAAAGCAATCCAAGGCCAGGATGCTAAAATGGAAATACAAGATGCGGAATTCACCGAAATCACAACAGAACAAGCTGACGGCACCACTGGCGCAGACTAACTCATTCCAGGTGCCGATTGTCAGCAAGGAAACTCCGCAGGGCGTGAAGGCTCGACTTGCGGAGATGGTACAGTCGTTTGCGAATTACCTCGGAGGAGGTGCCGCAATCGACCCAAGGCAGTTCGGGCGTACCGGCGAAGCGCGCTTTACTTCTCCGTCGCAGGGCGCAGTCAAGATGCCTTACGGCCCCAATGCGGCCCTTGCGATTCGCTACGACGAGGTTGACTATGACACGTATGATAAGGTCCGCTTTTATCCTGTTCTGCGCGATTGTGTTAATGTTGTGGTATCTGCTGTTAGCCGTGCTGGATGCCATTTTGTCTCGCCTAACGACCAGGCGGTCCAGTTGGCGGCAGTATTGATTCGGCCCCATATACGAGGGCTAACAGAAAACCTTACACGAGGAGCATTGCAATTTGGAAATCAAGTCGCAGAAAAAGTCGAAGAGTACAAGTACAACGTCCGGACATCAACGTCGCAGTCAGACTCGGGGGTTGAAGAGTATATTTTCCCCTACGCAGTCGGATTTAAGAAATTTGTATACTTCGATCCAAGCGACACAATCTTGTGTGTTGACCCATTCACAGGAGACTTTGGAGGAATTAAACAGTACGTTCCAGCGATGGCAGGACGAATTGACATTCCAGCTTCAAAGCTTGTTCACTACGTCAACGACCGTGAATTCGACTCCGTGTACGGATTTGCCCAAACAAAGTCTTCTATCCCGTTCGTGCGACTAGCAGAGCGTCTGTACGACGATATGGCGAAGTGGGCAGACCTCTACGGAGCCCCCTACAAGGTGGGTAAATTCCGTCCAGGATTTACTGCTACGGGTCAAGTTGACTCCAATGGCATTCCACAGAGAGTCGACAACAAAGACATCATGATGGGGATTCTTGACGGGCTCAATTCTGGAGCATCCGTCGCATACGCATCTGAGTTTGATCCGCAGACCAGCAAAGAGTATTGGGGAATCGACCTCCTGGAAGTGAAGGGTGATGGGGCCCAGCATTACGTGGAGATGATTAAGCATATCAACGACATGGTTCGCACGTCGTTCGGTATTCCGGGGTACGCAACCAGCGAGTCTCCAGACCGAGGAACCTACACGCTAGGAAAGTCCATGATCGACTTGTTCTTGCGCCAGGTCAATGCGCGGCTCGACGGGCTCAAGCAAGTTATAGACCAGCAAATTCTGGCACCGTGGAATCGCTTGAACTTTGGCGACGGGGCTCCTCCTATCGTTATTGAGTTTGAGCCACCTGACGTGGACCCAAGCCTCATGCTTATGACGGCAATTATCCAGTCAGCGGCATCCGGTAAGCCACTTATGGATGGTAACGGTAACCAGATTGGAATTGACTGGGCCTATATCCTCCAAAGTGTAGGCATCCCGTACATGATTCAAAAAGCTGGAAGCCTCGGGGTGATTTCACCAGAATCGGTAGACCCGACCAACCAGCAGGAAATTTCGGGGGAACCGGCAGGTGCGGCTCCCCCTTGAGGATAAATGGAAAATCTAACGTTTGAAGAAGCTGTCCCCCACGTTATCGAACAAGTGGGGGATATTTTGAAGTCAAAACCCATGCAAATCTCGCTTTGGCGGGTTAGCGAAGGTACATTGATTGTATGGTTTGATCCGGAGCAAGGAAGGTTCCTGAACCGGGGAGTACCAGACGGGGAGTAAAAATGGAAAATGAACAAGAAGTAGTCCTATCCGAGTGGGACGCATCTGAATTCAAGTGCAAGGCGTGTCGCCAGCCAATGAGCGGACACCCTGGGCACGAAACACTTTGCAAGCAAAATCAGCAGATGGTAGGTGCATTATTGAAAATCCTGTCCATCTTGCGGGATTTGACACAGACGCGTCGGTTATCAGACGCACGATTGATTGAAAAATTAGCAAGCGATACGCTTGTAGGGAAGTGGCATGGATAATACAGAAAGATTTGAGACAGTTCTTAGTGCAGTGGTCGATATTGTTAAGCGCAATCGCGCCGCCAACGGGAAAGGTCCAATGGTGGACGGCGACACTGAAATTGCCATTCTTCATGATGCGATTGTCGTGTTTTCAATGGAACAGACCGGACTTGACCAATTTAGGTTGTCCGTAAGCGTTACTGATAGGCTAGTAAGCGATTGCAAGCACCTGGCGTTTGGGTTTGGTGACAACTAATGCAAGTACAATTCCAGTACATCGAAGACGATAAGGGCAGACTTGCGGTTCTTCCGACAGGTGAGCGTTTAGAGCGCAGTGTGGCGTTTGCTAAGAAGTCCGGGCTTGACACCGACGCATACGTCAAGAATCAAGAAGATTTGCTCAAGGCGGCACGTGAAAGCGGCTCATTAAAGGAGCTAGTGGTCGATATTAAACCGTATACCTACGGTCAAAAGATCGAAGCGGCACGGGTATCGACAACGGTATCACAGGGGGAGTTCAGGCTCGACCAGTCACGGATGAACCTAGAGCTAATCATGGCCTCAACAGGCATGGACCGAGCGACGGTAGAGAACCTATCACCGCTTATGGCACAGGCCATTTTTGAAGAAGTTCAGTTTGCGTCGGAGCCTGACCCAGATCGGTTACTTTTTTTGTTGGAGTCGCCTACCGCTGGGGAAGTGAAGGGGCACAAAAAGACGAAATAGTTCAAGCCGAGGTCGCATTATTCGATGCGTACCTCGGAAAACTATGGGAGCCAAATATCATGACAATGCCGTATGCAGTTGCCGCCTACTTCATGGCTATGAACCGTGAGTATCGGGCCGCACAATTAAACTCAGCCCCGGCAAGAGGCAACGATGAATAAGCGTTGGTTTGTACGCGTCATATGGGCATCGGGTGAATCCGTTATTTTTTCCAAGGATGGAAAGCGGATGCTATTCAAAAGCAAGACAAAGGCCGACGATCTTGTGGGATTACTCAAGACGATTTATCCTGACTCACAATATCGGTCTATCACTTGCGAGGAGTGGCTACTATAATGGCAGACTCAGCAATGGTCGCACAAGCAATCGCGGATGCCATTTCAGATCAAAAGAGCTACATTGATGCCTTGTTGCTGGAAGCTGGCCCTTACGAGTTGCAATTTGTGTTGCCTTACTGGAAAGCGGCTCCAGACGGAAACAGCTATCCGCTTGTCATGATTCAGCATATTTCCGAGGATTACGACTGGTATTCGATGCCAAATAACTATTTGACTCAATTCCAGTTTGATATTTACGGGATGATTCGCGGCACAGAACCCGAAGTGTTAGCAAGGTCGGTGGAAAAGATGGCCTCTGGCATCAAAGATGTCCTGCTTCAACGCAGTATGTCGCTAAACCTATCAGATGGCGAGGTCGTCGTCTATATCAACGCCAACGGACGAGCGTATTGTCCAGTTCAAGACACGAGATATATTGAAGTCTTATCAAATCAAGGGATGCTCTCTCGGGGTTTCCGAATGCGGTTCAAATGCTCCGTTATCACTCAAGCACAGGATGAATTAGCTTATGTCAACAGTCAAATCAAACCAAACGAAATCTAAAGAGCCTGAAACCAAAGGCATTGTGGCGCATCCGGAGGTACCAGAAGGCCACATTACGACCCATTTGCACCTCTCAGAGTACGCTTTAATACTTTTAATGCGGCGACTCAAACAAGGATATTTAAGCATGGTAACCATAAAAAATGGCTTACCAATGACGGTAGAGAAGATTGAGCAAAGGACTCAACTCGACAATCCCGACAACATTTCACGCATGTTTGAGATTGAAGGTGGATTTTTCCCTCTTGGAAAAGGGTAAAGTATCCGAGGTAGGAAAATTATGAAGACAATTACAACTTTTCTCGCAATGTCCGCAATCGTCGCTGGCGCAAGTGCTCAGTCGTTTACTGTAACCATTCCCAAGGATGCTCCAGTTCGACCGGCAATCTATATGGATTTTAAAACGCACCAGTACGGCCCAATCTTGATGACACGAATTGACCAGCTTAAAAAGGTTGGACTTGATTTGTCAGCAATCGTCGGCACGACGAGCGACAATCCTCGTTTCTCAAACTTTACGGGCATGACGGGATTTTCATTGACTGGCTCTTGGACGCTCCCGCAGACACCATATATTGGAACGTTCGGTGCGGCAGTGACAATGAATACCGGCAAGCAACTAAGCACAGGCATTGTTGCCACGCTCGGCGTAAAATTCTAAGGCCACTTTTGAATCCCCACCTATTTTTAGGTGGGGATTTTGTGTTTTATGGGCCTTATTTTGAAGATAGTGTATAATTTTAGTTGGTAGTAGCCGTAATACGCAGAACACCAAACCACGATTATGAGTGCATAGCCAGAAATCAATATATTTTCTATCCAATATCCCAGTAAAGGATAAGGATGGGCTATTTCGCATTCAAGTCCTTAAAACGGGCGATTGGAAGTATTCCGAAGACGAAGACGGTAACGAAGACACTCTGATCGTTACATCAGCATTGCTCCAGGAATTAAAATCCAATTTCGACGCACAGGTTTATTATCCCGTGCCTATCGACGGACCCGTACAGCGCACCCCGGACGAGATTCCTGGTAAGGCTCACTCCAACAGTGACCGACATGATTGCGGGTTTATCCGTGCGCTGGAGCTATCTGACGACCAGCAGAGCTTGTATGCCTACATAGAGCTAACGTCGCCCGATATTGCCAAGATGGTTGATGAAGGCAGTCTCGCGTTTTGCTCGTCGGAACTATTTTTTAACTGGGAGAACCCAGCTACCCGTAAGCCTGAAAACGTGCTTTCCGGGCTCGGGCTCACTAATCGTCCATTCATCAAGGGTATGGAACCTGCGATGCGCGTCCTAAACTTGTCGGAATTCTCGGTCGCAACCGAGAGAGGTAACCAATCAATGCCAAATGAAATTGAAACCCTGAAAGCCGCACTTGCTAAGGCCGAAGAGGAAGCCGCTAAAGTGGTTACCTTGTCGGAAGAGGCAAATAAGGCGAAACAGGCAAATATCTCGCTTGCCGAGAAAATTAAGCAGTACGAACTGCGCGAAATTCAGACTAAACGAGCCGCAGAGCTTGATAAGTTTGGTGGAGTGTTGTCAAACGCAATGGAGAAACGAGGGTCTTTGACTCCTCAAGCCGCATTGCAGTTTGCCAAGCTTGCCGAAACTATCATCAATAGCGGTATGCGAGTGGTCGAACTGGCCGAAGAAGCCGAAGGTAACACCGGGTCGATTTATCGGCAAGGAACCGGCGGTATTCGAAAGTGCGATCTAATCGACATGCTTACGGAGACGATTAACTCGCTCCCAGGTGATGTCGTTCACATTCAGCCAACCGGTAAGGCTTATAGCGACGAGGATGCAAACCTTGACGAAGACGGCCAGATGGAGATGGGTGATGCAGACGGAGACAAAGAAAAGCAAACTCCGTTTGATGGCGCACACAAGTCCAAAAGTCTTTCGGAGCGATTCCAGCCTGTCCAGGCTCGGGACCGTAAGCCAAAGAACGCAGAGTTCTTCCTGAGCGAAGCCAAGAAGCTGGCACAGGCGAGCAACGTCGGCCAAGATGTCGCATTGCGCGAAGTCTTGAAAAAGCACGGTATCAGAAACATGTCGGAGGTGCCTAACTAATGGCCTTTACACAACAGGTTTGGGAACAGCCAATTAAAGACGCTATCGTAGGAGGTATCTACTACGACAATCTTAACAGTGGTCAACCCCTTGCCGCATTCTCTTCGGTAAGCCTTGGAAATGCAACGGACGTAACGAATGCGATTGCGGCTGGTATTCAGGGAGCCGCGCTTGGCAACCTGTACGTTCCCACCCCCGTATCCGCAAATCTGCCAACGCGCCGAATCGTAGGTATCGCGATGAGTTCCACCTACAGCGGTAAGTCAATCTCGGTAGTCACAAAAGGTATCTTCCCTGCGATCTGCAATGCGGCGGTAACGGCTGATACGCGATTGTTCCACGTAGCCAACGTGAGCCGAACAAACGCGCAGACTCCGTTGACCAACTTGCCTCGCATTCTCTTGGGTGTCATGTCACTCCCGAGCGGTACACCGACCCTCACGTATAACGTGGGATTGGTAGACGACACGGCAGTTGTTCCGCAGTCAACTGGCGCTAACGTATTGTATTTCCCATTGGGTTATGCACTTACCACGACAACGGCACAGTACGATTTGGTTCCGGTCGAACTACAGACGGCACCGTTCTACGCATAAGGAGATATTGAAGAAACATGCCTAATTCAGTCGCATCAGGTTACAATAAACTCCTGAGCAATATGTCGGTTCTGTATAAAAACCACCGGTTTATAGCCGAAGAGGTTTGGAAGCCACTTAAAGTTAAGATGGCGACCGGAAACTACCTCAAGTTCGATAAGACGCTGTACGACTACACGAATACCTACCGAGGCGTTCGTCAAGAGTCAGTCAGTGCGGACTTCGGTTGGACGAACGACGTATATGCTTTGGACCGACACGCATTCTCCACGTTCGTTTACGACGACGAGCAGAATGAAGTTGACGACGAAGTTGATCTTTCGGTTGTCGCCGTCCAGTTCGTGAAGGAGAAGCTTCTTCTTGAACAGGAGATCATTTCGTTCGGTTCAGCAAGTCCGCTCAACACAGCCGGTCAGAACTCCGGTAGCACGACTCTTGATTTGTCTACGGCGGCTACTGCCGACTGGAAGACTCCTCTTGCCGTCGCGGTACGAACCGTTGAACTCGCCTCTGGTGTCAGCCCGAACATGCTCGTCATGCACCCTGACACAATGCGCGCAATCGTTTTGACGACCCAGTACCAGGAAAGCGTCAAGTACGTTGTTCCAACGGTCGAGATTGGTGGTTTGATGCTTCCTCAGAACTTGCTTGGCATCCAAGTCAAGTACGTACAGGCAATCGCCAACACCAATAACGACGGTCAAGCGACATCCAACACTCGTATCATGCCAGATAACATCTGGGTCGGTTACGTCGCTCCTCAGCCTATGCAGAAGTATGTTCTTACATACGGTGCTCGGTTCTGGAATGAGGACAATGTTGTGGTCGAGCGAAAGTTGGACCCGATGTCCAACAAGTACATCGACAACTACAACTGGAGCAATAAGGTTATCGCCTCGGAATGCGGTTACCTTATCACCTGCACACTCCCCGCAGGACTCTAGTGACCGAGAAATACCCCCTGAACGCAATTCAGGGGGTATTCTTGTATTAATATGCCATACGCGAACCAGAACACGGTTAAGACTTTGTGTCAGAACCAGATCACTAATGCAGGTGATCTATTTACGGTCGCGTCTGCCATTTGTGACAGCCAGATCGACGGCGACCTCGCCAACTACTTTTTCTGGCCGTACAACCCAAATAACGTGCAGATTAACAATCCTCCACCTGCTTACGTGCTGACAATGGCAAATCTTTTGACCGCCTCAATCATTGAAAGCATGTCATACGCGCAGGTTCAAGGGTTCGCGGACGTTTCACTCGACTCGCATGGTGGAGGTGGAGCAACCACGTACGCCAGGTATATTGACGGAACCTACAAGCGTATGATGCGCAACCTAATTAAAGGGTTCACGTCGGTACCAGAGTTAGTGCGATATAGTTCGATTGGCTCCAAGCAAGCCGATAGGAAGTTTAGATTGCAGGTTGGTTTGGCATCTGATTCGCTTACTGGCGATCAAAAATACGCTCCTGCATCCAATGAATTTAACCCCGATTACGATGTTTTGCCGGGAACTTAGTGAAATATGTCAGTTATTACAGCAACCACCTTAAACTCAATCCTCGATAACTGCGTCGGGTATTACCTTGAAATTCTCGGCACAAGTGGTTCCGGATTTGGATACGGACCACGCAATGCGGGATGGGGAGCCGCCAACAAAGCCGCGCTCATATCGACAGCCATTACCGGTAGCGGGGATTTATCTCTTCAAGCGCAACTTGCAAACTCGGGCGTAACACTGGTGCAGATCACCGACGGTGTTACCCAGGCCGGTCGAAATCTATCCCAGCTTTTGTTCGCTATTCAAAATAATATCATCCAGGCACAAGTTAGCCAAACCGTGCGAAACTTGGACACATACCTTACCTACCTGAACACCGCAAATCCGATCAGCTATTGGGCGAGTCTGCAACACCCTTCATGGCTTGCGCTCGGTGCCTCATGGTTTGCTGGTGTCAATCCGTCGCCGTGGAACATCTATGCCGCCGCGCCGGGGTCTGGACCTGGAGCCGCATACACGAATTACTTACGACAGTTAATTGTGGGCACCGGGCAGACGGCAGGTGTGACGATTGACTCCACATTATACGCTGGAGGGTTCCCAGCATTAACAGTGTCAGGATTGACGGGTACCGGAACTGTGACAGTTACAGGTACGGCACGTGACCCAGCCAATTACTCGTCAGTATTGACAGGCCAGACATGGACGGCCAACGTCACCACTAACGGCACGATTGCTTTGACACCTGGAGGTGCCACACCAGCACCAACCGGAAGTCTTATTTTAGCGGTCAGCGGTATCGTGGCGGCAGGTGGAATTAGTGCCGGTACGATTACAGCCATTTCACAAACCCCAGCCGGTAGGCCAGTGGAGCCTTAATGACTCTTGAGGTGCAGTTCGATTGTACGGGATGGTCGGAAATAATTTCAACCATGATGTCCAACTGCACCATTGAAAATCTTCTGAAAGACGCTGGAGAGATTTTTAATGAAGATATTGCCAGCCAATTTTGGGAACAAGGTGACCCTGTATGGTTGCCTTTATCCCCGAGGAGAATGGAGGAACGGCACCGAAACGGCGAAGGTGACCCTGCAATCCTTATTGAAAGCGGGGCGCTTTTAAGGTCATGGTCTGAACCCGGCGGTGATCACATTGAAATTATCGGGTCCGATAGCATTACAGTGGGTTCAACCCTGTTTTATGCGGAACTTCAACAAGACGGTGGCACGAATGCGGAGCAATCCCACGTTCCCCCTCGGCCTGTTCGGTTACGAGAAGAGGCTGTTTCACAGGTAGCGGAACGAATTATAGTACACTTAACTGGAGAATAAAACATGGCAAGCATTCCTATTGCACAAGGACGTAACGGGTTTATCACTCATAGTGATGGGTCCAATACGCTCACTATACCTGTCAAGTCGTGGAGCTTGACTCAACCACGAAACTTGGTTATTCCTGTCCCTGTTAGCAATAGCTGGGCGACTAACTTTGCTGAGGGTCTTCGGTCTTCACGGCTGGTCGTCAATTATGACGTGCGAATCAACGCAAACGAAATTATGAGTACGACATTCTGGGCATGGTGGTTCACACGAATCGCATGGTCCGGTGGATTTGATGACACTCAAGCCCTGACACTTACGTGTAACAACTCCCAAGACACCTACGTCCTATCCAACGCCAAAGCTGAATCATTTACGCTTGCCGTCAAGCCAGGAATGCAAGTTGGATTACAGGCCGTATACGCCTGTCCGACGGTACCCACAAAGACCAACGCAGTTCAGACTGGTTATTCTCCGTTCGACTCGACACGACCACTCATGTTTCAGGACACGACCTTTACAGGCATTACTGGCGACATTTATGGCGTTGAGGTTGGATACAGTAACAACCACCTACCTCGCGCACCGCTCAACGGTACCAATACGATGACGGCGTGGGATGCTGGTCCCATTACCTGCAACACAAAGTTCGACTTTGCGGCCAGGTTGACAACCAACGTTCCATTTGCGGACTCGGCGGCGATCACGATTAGCTTCTTGGCTGGTACCAGGATTCTGACACTTACAAGTGTTGTTCCCAATACCACGGAAGACCAAACGGTTGACCTCGGGCAAGTGTTTACACCGTGGCCTTGTACGGTTCTCGGTTCAGCGGCTCACCCGCCTCTCTATCTATCCACGTAAGGAGTATATAATTGCCTGACGGTATCGAGTCAACAGCTAGTCTAAAGTTAATGCTTGAGGGTATTCAGGAAGTCCTGAGTGCCCTCAAAGAACTTGAAGATCAACTAGATCGCATTAAGCAAAAGGGAGGGTCCATCAATTTAGGTGGCGGCCCGAACAATTCTGCGATTAGCGAATCTGCGTCAGGCAAGAGGCGTAAGGCGTCCACTTCGCCCTCTAGTGCCACGTCCCTATTTAATCCACCATCAGCAGCCGGCGAGACTGCGGCGGCTTCCATCTCTTCGGATGGGATTCTTACTACGGTAGATATGGCGTCATTCCTGGGCGCACCACCTGCCGTTGCATCGGCTACTATCGGTGCGCCAGTTGTGGCGGATACCGGTTCAGTGGGTTATCCTGGCACTAATGTGTACGCCGGGAAGACGATTACTGGAGGAGTGCATCCTACCATCAATCCAGGAAATACGATTACTGGAGGAGTGTATCCTACCATCAATCCAGGAAATACGATTACTGGAGGAGTGTATCCTACCATCAATC
>Ga0208496_1000658_pt1 | contig 12494 bp, 10 predicted proteins | sample CryBogmetaGMA2M_FD_184552 | JGI IMG/M metagenome (GOLD analysis project Ga0208496, IMG submission 184552) | Freshwater microbial communities from Crystal Bog, Wisconsin, USA - MA2M (SPAdes) | ecosystem: Environmental > Aquatic > Freshwater > Lake | place: Crystal Bog, Wisconsin, USA | collected... | reverse complement strand
TAATAACACTTGAGCCAAGCTTCAACATCACGTGAAGCTTCATCGGCACGGCGCTCATTCGATGAGCAATGGACCCCCAATTGACCCCAAATAGGCAGGGCTGCATTCGCACCTTTTGGCACTCTAGCCCCTTTGGCAGAATTCGCCTTGGCATCACTGTGAGACTTCTTGGCGTTAACAGCATTCTCACGACCCTTACCCTTGCGAGGCAAGGTCAAATTGAGCGGAACCTTTGGTGACAATACAGGAACGTATGCCTTCTTCTGCAAGATAGACTTAATCACACGATGTGTGAGTAAGTCAGGATAGCGGCGAATAGGGCTTGTGAAATGCGAGTACGCTGGATAAGCCAAGCCAAAATGGCCTTCGTTGTCTGGCTGATACATTGCTTGCTGCATAGAACGCAAGACTACTGATTGAAGCATATTGACATCAGGACGATCTTTGATCTCACGCATCAATTTTGCAAAATCACGTGGCTTGGGTTTTTCACCACCACCCAGAGCAAGGCCTGAGGTGCGCAATACTTGGCGCAAGGTTACTAACTTTTCTTCAGAGGGTTCGCCGTGCACACGATACAAACTGAGATGTTTATTTTTATCAATAAAGTCAGCAGCACAAACGTTAGCCGTCAACATACATTCTTCGATTAAGCGATGCGCATCATTTCGCAGACGTGGCTCAATTCGCAAAATCTTACCAAGCTCATTACTAATGATCTGAGTCTCAGTAGTTTCAAACTCAATAGCGCCCCGCTTCTCGCGCGCTGATAACAAAATCTTATATAAGGAGTAGAGATTGCCAAGCAATGGACTAAATTCTGCAAAACGTGCAGCCTCAGGCCCCTTACTATTGGACAGAATCTCCCATACTGTATCGTAGGTGAAACGTTGGGCAGAATGCATTACTGCGGGATAAAACTGATAGGCCAACACAATACCATTGTTGTCCACGACAGAGTCACAGACCATACAGAGGCGATCTACATTCGGATTGAGTGAACATAAGCCATTAGAGATCTTCTCGGGAAGCATCGGAATGACACGTCTTGGAAAATATACCGAGGTAGCGCGTAATAAACCTTCATCATCTAAGGGGTGACCAGGCTTAACGTAATGCGAGACGTCGGCAATACCAACTATCAAGCGCCAAGCTCTGGTCTTGCCATGCATGATCGGCTCGCAATACACCGCATCATCAAAATCTCTCGCATCAGCACCATCAATGGTAACTAAAGGGATATCTCTTAAATCAACGCGACCTTCTAAGTCTTCTTGCTGGACAGAATCTGGCAGTGCTGCGGCTTCTTTCATGGCGGCAGCTGAGAACTCATGTGGTACGCCATATTTGCGTACGGCGATTTCGATCTCCATACCAGGATCGTCAATCTCACCCAAGACTTCGACTACACGGCCAAGGGCTTGGCGATAGCTATCAGGATAATCAATGATCTCCACGCTCACGACTTGACCTAGTTTGGCCTGACCTTGTCCCTTGGGAGGAATCAAGATGTCATGGCCAATCCGGTTATCTTCAGGTGCCACAATGAGTACACCATTTTCATTGAGGAGGCGGCCGATCACGACTTTGTTTGCATGTAGCACTACCTCAACGATCTGCCCTTCAGGACGACCGCGTCGGTCTGTACCTAAAACTCTGACATTAACTCTATCACCATGCATGACGCGAGACATTTCTCGTTCAGAGAGAAAAATATCTTCACCACCATCATCGGGAATTACAAATCCAAATCCATCTCGGTGGCCTTGAACTGTCCCTAAACGGTCAGCCTCACGTGGCACCAAGTCTTTTGCTTTACGCATTTAATTCCTTCGGCAATACATGCCCTTGCTATATCTATTGATATCTATTTTTGTTATGAATAAGGCTACTGTATCAAACCATCAAGTCTGTAGGGAAAAAGCTAAATTAGCTCAGAAAAGCCCTTAAAACAGTCATCCCCCTATAATAGAGGCTTGCCCAGGTGGCGAAATTGGTAGACGCACCAGCTTCAGGTGCTGGCGATCGTAAGGTTGTGGGGGTTCGAGTCCCTTCCTGGGCACCAAACACTCCTACTTGACCTTATATGGGGTCAGATCGGCCGATTACAAGCCGCTGCCTACTTCTCTTTTTCCGATCTTTCTCTCATTATTAGGCAAGCCAAAAACGAGCGGCCGTATAGATTGCCATACCAATGAGAAGTGTTGGGATCATTCTTCGGCTGAAATAGAAGGCAATCAGTGCCGCAATCCCACCCCAGATATTTGGAAGCCGCAGATTAAATTCGGCAATACTGGAAGCTCCAACAGGCAGGAAAATTTCTGGAGCCAAAATAGCAATCAGTGCAGCTAGTGGCGCATAACGAATTGTCTCTAGCCCCCACTCTGAGATTTTGATGCGACTACCCAGTAGAACAAAGAAGCTACGCGTCAGGAAAGTGACCACAACCATCCCGATGATGAGGTAGGCAATTTTCATGCTAGCTTCATCGCTCATAAGACTACTCTCTCTTTTGGAGATTTATCTAATATCATTCCCACGAATAATGCAGCACCAATAGCCAGAATAATGTTGAGTCGATATGGAATACCATACGTCATCACGGCAACAGCCCCCGCTGTAACTGCAGCCCACTTGGCTGAGGTACGATCAAGCATCGGCCCAATAATGACTATCAAAGCGACCGGACCAGCAAACTCTAAACCCCAATCATTGGGAATTTGACTGGCAAGCAAAATGCCCGTGATCGACGCCACCTGCCATGAAATCCAATTAGCAGCTTGAAAACCCATCATTCTATAAAGGCGTAAATGCTCTGGATCGGCAGCCTTCTCTGCTTTGGTCTCAGGCTTTGGGAAGCGCTTGATATGCGCTAGATAAGAAAAATCTGTTGTGAAATAACCTAATAAAATTCTGCGCCAGGTAGATAGATAGGAAAAATGCGCCTGCAACCCAAGACTAAAAATCACAAAGCGCAAGTTCACCATAAAAGAAGTTACTAAGATCACCCAAATAGGCGCCCCTAATGCAATCAAAGGGAGAGCAGCAAGTTGGGCTGAACCTGCGTATACCAATAAGCTCATTGCAATTGCTTGCTGTACGGTTAATGTGGACTTTGCCATAGCAATGCCAGTCACTACGCTCCAAGTTACGATAGTCACAGCAGAATGTGACATATCCTTAAGGCCGTAAATAAATTCTTGCCGTTGTGCTGGTGTCATATGAAGGGGCTAGATTCCCATAGAGCGATGCAAAATCTTGGGCTTCATCTCATCCCATAGACTTTCAAAGTCTTCTATTTTCGCTGCCGATACTTTGGCTGACTCAAAGAGTCCGCCAAAAATAATAGAATTCTTCTTCACTATTGTTTTATCGAACTCCGTAAGACCAATTGGCTTATCATCCATGTCTCGCGTTAACTCTGCGGAACAAACAATGGCATCTTCATCATCACCATCCACGACTGCAAACTCAATATATTGCTGACTCTTATCGACGATAACCAAGGTGCCTCTTGCATAAGCGACAGCATCATGCTCCTTGACGATATATGCCAAAAACTGGTCCTCTTCTTCTTTTTCCATTTGGAGGTCATCAATAAAAAATAAAAACTGATCCCCCTCACCATTCACCAAAGTAAATACCTTTGGCACTACGCCATGGCCCAAGGCTAAGTTACGGTAATAAGCAGAAATTTCTACCGCCAGATTTTCAGAGAACAAATGCATAGTATGAATTTAGCTGATGGATGAATTAAGCCAAGTTTTTCTTCAGGAATTCTAAGGTTCGATCCCAGGCTAGCTTGGCAGCCTCGGCCTTGTACTCCAAAGGTGGTAAGCCACGAACAGCAGATTTTGGATTGGCAAAAGCATGCTTGGCATCGTAACGATGAAACTCATAGTGGGTGCCAGCTTGTTTTAATTTCTCCTCTAACTGATCTACGCCTGTAATTGAGAAAAAATCATCGTGCAGTGCCCAATGCGCCATCATTGGCTTATGAATTGCTAACGCATCGACATACTCCAATGGAGGATATCCATACCAAACGACAGTAGCGTCGAGCTCAGGAATATTGCAGGCAGATAATACTGTCAGAGCACCCCCCATACAAAAGCCAGTAACAGCTACTTTCTTGCTGCCGGTAGATTTTAAGTATTGAACAGCTCCGCGAACATCTTGCGAAGCAGCATCTCCAAAGTTCAGCCCGCCCATAAGATGCTCGGCTTCATTTGCCTCAAGTGCCAACTTACCGCGATATAAATCTGGTACTAAGGCACGGTACCCTGCTTTAGCTAAACGTTCTGCTACTGACTTCACTTCATCATCCAAGCCCCACCACTCCTGAATAACAACCACTCCAGGGGCGCTTACTTTATCAACGGGCTCTGCTAAATAACCATCCACCAAATTACCGTCGGGTCTTTTAAATTGAATCATCAGATCTCCTTGCATTTATTCTGAATACTTTACTTGAATGGGCAATACTATCGCGGAACTTAGAAGTTGAAATAATCGTCTGCGTAATATTTAAAAAATTAAGCTCCCATTTTATTGCTTGATGTAATAGCCATAAACACAGCGATTTCCGCGCCGCGAGGGATCATGCGTATCCTGAATTACTCTATCAACTATCGCAGTTAAGTGCTTGGAAACTTTCACAATTAATATCCCATCCGGAAGTTCATTAGGCCGGAGATGAACCTGACAGCCTGCCCCTACCTTCATAGTTGGAACCCACTCAAAACCAAGCCCTATGATGTAATCATGAAAGACATTGCGATGGTTGCCGTTTCGAGGCGAAGAGCCTTTGTTACTAAGGCGCCTTGCTAAACGGTCACTCCGAAGTTCTGCATAGCTTTCATTGGCTTTTCTTAAGTCTTCATAGACTTGCATATAGGGAAGTTTGGCGGCAATGGCGATTGATCTCACCACGCAATCTCCAGCCCTACCCTTAAACCCAGCCTTCTGCCTACCTCCGTCATTCAATTGCAAAGGGAAAGTCTCTTGGGATTTAGAAAATAGCTTGAGTAAGCCAAACATATTGATAAGCCTAATAAAAAATGGATTTGCTTTGTGGGCAAATCCATTGAAATTTTAAGTACTCACGAATTACTTTGCTTGCAGTGCTTTTACTTTCAAGCGCCAAGCATGTAGCAACGGCTCGGTATAGCCATTTGGCTGTTCTAGGCCCTTAAAGATGAGATCACTTGCAGCTTGGTAAGCATATGAATCTTTGTAATTTGGCATCATGGGCTTATAAAGAGGATCGCCTGCATTTTGCATATCAACAATGGTGGCCATACGTTGCAAAGCTTCATTCACCTCAGCTTTAGTAACATATTTATGTAGCAGCCAGTTAGCAATGTGCTGACTAGAAATACGCAAGGTAGCACGATCTTCCATCAGGCCTACGTTATAAATATCAGGTACCTTAGAGCAACCAACGCCTTGGTCAATCCAGCGAACCACATAACCCAAAATACCTTGGCAATTATTGTTCAATGCTTCGCGAATCTCTTCTTTAGTCCAGTCAGGATAGAGTGCAATGGGCACAGTTAACAGATCATCCATTAGTGCCTCATACTCAGCTGCAGTATCTTGTTTTTCCATATCCTTTTGGATTTGCTCAACATTAACTTGGTGATAGTGCATGGCATGCAAAGTCGCAGCCGTAGGAGACGGTACCCAAGCTGTATTAGCGCCAGCTTGCGGGTGTGCAATTTTTTGCTCCACCATTTCTTTCATGAGATCGGGTGCAGGCCACATCCCTTTACCAATCTGTGCGCGACCACGTAGGCCGCAATCCAAGCCTGCTAATACGTTACGGCGCTCATAAGCTCCAAACCATTTAGCAATCTTCATGCGTCCTTTACGAACCATGGCACCGCCATACATCCCCGTATGCATTTCATCACCAGTACGATCTAAGAACCCAGTATTAATAAAGGCAACGCGAGCACCAGCTGCAGCAATTGCAGCCTTAATATTGACGCTCATACGACGCTCTTCATCCATGATTCCTAATTTGACTGTGTTCTCGGGTAAACCAAGTAATTTCTCGACTCGACCAAAGAGCTCGCTAGCAAATGCCACTTCTTCTGCACTGTGCATTTTTGGCTTAACAATATAAACCGAGCCTTTACGTGTATTTCCAATCGTTTGGTTGGCTGGGCGCTTAATGTCATACAGAGCAATCAACACTGTCACCACCGCATCTAAAATGCCTTCGTAAATTTCTTTGCCCTCACTAGTGATGATGGCTGGGTTGGTCATCAGGTGACCTACGTTGCGAAGGAATAAAAGCGAGCGGCCATGTAGCGTCACAACACCATCTTTTGCGTTGACTGCACCAATGCCTGCTGTGTATTTACGATCTGGATTCAGTGTACGGGTAAAAGTTTTACCACCCTTACTAACCTGTTCAACTAAGGTGCCTTTAAGAATACCTAGCCAGTTCTCATAAGCTAGCACTTTATCGTCAGCATCAACTACTGCAACAGAATCCTCTAAGTCCAAAATGGTTGAGAGCGCTGCTTCTAGCACCACATCATTTACGCCAGCTGGATCAGCAGCGCCAATAGTTTTAGTCTTATCAATTTCAATATCGATATGAATACCGTTATTGCGTAGCAAAATAGAGGATGGTGTAGCAGCATCACCTTGATAACCAACAAATTGTTTCTCATCAAGTAGGCCCGTAGTACTGCCGTCTTTTAATTTCACGGACAATTTTTTATCTACGACGCTATATGACACTACATCACTGTATAAAGCTTTAGCCAAGGGAGCAGATTCATCCAAAAACTGACGGGCATACGCAACAACCTTTGCCCCTCGAATCGGGTTGTAAGCGCCATCTTTGTGGGCACCGCCCTCTATCGAAATAACGTCTGTGCCGTACAGAGCATCATACAAGGAGCCCCAACGGGCATTGGCAGCATTTAAGGCATAACGGGCATTCAGAACTGGCACGACCAGTTGGGGGCCTGCTTGCAGAGCCAGCTCATCATCCACATTCTGTGTGCTAGCAGTAACCTTGGCAGGAGCATCCTCAATATAGCCGATTTCTTTTAAATATTTGCGATAGGCAGGCATATCTTTAATGGGGCCAGGATTGGCTTTATGCCACTTATCTAAATCAGCCTGAAGGCGATCGCGCTTAGCTAGTAATGCTTCATTTTTTGGGCTTAAGTCTTTGACGATCTCATCAAAACCCTTCCAAAAGTCAGCACTCTTAATGCCAGTACCTGGTAGTACTTTGTCTTCGATAAAACGGTAAAGCGGAGTTGCCACTTGAAGGCTATTACAGGTAGTGCGCGCAGTCATGTTGATATTTTCTTAAGCAAAAGTGAGTAAATATAGTGTGAATGAATTGTTTTCTATTAGCCCTGGAAAGGATGCTGTAGCAAGATGGTTTCATCACGCTCTGGCCCTGTTGAGACCATCGCGATAGGTTTACCAGCAACTTCTTCAATACGGCGCAAGAAGTGCTGCGCTTCGATTGGAAGCTTATCCCACTCCCGAATGCCAAAGGTGGTGCCCTTCCAGCATGGGAAATCTTCGTAAATTGGCTCGCAGCGTGCAACGGACTCAGCGCCACGCGGCAATACATCAAGATTTTTGCCGTCGAGCTTGTAGCCAACACATAAGCGAATAGTTTCTAGGCCGTCGAGCACGTCTAACTTAGTAATGCATAAACCAGAAAGACCGTTGATCTGAATCGAACGTTTCAAGGCGGCAGCGTCTAACCAACCAGTGCGACGTGGACGCCCTGTTACAGAGCCAAACTCTTTGCCGACTTCCGCCAGGCGTATGCCAATAGGATCTTGCTTGGCTGGGTTGTCATGATCATAGAGCTCACTTGGGAATGGACCAGCGCCAACGCGTGTGCAATACGCTTTAGTAATACCTAATATATATTGCAAAGAGTCTGGTCCGACACCAGAACCAGCAGCAGCATTACCCGCTACACAGTTACTAGAAGTGACATATGGGTAGGTGCCATGGTCAATATCTAGTAAGGTACCTTGCGCGCCTTCAAATAGGAGATTTTGCCCTGCCTGTTCAGCAGCGTATAGCGCACTGGAAACATCTACTACCATTGGCTTGATACGCGGAGCGTAAGACATTGCCTCTGCTAGCGTCTTTTCATAATTGACAGGTTCTGCTCCATAGTAATTGGTGAGCATGAAATTGTGATATTCCAAGTTCTCGCGTAACTGTTCAGCAAACTTTTCTGGATAGAATAAATCCTGGACACGCAATGCTCGACGCGCAACTTTATCTTCATATGCTGGCCCAATACCGCGTCCAGTAGTACCAATTTTGGCTTCGCCACGCTTTTTCTCGCGGGCATGATCAATTGCCACGTGATACGGCAGGATCAAAGTCGTTGCCTCAGAAATCTTCAAACGAGATTGAACATCTAAACCGGCAGCCTCAAGTTCGCTAATTTCCTTAAAGAGCGCCTCTGGCGATAAAACTACGCCGTTACCAATGTAGCAAATAACCTCTTTATGCATAATTCCTGATGGAATCAGGCGCAGGATTGTTTTCTTACCGCCAATGATGAGGGTATGCCCGGCATTATGGCCACCCTGAAAGCGTACGACTGCTTTTGCATGATCGGTTAACCAGTCAACTACTTTGCCTTTACCTTCATCGCCCCACTGGGTGCCAATGACAACTACGTTACGACCTTTAGCTTGCTGCTTTGAAGACATATTGAAATCCAAAAGATAATTACAAAATAGGTTGAAATCCGCTTTGTTGCTTTGCTTTATTTTTTCTTTACTTCCCAAGAGCTACCCTGCTTTACCAGCTCTCGATCACATTCATATTCGACTGCTTCTACTTTCTCGCCAGCCATTACCTGAATCACTACTTCACCAGAAGTACGCAAAGCTGTAATCGCTTTACTTAAAGTAGCATCCTCAAGCCATGGAGCCAGGATGGCTAACTTACGCACTTTTAATGGTGAGAGGCTAGCCAGAGTTAATAGATCTAAAGAAAATCCAGTAGCCGGACGTGAGCGGCCAAAAGCCTGACCAACATGATCATAGCGCCCGCCTCTAGCAATTGGCTGAGGTAGTTTGTCTACATAAACGGCAAACATTACACCGCTGTGATATTGGTAACCGCGTAAGTCTGCTAAGTCAATGCTGAGCTCTAAGCCACTTGATACGCTCACTGCAGCGACTAAACGCTCAAGATCTGCCAATGCTTGGTCAATTGCGACATGCTTAGGTAATATTTTTTTAGCCTTTGCTAACACTTCTGCGCAAGGCCCATTGAGCTCAGTCAGGGCCATTAGCGCTTGTGCAGTTTTTGCTGGCAAGCTTGCAGCCCACTTACTGAGGCGCGGACGATCTTTGGTTTGAAGCAAGCCGTACAGGGTTTCAATCGTATCTTTATCTAAATTCTGATCAGCCAAAATACCACTCAAGATGCCAGCGTGAGATAAATCAAGATAAACCTTATCTAGGCCAGCAATAGAAAGTGTTTTTAGCAGCAGAGTCATTGCCTCAAAATCAGCTTCCCAAGTAGCGCAGCCATAAATCTCTGCACCTAACTGCAAGTCTTCACGGGCAGAGCTGCCTACTGGCGTCCGAGCGTGAGCTACAGACCCGGCATAGCAAAGACGAGTAACTCCTGCACGATTTAATAAGTGTGCATCAATCCGGGCTACTTGCGGCGTAATATCAGCACGCAAGCCCAGAGTGCGACCTGACATCTGATCAACCAACTTAAAAGTTTGAAGATTGAGATCTGAACCAGTGCCTGTCAATAAAGAGTCTAAGAACTCTAAAATGGGAGGGGCGACTAACTCATATCCATAGGATTGATATAGATCCAAGATGGCACGACGCAAGGTCTCAACCTTGCGAGCTTGCGCTGGCAAAACGTCTGCAATATCTTCAGGAAGTAACCATCGATTCATGAGCTAGATAATTCACTTTCTTATTTTTTGTGCAGGAACTTGAAGAACTCACCATTGGGCTCAACCACCATAATGTCCTTCTTATCCTTGAAAGAGCTTCTGTAGGCTTCTAAGCTTTGGTAGAACTGGGCAAACTGTGGATCACGTCCAAATGCTTCAGCATAAAGCGCTGTAGCCTTAGCATCCCCCGCCCCTTTAATCTTTTGGGCATCACGATAGGCTTCAGCCAAAATCGTATCGCGTTGACGCTCTGCATTTGCTCGAATCTTGTCAGACTCAGCAGCACCCATTGAGCGTAACTCATTGGCTACCCGCTTACGCTCTGCTTCCATGCGGCGGTATACCGAATCACTAATCTCAGCTAGAAGATCTACCCGCTTTAAACGGACATCCACAATCTCTACGCCAATGTCAGATGCATCATCGGCTACTTTTTTACGTATACCCTGCATCACCTCTTCACGCTGATCAGAGATTAACTCGCGCACAGTACGTTTAGTGAACTCTTCGTTCAAAGCAGAACGAACTAATTGGGTTAAGCGGTCTTGGGCCAAGCGCTCGTCACCTTTAAAGCTAATAAAGAACTTACGAGGATCAACAATGCGCCATTTCACATATGAATCAACTAAGAGATTCTTTTTCTCTGCAGTAATAAAACGCTCTGCCTCTGGATTATCGATCGTCAAAATGCGACGATCAAAGAAACGCACACTTTCAAATGGGGCTGGAAGCTTTATACGCAAGCCCGGCTCTTCAATCACGCGCACGATCTGGCCAAAAGAGAATACAACCGCGAATTTACGTTGATCAACAATAAAAATACTAGACGATAGTACATAGATCAAGGCAACGAAGGCAATGCCTGCAGCAATTAAACGATTTGCATTCATTATCTAGGGTCCCGATCACGACTACGGAAACCATCGCGCTTATCTAGAGAGCGATCATTAGAATTATTAACTGCAGGCGCAGAATTTGTGGAGCTGCCACTGATCGCTGGAGCTGGATTAGTCATGCCAGTTGCTCCACCCACTGTCACACTTCCAGTTGGAGTAGGAGTGCTAGTTTGATTTACTTGAGAGCTAGCAGCTTGTGCGCTTTCTGCGCTCACTTGAGCAACAATCTTATCTAAGGGTAAATACAACAGACTATTGCTCTTGGTTGTATCTACCAAAATCTTAGTTACGTTGTTATACATCTCGCGCATACTGTCGATATACATCCGATCACGTGTTACTTGTGGTGCCTTGGAATATTCCACTAGTATTTGCTTGAAGCGAGTGGCGTCACCTTCTGCAGTAGCCACCACTCTAGCCTTATAGCCTTCAGCCTCCTGAATTAAGCGGGCCGCAGTACCCTTAGCACGGGGAATGATGTCATTGGCGTAAGCCTGGCCTTCGCTCTTCAAGCGCTCCTGATCTTGACCAGCCTTCACCGCATCATCAAATGCAGCCTGGACTTGCTCAGGTGGTTGTACATTTTGTACAGTCACACTAGTAACATAAACACCACTCTTATAGCTATCTAATATCTTCTGAATGGAATTTGCTAAGTCAATACCAATCTTTTCGCGCCCTTCGTAGAGTACAGTATCCATCTTGCTACGAGCAACGATTTCACGAACAGCAGTTTCAGCAGCCTGAATCACTGCAGCATCTGGATCGCGATTATTAAACAAATAATCTGTTGGGTCTTTTAAGCGGTATTGCACAGCAAAGCGCACGTCAATGATATTTTCATCCTCGGTGAGCATCGAAGAGTCTTTTTGATTAGTTGCCTTAATCAATACTGGGCGACCCACCTCAACAGAACGAACGCCCGAGAGATTTACGGTTTCATCTGACTGAATGGGCCAAGGCATACGCCAGTTAATGCCTGGCTTAGCGGTGTAATCGTATTTACCAAATGTCAGAATGACACCGGCCTGACCTTCTTGAATGATAAAAAAGCCACTACAAATCCAAATAAAGAAGACTGCTGCTGCAGTGATTAGGATGCTGGCCTTAGAACCGAATGGATTGGTGAAATTAAAGTTTGGTGCACTCATGCCGCCATTACCGCCACCACTATTACCACCGCCACGCTGTGATGGGGGAGGAATATCAGAGCTATTTGGCTTTTTGCTTGGTTGACTTGCTGGTGAACCCGGCTTTTTCTTTCCGCCAAAGATACCTGCAATTTTGTCATTGAAATCACGCCAGAGCTCATCTAAATCTGGCGGGCCATCTGGCTTAGTTGGCGAATTCGTTGGTGTTGCTTCTGTTGGCTTATTGGTATCCGGATCTACTTTTGGAGTTTGATCACTACCCTGCCCATCTTTAGCATCTTTGGATCCGCTATTGTGGCTATTGCCCCAACCTGGATCATTGACCGAAAAGAGGCCTAGAAATTTACGCATCATTTGAAAAATAGCTTCGGTTTGGAATCGGATTAAATTCAGCAGTATCTGGTCGTTCGGGTAAGGGTTCTAAAAACTCGTCCGGGGCCAATTGCTTCTTGGCACGGTTGTGCTCGATCCTTATTCTATCAGTCATTTGAGAGCATTCAGCCAGTG
>Ga0208496_1000655_pt1 | contig 12521 bp, 11 predicted proteins | sample CryBogmetaGMA2M_FD_184552 | JGI IMG/M metagenome (GOLD analysis project Ga0208496, IMG submission 184552) | Freshwater microbial communities from Crystal Bog, Wisconsin, USA - MA2M (SPAdes) | ecosystem: Environmental > Aquatic > Freshwater > Lake | place: Crystal Bog, Wisconsin, USA | collected... | reverse complement strand
CTCGCCATCCCCCGCCAGGATCGCATCGACGATTCCCTGGTGCTCGGCGAACGACGTCCCCACGCGATTGCGGATGCGGAGCTGAAGCCGGCGAAACGGCCGCAGCCGCCGCTGCAGCTGGACCGCTTGTTCCGCGAGAAAGGCATTGTGGGCGGCCTGATAGATCGTCTGGTGGAAGGTCTCGTTCTCGACGAAGTAGTCGTCGGCCGATCCCTTGTCACGGGCCCGCTCGCAGGCCTTGTGGGCCGCGACGAGGGCGGCCTGCTCCTCGTCGGTGATCCGGCGGGCGGCCAAGCGGGCACACATCGCCTCGAGTTCCGCCATCACCTCGAACATCTCGCAGATCCGGTGCGGGCTGGCATCCGCCACCACGGCCCCCCGCCGCGGGCGGAGTTCGACCATGCCCGAGGAACTCAGCTGGATCAGCGTCTCGCGGATCGGCGTCCGGGAGACGCCAAACTCGTTGGCGAGAGCCACCTCGTCGAGCCGCATGCCCGGCGGATAACGGCCGTCGGCGATCCGCTCCTCGATCATCTCCCGAACGGCCAGCGAACGCTTAGGGGGGGTGGTGGGCGTGCGCATGGGGTCTGCTCTGGTGCTGACAGGTGGGGATCGGCGGAGCGAAATCATGCCATGCCTCCGGAACTCAACAAAGTGTATACGAGACGAGGCCCGGCGTACACGAAACCCTGAGGCCCGGCTCGAAAACGCCGGGGCTGCGACCACCTTCCGGCGGACCGCGCGAGTCGCGCGACACGACCGCGGACCCGCGCACGGGATTCACGTCCGACGATTGGCAGGCGCCGGCGCGCGGAGTACATTCCCGCGATCCTTCTCAGGTTTCGCGCATGCCCCCCGAGTTCACGGACGACGAGACGCCGGAACCGGGGCGTCGATCATCCGCGGCGGCCTCCGAGCGGCGTCGGAGTTCACGGCAGCCGCTGCTCCTCGACGACGCCCCCGCCGACCCGCCCGGCGTCCATCGGCTCCACACGGCGGCGATGATGGCCGACGTGCTCGGCGTGCCCCCGGCCGCGATCCGCCACTGGTCGCGCGGCGGCCTGCTCGCGCCGGCGCACGTCGCCGGCTCGGTCGAGTGGTTCGACTTCCCGCAGCTGGTCGTAGGCCGGCATCTCGCTCGGCTGCTGGCAGCCGGGCTCTCCCTCCGCGAGATCGACGCCAAGCTCGGCGGCCTCGTGCCCGGTGGGGCGCGGGCCGCGGCGGAGGCCGCCGCACGGGTGCGGCTCGACGGCCGGCGGCTGAGCCTCGACGACGGCGGCCGGCTCTTGGCTCCCGGCCGCCAGCTGCAGCTCGGCTTCTACACCTCGTCGCTGGCCGACGCGCCGGCGGACGACGATGTGGCTGGGGAGCCTGCGATCGTCGGCATTCGGCCGCCGCCAGCCGCCGCCCCGCAGGCACCGGCCGCGCCGCCGAGCGACCTGCCGGCCCCGGGCACCGACGCGGCGGAGATCCTCGATCTGGCCGACGACCTCGAGGCGGCCGGCGAGTTTGTGGAAGCGGCGGAGGCCCTGCGGGCGGTGCTCCAAGCCCGCGGGCCTTCGGCTCGTCTCGTCTTCATGCTGGCCGAACTGCTCTACCGTTCCGGCGACCTGACCGCCGCCCGCGAGCGGTACTACGCGGTGATCGAGATCGACCCCGACCACCTTCAGGCCCGTGCGAGCCTCGGCTGCGTGCTCGCCGAGCTCGGCGAGCACGACCTCGCCGTGGCAGCGCTCGAAGGGGTGCTCCGCCAAGAGCCCGACTACGCCGACGCCCACTGGCACATCGCGGGCGTGCTTCGCGAGATGGGCCTCGCAGCCGACGCGAATCATCATCTCCACCGGTTTCTCGCTCTGGCCCCGGACAGCCCCTGGGCCACCCTCGCCCGCTCACGGCTCGACGAGCAGCGGTGAGGGACCGCAGGTTGAAAACCTGCAGCCACGTTCAGGACACGGCATCCCCATCGCTGACGCGATTGGGCTTCCGGAATGCGGCAGTCGTGGGCCAGCGAGGGGCTGCCCGTGCCCGGGAGCCGGGCTATGGGAGCAAGCGGAGGCAGGATGCTGAAGCGCCGCGGACATGCAGAGAGCCGCGGCCTGGAGGGCCGCGGCGAACGTCCGGCGACGGGGCACGGGTAGCCCCGAGCGGGGTCATCCGTCAGGAGCAGAATCCGCAGGTTGAAAACCTGCGGCCACTTTCGAGCACCGCAGGTTGAAAACCTACGGCCACTCGGCGTGGGTCAGTACGCGCCCCACGGGCCGCGGACCGCGTTCACGCCGAACTGCACCGTGTCGCTCGGCTGGTTGGGCGTGGGCAGGAAGCCGCCGCCACCGGAGCCGGCCGCGCCACCGGGCCCCGGATACGGCCGGCGGAACTGGTGGTAGATGGGAGCCACGCGGGAACTCGGCACGCCCCACGAATACTGGGTCATGAACTCGCTCGTCGGCGGCACGACCAGCGCGATCGGCCGACCCTCCGCGGGGTCATACCAGGCGCTGTGCCAGCTCTTCCCCTGGGAGCGGAGAAAGTAGCGCTTCTCCCAGGCGTTGTACTTGCAGTCCTCTCCAAGGCCGCCGGTCTTGCCGTAGCCGCACGGGCCGCCCACCGGCGATCCGCAGTGGCCGCACTTCCCACAGTGACCGCACTTCCCGCAGCCATTGCAGGCGCCGCAGTGCTTGCCACAGAGGCCGTGGCCGCAATGCCCATGGCACGGACCGCGGCCGCAGGTCCCGCAGCCCGCGGGGCCGCACTGGCCCGAGCCGCCGCACTGGCCGGCGCAGCCCGGGGCATGCATGCCATGGCCGAAGTGGTCGCCGGCCAGCGCGAGCCCGAGGCCCGTGGTGACGAGGGCGAGGCAGCCCGCGACGAGCGTGGTGGTGAGGATGCGGCGATCCATGATGGGAGGTTCTCCGGGATCAATACCAGTAGGCGTGCACGTCGGTCCGCATGCCGGTCACGCCCGCGGGGCGGATGTAGCGGCGGCGGTGCTTGTAGAGGAACTCGTGCGGCATGAAGGGCGGGTAGGTGTTCCAGGTGTGGCCCACGCGCGGCGGCACGGGCCGCGGCGACACGTAGAGCTGCGCGCCCATGCCGGGATAGCCCCCCGCCGGCACCGGCGGCACGTAGAAGTTGTAGAAGACGTCGGGCGTGGGCGCTTCGACGCCGCCGTCGATCGGGATCGCGAAGGCGGAAGCGGCGGCAAGCACCTCGGCGACGAGGACGGTCGCCAGCATCCAGGGCCGGATCGAGCAGGCACGCAGCATCGGAGCACCTCGTGGACGGAGCCGGACGTTGCCGGGATCACCCCGACACCCGGAACTTCGGCCGGAACGCGTCCTGCGCATCACTCCGCTCATGCCGCGGATGCCGGTTCTGCCCGACAGGCATTTCTTTCGCAGCCTTCGCCGGGGCCCGCGATCGTTCCGCTCGAAGGCCACGCGCAGCACAGAGCCCGCGACCGGCAAAGCCGGCCCCACTTGCCAAGCCTGCCATCCGGGATCACAGTCTGGGGGCCGAAAACCCCGGAAAAACCCATGGCCAAGACCGCCACACGCCCAGCCGCGAAGAAGGCCGCCAAGGCCACGCCCGAGAAGCCGTCGAGCGCGGAGCCGGCGGCGGCACCGGCCGCGGCCGACGATGCCGCGTCGCCTCCCAAGGCTGCGACGAAGCGTCGGGCCACCGCCCAGAGCCTCGCCGCCGGCCAGCGCGACATCTCCGTGAGCGAGTTCTTCGCCAAGAACCGCCACCTCCTCGGCTTCGACTCGCCCCGCAAGGCGCTGCTCACGAGCGTCAAGGAGGCGGTGGACAACTCCCTCGACGCCTGCGAGGAGGCCGGCATCCTCCCCGAGATCTGGGTGCACATCGAGCAGGTGGGCGAGAGTGGCACCCGCTACCGGATGGGCGTGCAGGACAACGGCCCGGGCATCGTCAGCAAGCAGATCCCGCTGATCTTCGGCAAGCTGCTCTACGGCTCGAAGTTCCATCGGCTGCGGATGAGCCGCGGCCAGCAGGGCATCGGCATCTCGGCCGCCGGCATGTACGGCGTGCTCACCACCGGCAAGCCGGTGAAGATCATCTCCAAGATCGACGCCAAGCACCCCGCCCACTACTCCGAGCTGCGGATCGACACCAAGACCAATCAGCCGGAGATCTTGAACGGCAAGGGTGACGGCGTCGACATCCCCGCAGGCAAGGGCGGCGCGGAGTTGATGACGAAGCACTCGATCGAGTGGGTCGCCGAGAACGACCTGGGCGAACCGATCGAGCACGGCACCCGCGTGACCATCGAGATGGAGGCGAAGTTCCAGCGCGGCAGAGGCAGCGTCGAGGAGTATCTCGAGCAGACGGCGATCGCCAATCCCCACGCGCGGCTCCACTTCCAGGGCCCCGACGGCCCGGAGCGGATCCTGGAGCGGTCGACCCACGATCTCCCGCCGGAGCCCAAGGAGATCAAGCCGCATCCCTACGGCGTGGAGCTCGGCCGGCTGGTGACGATGCTCCAGGAGCATCCCAAGATCACGCTCGCGCAGTTCCTCACGCAGTCGTTCTCCCGCGTCTCGCACGGCACGGCCAAGAAGATCTGCGACACCGCCAAGCTCTCCTCCCGCGTGACCACCGGCAAGCTCGGCCGCGGCGAGGCCGACGCCCTCTTCAAGGCCATCCAGGACACGAAGATTCCCCCGCCGGCCACCGACTGCGTGGTGCCGATCGGCGAACAGCGGCTCCTGGCCGGCCTCCGGCAGGTCGTGCCCGGCGAGTTCTTCACCGCGGCCACGCGTCCGCCTTCGGTCTACCGGGGCAACCCCTTCGTGATCGAGGCGGCGCTCGCCTACGGGGGCGGCGTGGCGGCGCAGAAGATCAGCCGCGACGGGCTCGCCGAACTCGCCTCGGAGAGCGATGCCCGCAGCCTGCGGCAGTTCCTCACCACCACCTTCAGCGGCATGGGAGGCGAGGCGGCCGACAAGATTCTCGCCGAGGCCCAGCTCGCTCCGCGACAGAGCCCGTCGAAACTCAAGAAGCCGCAGCTCGACGCCCTGCACGGCGCCATGCAGCACGTCAACGTGGACGAGGGGCAGAGCATGAACGTGCTGCGCTACGCCAACCGCGTGCCGCTCCAGTTCCAGCCCGCAGCCTGCGCGGTCACGCAGACGATCACCTCGACCAACTGGCGGTCGTACGGCCTCTCGCAATCGCGCGGCGGCCTGCCCAATGGGCCGGTCACCGCGATGGTCCACGTGGCGAGCGTCTGGGTGCCGTTCACCAGTGAGTCGAAGGAGGCGATCGCCTCGTACCCCGAGATCCAGAAGGAGATCCGCCTGGCGCTGCAGGCGGTGGGCCGCAAGCTGGGGATGTACATGCGGCGGCGGCTGCGCGTGGCCCAGGAGGGTCAGCGGCGGAGCATCTTCCTGCGGTATCTCGGCGAAGTGGCGACGGCCGTGGCGCAGATCAACGGCCAGGACGCCGGCAAGCTCTACGAGCAGCTGCTCGCGGTGGCCAAGAAGAAGACGGCCGAGGCCGACGTGAAGCTCGACGACCGCGGCCGACCGATCCGGGAGGAGGAAGATCTCGAACTCGGCGACAACTGCATCATCGTGCCGCAGGTGATCCCGGGTCAGGCCGACGGCAACGCGATGGCGGAGCCGAAGCCGGCCGCGAAGGGCAAGGGCAAAGCCAAGGGCCGGCAGGCGACGATCGCCACGGTGGATGACGACGCGGCGGAGTCGCCGGCCGCGGCGCCGAAACGGCCTGCCGCCGAGAAGCCTGCGGCTCGGAAGCGCGGCGCCGCGAAGAAACCCGCGGCCCGACGACGCCGCTGACAGCCACGTGACGAGCGAGGGGCTGCCCATGCCCGAGAGCCGGGCTCTGGGAGCAAGCGAAGGCAGGATGCCGAAGCGCCGCGGACATGCAGAGAGCGGATGCCACGATGGCATCCGCGAACGTCCGGCGACGGGCATGGGCAGCCCCGCGCGGCGCGACGCACAGGCCGGATCCCGCAGGTTGAAAACCTGCGGCCACTCTGGGCAGTCCCGCGCCGGGTGAGCTACCGGCCCGCCTTGAGCCGCTCGACCTCGGCCTCGAGCTTCTTGATCCTCTCCTCCATCTCCTGGAACTTCTTCCGGGCCTGCTCCATCTTTTCGTGAGCCTCGGGCACCGACGGATCGGCCATCGTTATCCTCTGCTCTCATGAACGAAGCGCTGCCCGAACTCTTTCGCGACCCCGGACTCGTCGACTTCGGCATGGACCAGACGGGGGCAGGCCGGCGGCTCGAGCGGCTCGGGGGCGTGCTCGTGGACCGTCCCCTGCCGCAGTCGGCTGATCGCCGCCGCATGCCGGACGCCTGGCGCACCGCCGCCGCCGTCTACGCCTCGAGCGCCGCGTGGGAGTTCCCGGGCCCGATCCCCGAGCCGTGGCAGGTCGCGGTGCCGATCGGCGATGCATCGCTCGCCCTCGAAGTTCATCCCGCCCCATCCGGCCAGGTCGGCGTGTTCCTGGAGCAGGTCGGGCAGTGGCGCTGGCTCCACGAGGCGACGCGGCCCGGCATGCCGATCCTCTCGCTCTTCGGTCACTCGGGCGCCGCGAGCCTCGCCGCGGCGGCGGCCGGCGCGGAGGTCGTGCACATCGACGCCTCGCGGCAGGCGGTGGCCCTCGCTCGGCGCAATGCGGCCGCATCCGGACTCGACCAGCGGCCCATCTCGTGGATCTGCGAGGATGCGGGCACGTTCGTCCAGCGCTGCCTCCGCCGTGGCCGCCGGTTCTCCGGCGTGGTGCTCGATCCGCCGTCGTGGGGCCACGGCCCGAAGGGCCAGCCCTTCTCGATCGACCGTCATCTTCCCGGCCTGCTGGCCGACATCGCCGGCATGCTCGACCCGGCCGCCCCCGGCCCCGTGCTCCTCACCTGCCACTCGCCCGGCTGGCATCCGGAGCGGCTGCGGGACACACTGGACGAGGCACTCGCCGTCGCGGACCGCCCGCTCTCCGGCCGGCTTATGTCGGGCGTGCTCGACCTCCACGACGAATCGGGCCGCACGCTCACCCTCGGCGGGTTCGCCCGTCTCGATCCTGCCGCATGACTGTCTCCGACACCATCACGAGCCCGGCCAACCCGCGGATCAAGCAGGCGGCCGCCCTCCGCGACGGCGACGAACGACGGGCGACCGGGCTCACACTCGTCGATGGCCGCCGCGAGCTCGCGCGGGCCGCGGCGTCGGGCGTGGAGATCGTCGAAGCATTCGTCGACGCCCGCCGGCTGCATGACGTCGTGACTGATGCCGACGGCGCGACGCTCGCCGATTGGCTGGCGACCCTGGCCGCCCGGGGCACGCGGGTCGCGACCGCGTCGGAGAAGGCCTTCGAGCGGGTCGCGTTCGGCGATCGCAACGACGGGGTGGTGGGCGTGGTGCGATTCGGTTCGCGGCCGCTCGCCCAGGTGCCGCTGGCCGCCGACCGGCCCGTGTTCGTGATCGAGGGGGTCGAGAAGCCGGGCAACCTCGGGGCGATCCTCCGCACGGCCGATGCGGCGGGGCTCGGCGGCGTGATCGTCTGCGACGCCCGGACCGACGTCGCCAACCCCGCCGCGATCCGCGCGAGCCTGGGCACCGTGTTCGCGATGCCCGTGGCGACCTCGTCCACGGCGGAGGCGATCGAGTGGTGTGGCCGGCATCGCCGACCCGTCGTCGCCGCCACGCCCGAGGGCACGCGGCTCTGGCACGAGGCCGACCTCCATGGGAACGCGGCGCTCGTGCTCGGCAGCGAGGCCCACGGCCTCTCGGCGGCGTGGACGGCCGCGGCAGCGGGCGGGGCGATCCGCCTCACGAGCGTGCGACTGCCGATGCACGGCATCGCCGACAGCCTCAACCTCTCGGTGACGGCCGCGGTGCTTGCCTACGAGTCGGTCCGGCAGCGGGAGCAGCCGCGATGACCGAGGCCGATAGATTCTCCGAGCTGGCCCGCCGGTGCGCGACCGAGGGCTGCGACGCGATGCTCGACGAGCTGGCCGCGTCACTCGCCGCGCGGAAGCGATGGCATGCCCTCTTTGACGCGCGGATCATGCAGGCGCGGGTCGCGTGCGGACTGCCCCCGGTCGGCACACCGGGCGACGTGCCGGCGGACCTTCGCGACGCCTTCGACGCCCGGTCGCTGGCCGCCTGCCGCGAGGCCGGCTGGCCGCTCCTCGAAGAGGGTCAGATCGCGGCCGGCTGGATGTATCTCCGCGCGGCCACCGAGCCGGCCGAGGTGGCATCCCGACTCGCCGCCCTCGCGCGGCCGCGGCTGGCCGCGGCACCAGCCGACGAAGAGTCCGACCGCCTGCTTCAGGAGATCCTCGGCGTCGCCCTCTGGGATGCGGCCGACCCGGCGCTCGGCATCGAGATCGTGCTGGCGACGCAGGGCACGTGCAACGCCATCACCTGCTACGAGCAGGCCGTGTCGCGGCTCCCGGCCATCCGGCAGCGGCCCGCCGCGGGCGTGCTCGTGGCGCATCTCCACGCCGAGCTCGCCGCGAGCCTGCGTCGCGAGCTCGAGGCCCGCGGCGACGGCCGACCGGCACCGACCGCGATGGCCGACCTCCTCGAGGCCTTCGCCGCCGAGGAGATCGGGCTGCACGTGGACATCTCCCACCTGCAGTCGGTGCTGCGGATCGCGCGGATCTGCGACGACGAGCCGACGATCCGCCGGGCGTGGGAGCTGGCCTCGTACGCCTGCCGCCTCCCGGCCGACTTCGCCTATCCCGGCGAGCCTCCGTTCGAGAACGTCGGCGAGGCGTCGCGGCTGTTCTACGGCAGCCAGCTGGGGATCGACGTCGATCGCGGCCTCCGCGTGTTCCGCACGGCGGCGGCGACGGCAGAACCCGACGCGGGCAGCCTGCCCCACGACGTGCTCATGCTCCTGCTCGCCCGACTCGGCCGGCCCGCGGAGGCGCTGCAGGCCGCGCTGTCCCGCCCCCGCGACGACCGTGGCATGCCCAGCCCCCTGCAGGCCGCCGCCGCGCTCCCTTCGCTCATCGACCTCGCGGCCGCGTCGGGCGAATGGGAACTCCTCCGCCGCGCCTGCCGCGACCGCGGCGACGAGATCACGTTCGCGGCCACGCTCGTGGCGGAACGTCAGAAGATCCAGGGGAACTTCGGGCCGCAGGGATTGCAGGTGCTGCACGGCGCCGCGCGGTAGCCCACATCGGCCCCGCTCTGGAAGCCGCGGCCCGGCGGGAGCTGCCAGGGGGGGAGTTTTTCCGGCATCTGCCGCGCGCCGTTGCATCCCTTCCACCGTGCACAGGCATCGCACGGATCGGGTGCCCAACACTCCTCGTGCTTCGCGCCGCAGTACCGCGGGCCGCAGCCGGTGTCGCCGTAGGGCGTCTCGTTGCCCGCCGCCGTCTTCTTGCAGTGGTTGCACGTCCCGCACGGCTCACCGGCGGAGGCGACGGACGAGAGCGTGAAGAATGCCAAGCCGAAGATGATGCGGTTCATGCCCGTGGTATCGGTCGCACGGGTCGCAGGGCCGCGATCACGACCTTCGCCGGCGCAGGGTCGGATGCAGACTGCCCCCCTTGCCACCGGCGGGCGCTGCGAGCCACGGCCGCCGTACCCGGGCTACGCCCCCGCCCGCACCCGCTCGAAGAGACGGACGTATTCGCGGCCGCTCGCCTGCCACGACCAATCTCGCCGCATCGCGTTGTCGACGAGCCGCGGCCACACCGTCGGGTCTTCGTGGGCAGCGAGCGCCCGGCCGAGGGCATGCTCGAGGCCGGCCGCATCGAAGCCCTGGAACACGAACCCGGTGCCGGTGCCGTCGCGGATCGTCTGCGGCGTCGCATCGACCACGGTATCGACGAGGCCGCCCGTGGCCCGCACCACGGGGATCGAGCCGTAGCGCTGGGCGTAAAGCTGCGTCAGGCCGCAGGGCTCGAAGCGGCTCGGCACGAGCGTGATGTCGGCGGCCGCCTGGACGAGATGGGCGAGGCTCTCGTCGAACCCGATCACCACGTCGATCGTGCCGGGGAACGCCGCGGCCATCCGCCGCAGCGCCTCCTGCTCCTCGTGGCCACCGGAGCCCAACACCACGAACCGCACCCGACCGCTGCCGGCGAGCTTCGCCATCGCATCGAGAATCAGCGTGATCCCCTTCTGCTCGACGAGCCGGCCAACGAACGCGGCCAGCGGCCGCTGATCGGGAGCCGGCTGCCCGAGGCGGGCCGCGAGCGCCGCGCGGGCCGCCGCCTTGCCGGCGGTCACATCGGCCGCGTTGAAGCCGCGCGGCAGGAAGGGATCGGCGGCCGGATCCCAGAGGGCCGTGTCGATCCCGTTGACGATCCCCACGAGCGAATCCCGCCGCGCGGCGAGCAGGCCTTCGAGCCCGCAGCCCCCCGGCGTCGCCTGGATCTCCTCGGCGTAGGTCGGGCTCACCGTGCTCACCGCGTCGGCGAACACGATGCCCGTCTTCAGCAGGTTGAGCTGACCGTAGAACTCCATCTCCTGCCAGGTGAAGTGGCTCCAGTCGATGCCGGTGAGCAGCATGTCCCAGTGCCAGAACAGGCCCTGGTAGGCCATGTTGTGGATCGTCATCACCGTGCGCGCGTTCGCGACCTCGGGACGCGAGCCGAACAGCAGGCGGCGGTAGGCGGGCACGAGGCCGGTCTGCCAGTCGTGGCAGTGGAGGATGTCCCACGGGCCGCCGAGCCGGCACGCCAGTTCCACGGCCGCGCGGGAGAAGAAGATGAACCGCTCGGCGTTGTCGGGGTAGTCGCTCGAGCCGCCGTAGAGCGTGGGCCGGTCGTAGAGTTCGTTGTTGGCGACGAGGTAGACGTCGGCCCGCTGGCCCGCCCGGCGACACCGCAGGATCCGCGCCCGCCGCGTGCCCCGGCCGATCGGGACGTCGAACTCGATCCCGGTAGGCTCGATGGGCAGCCCTCGACCGAGGGCCTCCGCATACGCCGGCATGACCACGGCCACATCGCACCCGAGCCCGGCCAGGGCCTCTGGCAGGGCGCCGGCCACGTCGGCCAGGCCGCCCGTCTTGGCGAAGGGAACGGCCTCGCTGGCGATTTCAAGCACGCGCATTCGTCACGATCCGAACAGAAGGACGCCGGGAGGCGACTCGCCGATCCCCGGCACTGCTACTATAGGACACTCGGGCGCGCCCTTCGGCGTTACCTGATCCGCACCACCGCACCCTCTCCGTGCCGCATGGGCCCGCTCGTCAACCCCGCCGCCCTGTTCACGCTGCGGCTCCCCTGCCCGCGCCGCGACACCCTCTGGCCACCCGCGAAGTCGGGCCTCGACGACACCTGCCGGTTGCCATCGTTCGCCGATGTGGCCGGCGTGCCCGACGTGCTCGACCTGTGGATGGCCTGGAACCCCGACGGCCTCGCGGTGCGGGGCGTGGCGCGGGGTGTCGGCACGTCACGGTGGTGCCACACCACGCGACCGGAAGACAGCGACGGCCTCCATCTCTGGATTGCCACGCGGCCGACCGGCGACAGCCACCGCGCCGGCCGCTTCTGCCGCCGGATCGCCTTCCTGCCCACGGGCGGCGGCCGTCTCGCCGACAAGCCGGCCGCCGTCGCCGCGGCGATCCCGCGGACGAGCGAACTGCCGGCCGAACTGCCGGCCGGTGCCATCGCGATCGAATCGACGCCCACCGCCGACGGCTGGCGGATCGACGCCTGGATCACGGCGGCCGCCCTCCCCGGATGGGATCCGGCGGAAGTCTCGACGCTCGGCTTCTTCGCCGCGCTCGTCGATCGCCGGCTCGGCAAGGTGCCCTGCTTCGCACCGCCGGAATACCCCTGGGACGGCGACCCCACGACCTGGGCCGAGCTAAATCTCACCGCGTGAACGGCCCTCCATGGCCCGTTCACGCTCGGGCGACCGGTGGTGAAGCCAAGGTTCACCGCGGTCGCCACGCTCGCCATCCGGGCGAGCGAGCGTACCGCGTGAACGGACGCCGGAGGCTTGAGGAGGGGCGACCCCCGTGCTAGGGTGGGTGCTTCCCCGGCCGGCGGCCTCCCCGAGGCGTCGGCGGGAGCGACCTTCAGGAGTGGACCGATGTCGCGCGATGACTCACGGTTGGCGTCGCTGTTGGGCGAACTCGCAGAGCTCGGACGACGGATCTCCGAGCGGGCCGCCGACCTGGCCGGGATCATGGCGGGCGACGGCGCACCCGTCCCACCGGCGCTCGCCGACCGGTTGGCCGATGTGCAGGCATCGACGGCGGACCTCGCCGCCGCCGTCGTGACCGCAGCCTCACCCGCCACGCGCCGGAAGGCGAAAGCCGCGACCAAAGCCCCGGCTCCACGCGCCGCCGCGCCGCAGGCGAAGCGCGCGACCACCACGAAGAAGGCCTCGTCGCGACCGCGGCAGAAGCAGGCACCCGTCGCGGTAACGATGGCGGCCGCAGCCCTGCGCTCGATCATGCCCGACGGTGGCCGGCGGCTCCGGCCCTTCATGCCCGCGCTCGTGAGCGCGGCGGTCAACGTCGCGGCGATCCTCGTGCTGGCGCTGATCTTCATCGCCGCGGAGGCGAAGCC
>Ga0208496_1000653_pt1 | contig 12546 bp, 15 predicted proteins | sample CryBogmetaGMA2M_FD_184552 | JGI IMG/M metagenome (GOLD analysis project Ga0208496, IMG submission 184552) | Freshwater microbial communities from Crystal Bog, Wisconsin, USA - MA2M (SPAdes) | ecosystem: Environmental > Aquatic > Freshwater > Lake | place: Crystal Bog, Wisconsin, USA | collected... | reverse complement strand
TCGCAATATCTAATTGTTGGCCTGTAGAATTGGACTGTCCTTGTTGGAAAATTTTGGATGTTGCAGCAGCGCGTGTACCATTACCAATTTCGATACCATTGGGTAAAATGTTACCGCTACCTGTGTCTGCACCTGAGGTACGTGTGTTTGAGTAAAGTAAATCCTGAAACTCGATGCGGCTCTTTTTAAAACCAGGGGTATTTACGTTAGCTAAGTTATTGGAGATTGTATTCAGGTTTAATTCCTGAGCTTCCATTCCTGTAGCTGCTGAGTATAGTGATAAGTTCATAGCCGATTTATTTAAAAGTGATTACTGTAAGTGGCTTAGCCAAGGGCATCCAAGGTGCGTTGCATTTGCTGGTCAGCATTAGCGATAACTTTTTGATTAGCTTCGTAAAAGCGCGTGATAGAGACCAAATCCACCATTTCATTCATGGGTGATACGTTAGAACCCTCTAGGTAGCCTTGTAAAATTCCTGCCTTTGATGAAGGTTGTGCTTGAGCACCGTTAGTTGGAACAAATAAACCGCCTGCTACAGGAACAAGGTCGCTATTGTTAGCAAAGGTGCTGACAGCAATTTTACCCAGTGGAGTTTCGCCTTGGACTATATTGCCACTAGAGCTAATCACTACTTTCCCGCCGTTTGGTGATAGGGTAATTGGTGAACCCGATTCACTTAATAACTTATCGCCGTTAGAATTAACAATGGTCCTAGAGCTATCGAGTCCAAATTGTCCGTTACGTGTGTAAGCAGTTGAGCCATCTGCTTTTTGTACCGAGAAAAAACCTTCACTTTGTAGTGCTATATCTAAATCAGCTCCCGTGGGGTTAGATACTCCGCGAGCATAGCTTATTTGATTAGTTGCCGTAGGAAAAAGTGCATCAACTGTATTATCATCTGAGCCATTAGTGCCTTTAGCTATGCCAAATTGTCCGGTATTTATAGCTGAAAATTCGACTAGCTTCTTACGAAAGCCAGGTATTTGAGCAGCACTAATATTCTGGGATACAGCAGCCTCCCATTTTTCAAGGGCTGAGAGTGACGCTGCGTTTTGATAAATGCCAATATTCACGGTTTAACCCGTTAGTATAGCATTATAAGTGCCAACCCTTTTATTCGATGTGTAAGCAGCTGACTATCAATCAATTAAACTACTTTCGAATTATAATAAAATCGGCTCGAAAACGCTAGGCAGAATCTTCCAGTCCAAAAAACGACCTAGGCAAATTTTTGGTCAGCTTTCAGGATAAAGACATTCCACTTCAATGCACTCACCACATGAACATGTCACAACAAGACGAATGATTTTATCTCCGTCTTTAATCACTTTAATCACTGGTACTGCACTGGTGTGTGATTTAGAGCCAACTGCTACAGCAGTTTTAAGTGCAGAAGCTTCGTCTTTTGCAGGCACAGCTGCAGCTGTGTGATTAGCAGCATACTGTTTTTTTGCGTGTAAATAGGGTGTCATAGATAAACTACACTTAAGGAATTTTACCGCTAAAAGCTGAATCTTTATCAGCGTATGGATCTGCTGCTTGTTTCTTTGATATACTGGATTCTACGTCTGAACCACGTGGCTTAGAAAGTGATAAGCTTAAGGTAACTCTCTGATTTAATTCATCTTCAGGTTTAGTTTCTGCCAGAGGTGTTGTATCAGCGTAACCTGTGATACGAACAATCTTGGAAGGCTCAACAGCAAAGAAAACTAAGTTCCTTCTCATTGCGTTTGCTCGGTCTGAAGATAATTCCCATGCGGTATAGTCGCTATGTAAAAACTTAATTCCTTTTTTAGTATGACCGTCGATCGTTACACTAAAGTGATGGCGATCAATGAGCCAAGCTAAGTTCTGAGAGACTAATTTACCCCAGACTGTAAATTCAGCACTATTTTCAAAAAATACGGGATGACTACTCCTATCATATAAAGTTACTCGTAATCCATCTGATGTAACTACGATATCAACCGGCTTCTTAGGCTCTTGTTGGTCGATATTTAGTTTTTTATAGATTTCTTCTGCAACCGCATTTAAATAACTGATTTCAACTTGAGGCTTATGCGCATTCTGACCTGCCAAGTCTTTAGTGATTTTTGTATTATCTGAGGATGTAGGTTTTTTATTATTTGGCATTACGCCAAACCCAGCAGATCCAGAAGACTGAAACGGAACTCTAAAGTAAAGTGCTGTTGCCTCCAAGATTTTGTGATCCTGCGAGCAAATCCATAGCACCATGAAAAGCGCCATCATTGCGGTCACGAAGTCCGCATAGGCTACTTTCCAAGCTCCACCATGATGAGCTGCTGCTTTTTTGCGCGCCATAAGAGTTTAAAAAGAGAGCTTAAGATTTGGCTGTCGTAGCAGTAGCTTTTGCTGCATCTTCTAACTCTTGAGCAGTGGGTTGGATAGAATGATCCAAGATACGGCGTGCACTCTCTACTGCGGTCAGCGGAGCTAGACCTTTAGCAAAGGAGCAAATGGATACTTTAATTAAGCGTAAGAACATAGCTTCTGAGCCGTTTGCAAATTTAATGCGATTAGCAAGTGGATTAACAAAGCCGTAGGCTACGAAAATACCTAAAAGTGTACCCACAAGTGCAGCAGCAACGTGTTCACCCACCTTGGCAGGACCTTCACTAATAGAGCCCATGGTGTTAATAATACCAAGAACGGCAGCAACGATACCTACACCAGGAAGAGAATCACCGACTAACTGTAAAACGTGAATAGGATGTTCTGCTTCTTCTGCTTTAGCATCTAATTCCGATTCCATCATATGATCTAACATATCAGGCTTAATTTTACCATCCACGATAGGCTTCAAACCACCACAAATGAACACGAGACGCTCATGGTGACTTAGAACAGAAGGATACTTTTGAAAGATAGCACTTGATTCAGGATTATTTAAATGTTCATCCAAAGCGATTAGACCGTTACGACGCGCAATATTAAATAATTCATAAAGCAATTTCAGAAGATCAAAGCACTGCGCTTTACTTTCCCTACCACCTTTGAGTGATGCAGTAAACTTGGAGATGATGGCCGTTAGAACATGCCCAGGGCTTGCAATAACAAGAATGCCAGCTGCGACTCCTAGAATAACGACTAATTCATAAGGCTGAAGTAGCACCAAAGGATTACCGCCTTCACCTAGAAAGCCTCCTAGGGTAGAGCATAAAACGATTAAACCGCCGACTATGATAAGCATGTTATAAGTGTGTTAGATAAATTATGCGTTACGTGCACGATCAAGATAGGCTCTTAAGCCTAGGATGGTTTGAGCGTGTATTTGACATATTCTTGATTCAGTTAAGTTGAAAATTACTGCTATTTCAGCAAGCCTCATTTGTTCATAATAATACATAGAAAGTATTTTTTTAGGAACTTCAGGTAAGGAAGATATGCGATCGATCAAAAGCTGCTTTAGTTCGTCTTTTTCTAAAGTCTCACGACCCGTACTATCATTCTCGTCTTTGAGAATATCATGCAGTGAGGCAGTTGAATTACCTTCGCTGTCAATATCTTGGTCTATAGCGATAAATGTTACAGGCTTTGATTCCTCTAGCCACTTAGCATAGTCAGAAGGAGTCATATCGAGCTCTTTACAAATTTCTTGGTCTGTAGCTGCACGACCAATTTTTTGCTCTAAGGAGCCGATCATTTCTTTTAACTTCTTTGCACGCGCTCTGACACGTCTTGGACACCAGTCCATACGTCTTAATTCATCTAAGATGGATCCGCGAATACGTGTAATTGCATAGCCTGTGAACGTATTACCCTGCTCAGGATTATATTTTCTAACAGCTGCTAATAAACCAACAACACCTACACTGTACAAATCATCGGCATCTATGTGAGCGGGTAAGGTAAGCTTTAAGCGGTCTACAACATTTCTTACGATTGGTAGAAAGCGCTCAATTAACTCATTATCTCCAATAGGACCAGGACCTACCCCTTGGTAGGTTTGCCACACCTTCAATGCAGGTGTTGGCCTTGAATCAGGAGTTGATTCAATTTTTTGCTGATCTTGCATGGCTAGTGTGTTCACAAATGTTATACGGTTATACCAGTCTTAGCCTGTGCACGTTTAGCTGCTTCTACCTGGGCTGCTGCAGCTTGTTTTGCGATGTAGGTTTCTCTTACTCCACGAATTACAACACCCCAAAACCATTTTAAAAGTAGAGCTCCAATTAAGCAGCCAGCTGCGCCATCAAAAAAGATGCGATCAGGGCCACGGTCCATGTACCAATCCGTTACTGCAGCAGTTAAGAAACCAATGAGACCACCTGAAATAAATATAAATTTCATTTTGCTACCCTCCCTGAATAAGTATGATCCTGATCTTCTTCGCTTGTATCATTAAAGTTAGAACCTGCTGCAAGGGTTCGTCTTACAAGGGTGTCGTACACGTCTTCCGTGCAGTCACCAGTAAGCGAAGGGCCTGTTGAAAAAAACAGGGGCTCAAGAGCACCCTGCAGCAGATAATCCCACAATTTACCCCACTGCGGAATTTCGTCTAAATGAGTTAATACAAGATGTGTAGCGCCCAGATCTCTACCCACTGCGTGAGCATTACGTAGAACACTATGATCATACGCAGCATTAAGTACGAGAACACGTTGTTCAATTTTTTCAGTCGCGAAAAAATCTCTCAGTGCCTGGTTATGCTCGCTTGGTCCAATCGACATACCTGGCAAATCAAAATAAACAAAACCACCAGGAATCGCTGGTTGTGTGGAGGCAGGATAGCGCACTACAGGTACACCTAGTGCTTCACAAAATACGGGTAAAACGCCTGGAGGATTAGGACGGCTAAATTCAGCTGTGACTACATGCCCAAGACGCGCCTTACGGAAAACATCTTGGCCTACCCATTTACATAAAGCCGTCGTACGACCACATCCTGAGGGGCCAAAGAAAGCAGCACGCGTAAGAGCTGATCCTGTCCAGCGTGTAGAGGCTTGGCGTTCTAATTCACGACCCACTTCGACTAAAGCGCGGTGTAGAGGTAATTTAGAAATATCATCCCAGCGAGGTGACTCAACTAACTTACCTAAGACTAACTCTGAAATACGTGAGGCTTTAAGTAGAGCCATCAAACTTGGCGGAACATAGGCTGCTTGCGTGGAATTAAACTGAGCAATAGAGACCTCTTTATTTTCCTCAATTAAGAGAGATGTCTCAGCAGGTTTATTTGCTTCACCTACTTGCGCAATCACTTCCAAGCGTGGAGCAGACCACAATTTACTTAAGCCCTGAGTTTCAATTGATTTTACAGATAATACACGAGCTGTTGGACCAAGTCTTTCCCGAATAAGACGTGCAGCATCCTCAGCCGATTTAACAACAAATCGGTAACTTGCACCAGGGATAAGAACTTGTGAATCAGGATTCATGATAAGTTATTATGCTGCTACCTTTAAGGGTTGGTTGCCTTGATTTAAGGCAGCTGCAAGATTATCAGGAAGAGTTATAATACCTGCGTTTTCAATTTCTGTAGCTCCAGGTAATTCGCTGTAAGCAAGCACTGCTAGACGTGGAAACGAAGGCTCAAGGAAACGTCTTAAAGCAAGACGCGTTTCAGCAGAAACAATAAGAACTGCAGGTAAGCCTTTTTGAACTAAGTCAGCTGACTTACGGCTGAGTTCTTCAATTAAGTGTCTACCTGAAGCAGCGTCTACAGCTAGGCCAATATCAGTTGCTGAGCGCTGAATCTTTGTATTAAGCCACTGCTCAAAACGAGGATCCATAGTGAGTGCTTTGATATAGCCAGAACGGTATTCGTACTCGGGTACGAAATAGATACCTAGTCGTTTACGTACTAATTCTGAAAGATCATCTGGATTTTTTGTAGTTCCAGCAAAGTCAGCGATACCTTCTAAAATAATAGGTAAATTACCGATAGCTAGATTTTCTCGGAGCAGATTTTGGAGTACACGCTGAATTATACCAATCGATACGAGGTCAGGTAGTAATTCTGCAATAAGTGCAGGCTGTGACTGTTTGACGTAATCGAGCTGAGATTGAACTTCTTGTCTTCCAAGTAGTAGGTGAGCGTTTGTTTTTAGCGTTTCAGCTAAATGCGTGATCATCACTGAAGCTGCGTCCACAACGGTATAACCGCTTAGTTCAGCATTCTTTTTATCTACTTCGTCAATCCAAGTAGCATCCAATTTAAATACGGGCTCCTTGGTTGGAACACCGCGCAGCACTGTCTTACTTGCTGATACATTCATTGCAAGTAACCGAGTGGGCATGATCTGACCTCTTGCAATTGACTTACCACGGATCAAGAAGCGGTAGTCATTAGCATCTAGTTCTAAATTATCACGCACGGATATTGGAGGTACAATAATACCGCGTTCTCTGGCTAGATTCTTTCTAACACCCGTTACACGAGTCAGTAAATCACCACCTGTTTTAGCGTTCGCTAGATTAAGTAATCCATGGCCAATTTCGATAGCGAATACATCTACGTCTACTAACTTACGTACTTCATCAATCGTATTAGCAGTACCAGCAGCTGCTTCACCGGGTTTACCTTGGCCTTGTTTACCACCCGCTTTTTGTTTTCCAAGGGCACTTGCGTCAGCACCTGTTGCTAATGCAAGAGCTGGATCCTCTGCTGGTTTGAGAGTTTGGGATAAGAATCCTGAGATGACAGCTAATACAGCAAAAGGTAGAAAAGGCATACCAGGTAAAAGCCCAAACACCGCAAGCATGGCTGAAGCAATAGCCAAAGCTCTTGGATATTTGAATATTTGACCAAATACTTGTGTTCCTAAATTCGAATTCTCAGAAGAACGAGTTACAAGTAAACCTGCACCAATAGAAATAATAAGAGCTGGGATTTGAGTAACTAGACCGTCACCAATTGATAAGACAGTAAACTTTTGTAGTGATTCCGTAAGGGACAAATCCATTTGGAAAACACCAATTGCAAATCCACCCACAACGTTAATTAAGGTGATTAAAATACCAGCTATAGCGTCACCACGCACGAACTTGGAAGCACCATCCATCGCACCGTAAAAATCAGCTTCTTTTTGAATATATAAACGACGTGCTTTAGCTGATGCTTCATCGATAATGCCTGCGTTAAGTTCAGCATCGATTGCCATTTGTTTACCAGGCATAGCATCCAAAGTAAAACGAGCAGACACTTCTGCGATACGGCCTGCACCTTTTGTGATAACAACGAAGTTGATTACAACTAAGATAATAAAGACTACAGCACCTACGATGTAGTTGCCGCCAATCACCATGTGACCGAATGAAGCGATGATATCACCTGCGTAACCTGAACTTAAAATTTGGCGTGTTGAACTGATATTAAGCGCTAGTCGAAACAGAGTAAGGGTCAGCAGTACCGTAGGAAATCCTGAAAATTCTGGAGCATCTTTTACGTAGATGATGGCAAGTAGCACAAGTAGCGACATGCCGATATTAAGAGCAAGCAGTACGTCGATTAAAAACGGAGGTACTGGAATAATCAGTAAAAGTACCGTCGCAAATAAGCCAAACGTGAAGACAAGGTCTGCCCTACGCAGCAACTGATTAATAAACTGATTTGCGCTTGTAGGCATCGTTATGCGGCCATTTCAAGGCGACGGGATTTCAAGCGGTAGAAATAGTAGCGGTGCGTCTTGTAGACTACGGCTAGAATTTGAGCTACGGCTTGGTAAAGTTCGGAAGGAATTGCTGAGCCAACTTTTCCAATTGAGAATAAAAGACGAGCGACAGGCTTATTTTCTACCATCGGAACACCATGCTCAGCTGCTAATTCTTTAATTCTGAAAGCAAAACGATTTTCACCTTTGGCTAAAATAACAGGAGCTTGATCACGGCCTCTCTCGTATTTGAGCGCGATCGCATAGTGGGTTGGATTTGTAATAACAACATCTGCTGTCTGAACTGCAGCTAGCATCTGCTTTTGTAATAAACGGCGTGCCAAACGACGCTGCGCCATCTTAATTTTGCCATCGAGCTCTGCACCTTTAGACTCATCTTTGACTTCCTGCTTCGTCATCATGAGGTCTTTATTCGTACGAAAGCGTTCGTAAAAATAATTGATCGCACCTAAAATACCGATCGCAAAGAGAAGTCTTCCAAAGAAACTAGCGGCTGCGGCTTTAAGAAAGTAAGCTAAGTACGCCGCTTCAATAGGGACACTGAAGAGTGGATCAGCCATTAATTTACGAGCTCCAATGTAGAAGGTCGTTCCAACGGCTATTACCTTTAAACTATCTAGTCCGACATTGACGAAAATCTTATTTGAAAAAAGGCGCTGAAAGCCTTCTGCGATATTAAGTTTATCGAAATTTAATCCGACTGCTTTAGTACTGAGCCTAAAGCCACTTTGTAACCCTCCAGCGAGAATTGCAGCTAGTGAGCAGGCAAGAAGAATTGGCCCTACAACAATACCGGCCGTTAGAAGCAAACTCACCATTTGAGAGACAGCTGTTTCAGAATTAAGTGAGAGCCGTGTGAATTGTGAGAATATACCTGTTGTATAAACAGCTATGTATTTACTACTCGCTTCTGCAGTAAATGAGAGAACTGCAAGTACGGCAGCCATAGTGGCAAACACCTGAATTTCAGGGGCTTTGGCATAATGGCCACGATCGTGCGCTTCGGAGAGTTTCTTCCCCGTTGGTTGCTCACTTTTTTGTCCATTATCTTCTGCCACAATCTATGCTAGAGCAACAGGAGTGCCAATGCAGGGTAAACTATTGTAAATTATTGATTATAATAAAATTACAATCGTATTAACTTATCACAGGGGGCTAATAGTCTGTAGTTGAGAGAACGCCTCAAAGTAGGCAATTATTGCCTAAAGAAAAGCTCCCATATTGGGCTTATCGGGTTTCTAAAAGCTGAAGTAAACGAGTTGGAATTTCAGCTATTTCATTGAAGTAATAACGAGCTATTAAGCCCCCTACTCCGCCTAGAAGGCTAAACCCAACAAGTCCCCGAACAGGCATACTCAAAACAAACACACTGAGTCTTGGAACAGCCCTACCTAGTGCAGCGAAAGCCAAATTAACCAAGAAATTAAGTGCAATAAAGGGGGCTGCTATACGAAGTCCTAACTCAATGACATGGGAAGTCTGCTGGATCATAAGTTCAGGAGCTGCTGCGTTTATAAAAGGAGCGCCAGCTGGTGCCATTGTAAAACTACGGGCAAAAGCGCTAATCACCATCAAATGACCCCCAAACATAAAAAAGAGTACAACTGCGAACGAGGATATAAACGATGCGAGTGGTTCAGCACCCATTTCAGGAGCATTTAGACCTGGGGATCCAGAAAGACCAACCTCTGAGGAAGATAAACGCGCAGCAAGATCAACTGCAGAAAAAGTCATCTGAACCATAAAACCAAAAGTAAGTCCTAGAAGAATCTCCCCCACTATTTCATAAATAAAACGTAAATCATTGCTGGGCATTTGCGCCATAGGAACCACGCCTACAAGTAGCGTTGCTAGTGCCATACCTAAACAGATTCTGACTGTCGCAGGTGGTGTTTTACCAGCCATCTGAGGCATGAGTATCACAATACCAAGAGACCTCATGAAGATGAGTGCCCAAGTAAAGAGGTAATTGACACTCATAGTCGCACATCAACTTTTTAAAAATCAATCAAACTCTAGTGTGCCATACTAGACATGTGACTAAAAGTAGCGATTGTGAATTCTGCGAGTGACCGCAAAAGCCAAGGAGCAAGCAAGATACCTAGTCCAGCAAATGCAATCAACTTAGGAGCAAATGTAAGTGTAGCTTCCTGAAGACCTGTTACAGCTTGAAATAAGCTCATCACTAAACCCACAACCATCATAGCTATGAGAAAGGGTGCAGAGACATACAAGGCAAACACCATTGTATTTTTGAAAAGATCTATAGCAATTTCTGGATTCATACTAAAAGATTTAACTAATAAAACTTTCCACTAAAGAGCGAACGATCAGATGCCAACCATCTACAAGAACAAACAAGAGTAACTTAAACGGCAGAGAAACCACATTGGGTGGCATCATCATCATACCAAGTGCCATAAGGATGGATGCGACTAGGAAGTCGATGACAAGAAATGGAAGAAATAAAAAAAATCCCATCTGAAATGACGTCTGTAGCTCACTAATTACGAAAGCAGGAACAACGACACGTAAGGATAAGTCACTTACTTTTGTTGGTCCATAGTGACCTAGTTCTAGAAAATATTCTAGATCACGAGTTCTGGTTTGCTTAAGCATGAAATCCTTTAAAGGAACGCTCGCTTTTTCAAAGGCTACCTCCGAGGTAATCTTACCATCCATGTAGGGCTTAAGTGCGTTAGTTTGAATTTTATCAGCAACTGGCCCCATAATAAAGAATGTAAGAAATAGCGCTAGCCCCACAATGATTTGATTTGCTGGAGCATTAGGCACTCCAATTGCAGTACGTACAAATCCAAGGACAATGACTATGCGAGTAAACGAAGTCATGAGCAGTACAATTGACGGAGCAATTGTAAGTAGTGTCATGACCAGTACGATCTGTACTGCAACACTCAGCTGAGCTGGCTTTTCAGCTCCCTCTAAATTAATAGATAAATGAAGTGGATCAGCAGCGCGTGCTGTTTGAGCATGACCTACATGAGGTAAAGTCAGAAATACAATAAATAAAATAAAGGAGAATAAAACTAAAGTCCGCTTCATATATCTCCCCCATCAAAAGTCCGTTCAAGTGGAGACAACATTTCTACTTTACCTGGACACACCCCTAATAAAAACTTCTGCTCTCCGTAGCTTGCGACTACCAAGTACTGCCTATTACCCAAAGAGCGCATCTCGTTAACTTTAAGCTTCTGCTCCGAACGAGAAGAAAGCTGTAAGCCATTTTTAGATCTAATCCATAAATATACACCTAAGGCAGCGCCGCACAACGCAAAGAGTATTCCTAAACCAACTCCACTGTATGATGATTGGGAAACTGCTGGCTGCGCAGGAGCCTGGGTTCGTGGATAAATAACAGTCGATGAATCAGGTGCTGCAATTTGGATAGGCTGAGCTGTTTCAGCATATACCAGATGAGTACCTGTAAATAATCCTGCAAATATTAGGATTATTCCTAAATAAAAGCGCCTCATGCGGAAGGTTTAGCACTGCCTACTAATTCAGTAATTTTTATACCGAAATTATCATCTAAGACAACAACCTCACCATAGGCTACTAACTTATCATTCACAAAAAGCCCAACAGGATCATTCACTTGTTGATCGAGCTGAACCACAGAGCCAGCAGACAGCTCAAGGACTTCACGCATCGATAAGTGGGTAGAGCCCAACTGTACAGTCAGCTTAACTTTAACATCTAAGACAATATCGAGCGTTTTTTCTTCCATGGTGATAGCGGATTAAAGAGGTTAAGAGGTAGTTTTGTGAACGATCTGAATTGCGACGGAATCTCCTTCAAAACCAACTACCCCAGAGAACTTTGGAGATCCATTAAGTAAAAGACGTGTTTCCTGAAGTACAGAAGCAGGCATTTCAATAATATCGCCTACCCTAAATCCAGCAACTTCACGTATACTCAAGTCTATACCAGGCCACTGTGCTGTGACAGGAACTTGAATTTGGGAGTGCGCTGGAGTGATGCGAGCAGTAGCTTTAGCTGAACTCGATTTTGTAGAAACCTTAGCATGCGACAATTGAATCTTCTTAATGATAGATTCAAGCATTCCAAATGGTACAGCCAGCTGCATGGGCTCGATTGCACCACCAAATTTAATATCTAGTGTTAAAACATAGAGATTGGAATCCTTAGAGGCAGTCTGAAGAAATTCAGCAGATTTCTCATGGCCAACTACTGCAGGTTTAGCCTCAATTTCTGATTTCCAAATTTGGCACCATTCATCAAGAATAATTAATATAACGTCATCGACTAATCCTATTTCAATATCAGTTAATGACCTTTCGGAATTAGTAGGGACTCCCTTACCTCCCAGTAAACGATCAGCTATTGAAATAGCGATGCGTGGGCTCATCTCTAATATTCCTAGGCCAGGTAATGGATCACAGGAAAAAAGTGTAATATGAGTTGCACTCGGTATCGTTGTAAGAAAATTGGAGTACTGAACTGAAGCAAACTGCTGTATCTCAGCAGTGAATTCCATCCGGAAAAAAGCCGATAGCTTCGCACTAAAATATGCGATAAAATCATTCTGCCTTGAGCGAAGAATCCGGTTATCCTGGTCAGTCAGTATTACTGACTGACGAAAATTAAACGACCTTACAGTAGGTGTTACTTTAGCTTGCTCGGGTGCATTTTCGCTCGAAGTTGCGGCCTGCTCTGCTTGGGTATGCACCTCCTCTGCAACTTGAGCTATTTCATCAGCATCAAGTGATTCAGACTTTGGCTCGTTAGATTCATCTGACATAGCCAAAAATTACTGAACTACAAAATCAGAAAACCAGATTTGCTTAGCCAGTGGTTTACCTAAAGCTTGATTATAAGCGGTGACTAGTTTTTCACGTAGAACATTTCTAGCACCCGGCTCTTCAATAT
>Ga0208496_1000652_pt1 | contig 12553 bp, 9 predicted proteins | sample CryBogmetaGMA2M_FD_184552 | JGI IMG/M metagenome (GOLD analysis project Ga0208496, IMG submission 184552) | Freshwater microbial communities from Crystal Bog, Wisconsin, USA - MA2M (SPAdes) | ecosystem: Environmental > Aquatic > Freshwater > Lake | place: Crystal Bog, Wisconsin, USA | collected... | reverse complement strand
AGATGAGATATTTAAGAAAGTAAAAAAAAGTGAAAATGAATACAATAATGGATGGGTGAAAAGCGTTGAACAAAAGGTAAAATTAGAGGAGGAATGGAGCAAAGGCTTTGTAAATGAAGTAGAAAGTAGCATCAAGAAGTATAGTCAAAAATATAGAGAAGTAGGCAGTGATTCAAAAGAAGAGATGGGAGATGCAGCTAATCTAGATGAATATTTAAGGGCATATGCAGGCATTTTAAATAAGAAAGACGAAGATAGTGCACTCGGTGAAAATCTATATGTAGCTGTATCACTTAGCATGCCAGCATCTACACTTGTTACGTTATCAAATCAGGTAAGTAAAGCAGGTGGTAGATTGGTAATTAGAGGTCTTAAAAACAATAGCTTTGAGGATACTGTGGCAGCAGTTAAAGGGTTATCTGAGAATGGGGTCGCAATAGATATTAACCCAAAAGTGTTTAGAGAGTTTAAAATTATAAAAGTCCCATGCTTTGTGGTCATCTCAGAGAAAGGAATAGATAAAATGACAGGCAATGTAGGTCTCAGGTATGCCCTTCTAGAGTTTGCAAGTAGTGGAGATGCCAAAGAAGAAGCTGGGAAGAGACTTGTAAAATTAAACGAAGGTAGCAAATGAAATTGCAGGGATGCGCACCAAAGCAATCATTTGGGTTAGTATGGAGCTTTTCGGTATTAGTAATATTGGGAACAATGTTATTGAATGTATTTATTCCAAACCAAGAATCCTGTGCATCTGAATTTAAATTAAGTGAGGGGACGTTGAGGGAATATAGGGAATCCTCAAAGAGGGTAGCAGGTACAGTTGCAGATAGTAAAATAGAAGGAATGTTCCAAAATGATTTAGATAGCAGTGCGGGGGAAGATTTAAGAAAAAACCTCAGCAGCTATAAAGGAGCAAATGTTGCGGATGCAGGTTTAGATATTGAAAGGGCTAATGATAAGGGAGCAAGGCAAAGAAGTTTGGGTAAAAATAGTAATAAAATAGAATGCACAGAAGATTCCTGTGAGCTTGGAAGTATATACAGTTCTACTGCAGTAAACAACAGAGATATAGCAATGGAGGAAGTGGGATTTAAGAAAGATGAGGAGGGTAATATCATAGATAATAAGGGATATCTAGATAAAGCAAAAAAAATTACAAAAGAGGCAAGTGGTAAATTTGATTTTATCAAAGGAGAATATAGAGGATGCGAGGCAACAGTGAATGAGAATGTCGCAATAATTAAGGAGAGTTGTGATCAATATTATGATGTGGTGCACAATACATGTCCGATTAATCAGGTGGTCGAGATAGATCCGAAGTATATATATGAGTGTAGTAAGAAGCGAGATGTAAAGGAAAAGATATGTGAGGAGAAAGTGGTAATGGATAGTATAGGATGTGATGATAAATCAGATTGTGGATATGATGCAGGAGGGATAGTTCAGGGTAGTATAGATGGGAATATATTTTGGAGAGCAAATTATCCAAATTTATCTTTGGGAACAATAAATAAAGTATATGACAGAAAAAGATGCCATTTAATGGATAAGAATATCAATTTTACAATAAAAGATAGAAATGCAGTTAAAGAATTTAGAGTAACAAATATACAATATAGCGATTGGATTAGAATATCAGTAAATGGGATGCAGGCATATAACAGTATGGGAGGGGATGGGTCATATTGGATGGAAGGAAGTGGACAGTGGACTACGGTACATTCAGGAAGAGCAAGTAGAACATGTAATACAAAGAAATTTTATAGTGATAATCCGAATGTGGATTTAGTGCCATATTTAAGGGATGGTAATAATACAATTAGAATAGAGCTGTTATTTGGGAATAGTGGAAGATTATATGTTGAGTTAAGAGCAACTCAGTATTGCTGCAATCATTGGAAGAAAGAAAAAACTGAGGTTAAATGCAGATACGTAGATTAATCTCAATTTTAATAATATTTGCTATTTTAATGCAAAATGTTGTTGCGACGATATTGCCAACTGGATTGTGGATTGAAACAGCAAATGCATTAGAAAATAGCAATGATAGAAATTTCCAGGAGGATAAATGTGAAATTACAAAAGAAAAGCAATGTGTAGATTATAGTACAAAAACTATAGAAGGATTTCCAGTTACTCGTTGCTGGAAATATGAAGAAATATCAAGATGCGTAGGTCGGGAGAAAAACTATTGTCAGACATTTGAAGATAATAGGGGGTGTGAGGAGCGGTATGGCAAATGCTTGGAGCAAGCCAATGTCAGTAAAATCTGCAAGAACTTTGAGAAGAAATTTAAATGTGGAGAAAAGCTTGAGGAAAATGCTGAAATTAAGCATGTAGATACAGAATATTTAGTTAAAAGAGATGAGCGAGATCTATCGAATTGTACGGAAAGTGATTTAAAGAACTGTGTGATAGAGCATGAGAAATGTTTAGAGCCAGCAGAAACAAGAAATATCAATGGGAAAGATGTTTTTAAGGAGTGCTGGAAATGGGACAGGCAATATTATTGCAAGCAAAACAGCTTTATAGACGAATGCAAAGACCTGAAAGCGAGGTGTAAAGAGAAATCAAGAGAGTGCATATCATATGATAAAGAAAAGAATTGCGAGCATTGGGATGTAAATTTTGAATGCGAAGAAAAAAGCGCAGATAAAGTTGATTGCATAGGCTCAAAGTTTTGTTTGGGAGGTGTGTGTGAGGATAGTGAAAGATTCAGACCAAATAACTTTGGAGAGAATATAGGTACATTGATAGCACTTGCCAACATGAAAAAAGAGGGGATGGAGGGCTGCGAATGTCCAAAAGATAAGAAAGAAAATTGCAAAACGGAAGATATAGACCCTAAAAGCTGTAAATTCTTCAAAGGAACAGAGCATAAATGCATGAAAGTTAGAGGGCAATGGGTAACATATGCGATAGCAGCGGCATCTATTTACATGGCGTGGACGGGGTTGTCAACTGGGGTATTTTCTGCACTAGGAAGTGGTGGTAATTTTGCAAACATGGGAGCTGCAGCGCAAGCAAAATTTGTAGCAGCGCAGGCGGCAAAAGTGGCACTAGCAAGTATGGCAAGAGTAGATTGCTGTAGTATGAGTGGGGTATTGGCTGCTGCATGCGGAGGCAAGGCAATAGATTTAAAGGTAAAAAAGCAACAAAGGTTCTGTGTAAAAGTGGGGAGGTATAAAAAGAAGTTAGGATTAATAGTTGTGACAAGTTACTGCTGCTTTAAAAGCAAGTTAATGAGGGTGATACAAGAGCAGGGGAGGAAGCAGCTGGGTTTAAGTTTTGGTACAGCAAAAAATCCAGATTGCAGAGGTTTGAATTTAGAGGAAATACAAAGGATTAACTGGGATAAAATAGATTGGAGCGAGGTAATCAAGGATTTTAAAGAAGAAGCGGAGAATTCAATTAAAGAAAACTTTGATGAGAGTAAATTTAAAGATAAGGCTGCAGAGTTACAAGCGGAGTATAAAAGGGGTGGGAAGAAGTTTTTAGAAGAAAGAGGGAAGAAAATGGTAAGTGAAGACAAAGCAACTAATGCCTTTGTAGAAAGAAAAATAAAGAATTTTTATAGGATAGAAGAATGATTAATATTAATAAGAATAATTCAGTTTTAGTGATTCATAGATGCAGTAAGGGTGATTCAATTGAGAATTGTAAAAAAAGAATCTGGGTTTTAGATAAATTGTACGGGAGTTATATTATTATGTTTGTGGGTATTTTTTTAACAGCGTCGTTAAGTACTATTGTAAGCAGTGCAGTTGCTAATGAGATAAATTCAGAAGATAGTTTTCTTACTGAGGATATGTTGAATCTAGCAAGAATATCGGAGAGTGCAAGGCTTAGTAGAGAGAATGTTGAGCGCCTGAAAAATCAATCTAGAAAAAATAAAATAGCCATTGAGAATAAGAAAGAGGGAGATAACAAGTTTGCAGAGGAGAAAAAGAAAAAAGTCATTCTATGCGCTTTATATGCTGCAGGGTATAGCGAGGAAGCTGGTAAGATGATGGATCAATCAAAAATTAAAATGAGTAGTGAAGTCAAAAATCAATGCTCTAATTTACTTATTAAGCCTATTGAGAGCAAGCAAGACTTAGACGTTAAATGGGCTTTATATCTGATTGGTAATGACGCCAGATACTTAGAGATGATTATAGAGCCAATAAAGAGTCTAATGAGGGTAGATGGAATTAAAAATGAGGATTTGGAATATATTTCTTACATTACACATAATCATAATATGGATGAATCAATGAGATTATTTGATGGTATATTAAGTAAGGCGAGGAGTGAAGGTGAAAGAGAAAGTATGAAGATGGGCATTCTTAGTTTATGGAGTTTTGGAAGCGTAGTGAAGAGCATTCCACAGCTTAAAAAGCTTGTGGACGAAGGTAAGTTGCAGGTAAAAAATGAAGATTTAAAGCAGCAATTGAAAGTTGCTCATTATTCCTCATATTGCAGCAAGGTACTAATGAATGATAAAGTTATAATCCTTACAGCTAAGAAAGGTGCTGCCAGTGGCTTAAAGGAAGCTATTAAAGACAATCTTTATCAGGATATGAAATATTATTTCAAAGAAGGGGAGGAGGGAGAGTTAATTATAGCTCAATCGGCATATTCTAAAAATAAAATGAAACCCGTGAATATCACAATTATAACTCCAGGATTAAAAAGGATAAAAAGACAGTTTTTTAATAGTGATGAGTACCAGTATGAGAATATAGATAAAGCAAGAATAATAGCGGAGTATATGCCAATTAATAAGGGTGGATACAATATAAAAGGGCTTTATTTTATCTTTTATGATCAAGAGGGTAATGATGGTAGTGAAAAATGCGCATATTTTTATCAAGAGTAGGGGATTATGGAGTGAAGCAGTTAAAATAACAATTGAAAAAATTATAAAAAAAGGTTGCAATGCACGGAAATAAAAGTAATATAAGAGATATAGTAACAATATCACGTATAAATATGTATAAAACACAGTTATATCTACCAGATGAAGCTAAGCTAGAGCTAAAAGCAATATCTAAAAAGACATCTATGTCAAAGTCAGAATTAATAAGAAGGGCTGTTGCTGAATTTACAAGTAAGTATAGTAGTACAAAACTAACGAAAGCATATGGCATTTGGAAAAGTAGAGAAATTAACGTAAGGAGTTTAAGAGATGAATGGAGTAGGTAAATATTTATATGATACTGATGTAATTATAGATTACATGAGAGGCGAAGAGAAAGCTAAGAGTCTGCTTGAGGGGATAGAAGGAAAGCAATGCTTATCGGTTATCACAGTGGCGGAGCTTTATGCAGGAGTACGAAATATGAGGGATAAGGGAGCTGTTAAGGGGTTAAGTGAATATTTTGTAGTGATGGATATCAATAGGGATATAGCAACTAAGGCTGGTCTTTGGAAGAAAGATTACCACAAATCACATAATGTATTATTGCCAGATGCACTTATTGCAGCAACGGCATGTTATTATGGTCTTGAGCTTAAAACATTGAATATAAAGCATTATCCAATGATAGAAGGATTAAGCTCTGCTTATTTGAAAGAGGGAAAGTAAATGAGTATATCCCGCACAATATCAATTTTTATATTTGCAGGCTCGGTATTAATTATGAGTATGTCTGCAAATGCAGGAGGCTTTAAATTCACACCAGAGATTTGTAAAAAGATGGGGCTTGGTAAGAATTGGTATTGTGGGGAGGCGGGAACAGATAAAGGTACAAAAGAAGGGGCTGCGAAAGAAATATTAGAATCAGGAATAGAGCCAGAGGAGAAGGCAGAGTTATTGAATCAATTATGGGAAACTCAGCGTAAAAGAGCGGTAATAACAGGCAAGAGGCATGATATAGAAAATGCACTGGAGACACAGGCTATCATAGCTAAAAAAGGAGTGGAATTTGCAAGGAATGCACAAAAAATAGCAGATAGTGACCCGAGATATTCTGTTGCTGCGAGTAATTACAAGTCTGATACAGAAGATGCAATTAAGGAAGCAGAGCAAGCACAAGCACTTAATGCAGGAAGAGATAGATACGTATTGGTGATGATATACAGCAAAGAATGCCCAAGTTGCCAGAGGCAATTACCAGAGGTGCTCAAGTTTAGTAATAAATGGCAGTATAAAAATCTAGGTGTGGCGGTTACAGAAGAATTCTTTAAAGGACTAGATAGCAGTATTTTTGATGATTCTATAGTATCAGATGAGGCTATAAAATCAATTCCTACATTATTACTACTTGATAGTGTTACAGAAGAGAAGATTTTTTTAAGCAAAGGAATAACGAGGGTTGGTGAGATGGAGTCGAAGATGGCAAAAATAATAAAAGAAAGAGGTTAATGTGATGGGTGTAAAGTATATAAGTGGCATTTATTCTGCAGTCAAAGATGATAATGTAGTATCAGCTCAATTGGTCAGCAAGCTGCTGGACAAATTCAAAACTTTCTTATCTCTTATTAAGAGGCAATTAATTACCTTAACTAAGGTATCGGCATTTTGTGCAATAATAACGGCAGTAACTCTACCAACAATATCAAGCACACAAGCAGGAGTGCTTGGAGAGACAGAGAAGTTGTGGAGTAAACTTGGAGGCAAGTCTGTATCAACGGGTGCAAGTGTATACCAAGGACAAAAAGCAGGACATGTATCGCTTGGAAGCTTGTATTTAGGCAATCAAAAGAAAAATAGAAATCTAATAAATGTAAACTTTCCAGAAATAGACATCAATCATCCATGTTTTAAAAGCTCAGTAATGAATTTTGGTGGTATATCAATTATATCTGGAGATGAGTTAAAAAACAAAATGCAATCGATAGTGCAGCAAGCAGGGATGATGTTTGTATATTTAGGAATAAGCGCCATATCCCCTACTCTTAGTGAGACATTGCAAGAAGTATTCTCAAAATTACAAGAGCTAGGAGGATTCTTATCTGACGAATGTAGACTCTCAGAGCAAATGGCGACATGGATGAAGGACAAAGCAACAGGAATGGCTGGACTTGCAAAGAAAAAAGTAGTTGATCATGCTATCTCAAAAGACGGTGAAAAAAGCAATTTAGCAGAAGCTTATAAAGAGTTTCCAAAGGGCAGTGGCAAGGTACTTGAAGAAATAGCAAAAAAGAACCCAGAGAAAGCAATAGCAGATGTAAATCTAGCGTGGGAGAGTTTGAAGAAAATAGGAGGTGATAACGATATTAAGCAATTAATGATGACGATCTCAGGAACAATCATTATAAGGGCAAATGAAAAGGATAAAGACGGAGAGCCTATTGTACAATACATCTCATCTAAAATAATAGATCCAAAGTTATTGGATGGTATGTTAAAAGGAGATAGGAAGATCCAGAGATTAACATGTGATGAATATGAAAAATGCTTAAAGCCAAAGGATAAGGAGATAGAGATAAAAGAAAATGAGGGCTTTGAGAGTAAAATTCAAAACCACATCAATCAATATAAACAAGCACTAAAGGATGATGTGGAGCTAAATAAAGAAAGTCAGGGGATACTTGCAAAATCTGGATTGCCAATATTCATGATGTATGATGTACTTATGAGGCATACTCAAGGTAAGACTGAGGTAGAAGAGGGTATTTTAGTTCAAACTGCAGCATGGAACATACTTTATAATTACTTAACAGAAATGATTCAGGAATCAGAGAATGCAGCTAATAATTACACAATGCCAGTAGGTGAAGAGTTAAAAAGATATAGGGATAGTTTAATAAAGGCAAAAGAGGCTTTAGACAGATATGAATTGCAAGATACATCAAAGTATCAACTACAGGTAATGTTGGTAAATAGGGCTAAAGCAATGGAAAAAGCGTTAAGAACAGAATCACAAAAACAAATAGAGGTATTATCATGAGTTCAACATTTGAAATATATACGCTAGGAACTGGGTATTTTTTAGAGAAGGTATTCAATGCTATAAGAATAGTAATGTCAGGCAATGCATTTGTGAGTTTGTTGAAGCTTGGGGTAATAATTGGGCTTTTAATCAAAATAGTGAGTTCAGTTTTTACATTTGAAGTAAAGTCTATGATATTGTGGTTTTTCCAAGTAACGGCAATTACAGGTGTATTATTAGTGCCAACGGCCGATGTATGGATAGTGGATGAATTACCGAATAAATACGGCATGACAGGAGCGCCCAGGCATGTTGAGAAAGTACCATTCGGGCTTGCGGCAATGGCATCAGTGACGTCACAAGCAGGGTATTGGTTAGGGCAACAGTTTGAGGGAGCATTTTCTACAACTTTTCCAAATGAAACATATCAAAAAACAGGAGTATTATTTGGAGCTAAAATAATAGAAGATACTATGAATTTAAGATCATATGATGCCAATTTAACAAGTGCATTTAACACATTCTATAATAGCTGTTTATTACCTGATTTACAAATGGGTCTACTAAGAGCTAATGGCTTTACATATCAGGATATAGGGAATACACAAGACCTAATAGGATTTTTAGCAACCAGATCATCAAAAGCAAGGCAAATGGTCTATGATAAGATTTTTGAAAAATTTAATACCAAAAACCATAAAGAGGCAAATGGATATATTAGTTGCTATACAGCTGCTAATATTTTAAAAGACAAAATAGATAGGGAGGCAGAAATAAGTATGCCATACCTTGCTAAGGGATTTTTTGCTCAATTTTTCCCAGATGACAAAAACTCAAATCAAGAAGCAGTGTTTAGAAGTACTTTTAAAGACAGCTATGCTATGTTTTTAGGAGGTGGTCAGGATGAAAAGAATCTACTTATGCAAAATATATCGATTAATGCACTTAATGATAGTGTGGGGAATGCATATAGTAAATCTGTGATTAAAAAAACAACAGATGTATATTTTTCTTCAATGGCATCACTTGCGTCAAAATTCATATTAAATATCAAAGCTGCCTTTGAAATAATGATATATGCATTATTCCCAATTGCAGTAATGTTAATGTTAGCACCAGGGGGAGCTGCAATACTTAAGAACTACTTTTTATCATTGATATATTTGCAGTTATGGATACCGATATATGCAATATTATTTACAGTATTTTCTGAGCAATATGCAGCTCTTGGGACAATAACAGAAGGTCTAACTTATAGTTCGCAAGGACAAATAAGGTCTATCAATCAAGAAATATCAGCGTTATCTGGATATATGATAATGTTTACACCACTCATAGCAGGGCTTGCGCTTAAGATGGGCATGTCAGGACTAGGAAGTATAGCGTCATCAATGATGCATGCACCACAGCAGGAAGCTGCTAGAGTTGCAAGGGAAACTGTTCAGGGAAATTATACTATGGGGACAACTAGCCTTGATAATCATAGTTATAATAATGAAAATGCTAATAAGCATGATACAAATTATACTGATTTTGCAGGAGAGAGGAGCTGGAATGCAGAGCATGGCAGTACTGTATCAAAATTACGAGATGGAAGTGAAAAGATTGATATGTCAAGAGGAGTGAGTAATGCAGGTGGGCTTGTTAATATTGACTGGTCAAATCAGATTGGTAGTAAAATTAGCAGCAACATTAACAATGCAAAAAGTGACGTGGAAAGAGCAGGCAGCGATTATGTACAAAGTACATCAAGTGGCCTATCTAATGCTCTTGGATATAATGAAAATTTCTCAAGAGGCAATAGTAAATATAACTCCTTTGAAAGTGGCTTAACTACCGATGAGAGGAAGTCATTTGATGATAGTAGGTCAATTATAGACAAGATGTCTAAGGATTATGGGGTATCAACAGATGATTCATTGAGAATCGCAGCAGGAGCAAAAGCAGGCATAGGATTTAATGCGCTTATTGCAAGTGGTCAGTTTGAGACATCAGTTAATGCAGGTAAAACTGGAAATCTAAGGGAGGCATATAGTCATATTACATCTGCAGATAATATGAAGAGATACTCAGAAAGCATAGGTAAGGTGAAAAATGCGGTGAGTAATGCAGGTGTTAGAGGTCAAACAGGAGAGAATCAAGAATTTGTAGATTCAATGAGGAATGATTTTGTAACTTCTGAAAGTGCCAACCACAGCTTGCAAAATGCACAAGAAAGAGCGAGCACATATAGTAAGCAACAAGCAACTTACAAGGAGTCAGGAGAGAGAATTAATTATAATTTAACTCCAGCATTTGTAAATTGGTTGAAAGATACAAAAGGGACAACGGGTGCTGAGAATATAATGAATAACGGAGATCCAGCGGTAATACAGGAATATACAGGACGCTTCTTAAATGAAGGCGGGCTGGATAGAGCTATTATAGGAACTAATACTGGTGGCTCTGGTTACACTTCGAGTGATGATGTCGTTAATGACAAGGTTGACGGAAGTATTCATCGGGGGGTTGATCTTAGTTATATAAAGGGGAAGCATGGAAGTAATGTTGAAGAAGTAAGTGGTAAAAACAGTAATAATACGGACGACCTTAATAAAAAAATAACAACCAAAAGCGCAGCGAGTGCATGGAAGAGTGAGGTAGTTGATCCTACTAAAAAAGTATCGAACACAGCGTCAAAAGAAGGCTCTGAAGAAATAATCAGCAGCATTTTAAAACCAAAGCCTTTAAATCAAAGCACCCATATATCTTCTGACAAAAGTGATATAAATACTTCTGCTGCTGAAAACTCTACTTCGATACCGTTTAATGTCATCCCTGATAATACATCTCAGGATAAATCTAATCAAAGTACTGTAGGAAAAGATGTAGAGAAATTTAACAAAGACGGAAGCCCTAAGGAGATAATCCATGAATCAAGCTATAAACCTACTAATGCATTTGTAGGTGCAATACATAGCGGAATTGGCGAGGAAAAGAGTAACTTAGAAAATCAGAATAATGCTGACCAATGGAAAAGGGACAGTGAATTAAAACAGAAGGAATCTAGCATAGTCAAAAACCAAGATAACGTAACAAGTAAAGTTTCTGATAAAACAGAACAAGGTGCAGCTGGTAATATGGCAACCAGCTTGGCATCAAATACAGTAGATTCAGTAAAGAATGCATCAATAGGTATAAAAAATATATACAATACTACCTTAGGAGACCCAAAGAGCGTAAAGCCATTCATAAAGAGTGATAAGCATCTTGTTAATATGGAGGATGAGGATCTAAAGCTTAATAAGGATAATAAAGAAGGCGATGGAAACTCAACCGAAGCAAAATCTAGTAATGCAAATGCAAGTGAGAATCAGAATAATAAATCAAAATCAGGTGATTAATGATGGCAAATAATGAAATAGTAAGTTGGATCAAGGCAAACCCAGTTAAATCAGCTTTAATACTTTTAGTAATTGGAATTGGGCTCTATATAATTGATAGCGGCATATCAAGTGCCAATCGTGCAAAAAACTTGATAATAAATCACGCCTCTAAAATAAATAAAGAAGGTGGAAAATTAAAAGCAGAAGTGAGTGCTCGCATAGATGGAGTCCAAAAAGCATTTAAAGAAATAGATGCAATAACAGAAAGGTTTAGATTTGATGAGAAACTTCGTGATGAGAACGACTCTTTCCAAGAAGGTCAGAGTATCAATGCAAGGTATGAAAGCAAAAGACAGGAGATTTTTACTATACTATCTCATAATGAGAACATGCTAAAAAACATAAAGGCTAATATTGATAAAGAAAAAGAGCAAAATCACGAATTTGCCAAAAAATACATAGATTTTCCAGAATATAGAAGATTGATAGTCACAATATATGAAAACATAGCGTATACATTTGATGAAAATGGGTTTTTGCTTTATTTCCATAACTGCGAATTTTTTACAAAAAATCTTAGCGGAAGTAAGGTGGGCTGTGTAATAAGTGAAGAGTACAGTCAATATAATCGTCCACTTGAAAGAAAGCAGGAGATTGAAAATTTAGTAAAAAAACTAGGTGATATATATCTAACAACTAGTGCTGATGAAAGAGCTAATAAAACCCAAGTTATCTACAATGACATTAAAAAAACATATTTTACGGAAGTAGAAGAAGACTGGGGTGTTAGATGGGCTAGGTCATATGGTGATTATGCAGCAAAAGCACTACTTCCATATAAGGCATTTATTGAAGAAATAATTAATGCACAAAGGCACATAGATGTCACTGAGGCTCAGGAATATCTCAAGGAGAATGCGTGGGGGAGATGTATAGAGCGATATAGTAAGTATGGCATTAAGGACAAGACAAGGAGTAGAAAAAGAGTTGAAGAGCTAAAAAATAATTTTCCATGGAAAGAAAAAAATACGGCTTTTGGAAGAGTAGAAGAATATGATTGCGATAGTTGTCAAGACGATATTGATGGCACGGGAATTCTTGACCAAGGTAAATCCAGCGTCACCCAATACAACCTCTTAGAAAACCAAACATCAGTAAGAGTATTACTTAGATTAATGGAAACAAACAAAGATTTTGGAGTTAAAGACGATGAATAATAATGAAATACTAGATCAAGATTACAGCATATTAATCACAGATTTAAAAAAGCGTGTTGCAGAGTCAAGATACAAGGCAACTCTAAGCGTTAATAAAGAAATGGTATTGCTA
>Ga0208496_1000648_pt1 | contig 12584 bp, 9 predicted proteins | sample CryBogmetaGMA2M_FD_184552 | JGI IMG/M metagenome (GOLD analysis project Ga0208496, IMG submission 184552) | Freshwater microbial communities from Crystal Bog, Wisconsin, USA - MA2M (SPAdes) | ecosystem: Environmental > Aquatic > Freshwater > Lake | place: Crystal Bog, Wisconsin, USA | collected... | reverse complement strand
TTCAAGGGCAAGGCCAAGCGCGGCAAGACCTTCATGGGCTGGTTTTTCGGCTTCAAGCTGCGTGCCGTCATCAATTCCAGGGGCGAACTGCTGCGCATCCGGCTGACCCCCGGCAACGTCGACGACCGCAAGCCCATCCCGGACCTCTGCCAGGGGCTGTCCGGCATGCTCTTCGCCGACAAGGGCTACATCGCCAAATGGCTCACCGAAGCGCTCGGCGACATGGGCATCAAGCTCGTCACCACCGTCAAGAAGAACATGAAGCGCGTTTCCCACACCCCCTTCGAGAAGGCCGTGCTGCGCCGCCGATCCCTCATCGAAACCGTCTTCGACCAACTGAAGAACCTCTGCCAGGTCGAGCACACCCGCCACCGCTCGGACTCCAATTTCGCCGTCAACCTCATGGCCGGCATCGTCGCCTACTGCCTGTCCGAAGACAAGCTCACTCTGTCATTAATCCGGGTCAACGCATTGGTCAAAGCCTAATGCCTTATCCCGAATTCAGGTTATCTAACTGATGTTACGCACGCTCGTCGATAAAGGCATAAAATGACACTTTTAATCTGGTTTATTGGAAACGTGCCCCATGAAAAACCCTCTCTTAGATTTGTACAGCGATTACCTGATCAGTTCGTTCGCGCTGATCACCACAACGGGCCTGTCACTGCTGTTGGGCAACGAGTACAGTCATGGTCAAATCACCCGTTTCCTGTCCGGGTCCGAGCATACTTCCCGCGACCTGTGGGCGCTGGTTAAGCCGACCGTCCGCGCCGTCGAATGCGACGACGGTGTGCTGATCTTCGACGACACCATCCAGTAAAAGCCCCACAGCGACGAAAACGAGGTCATAGCCTGACACTTCGACCACACACTGTGCCAACGGCTTGGGTCTTGGGCGTGAACATCCTCAACTGCCTGTACCGCGCGGACGAGGCCAACCTGCCGGTGGCGTTCGAGATCGTCCACAAGGACTTGCAGTATTGCGAGGTGGAAACCCGCAAGCTCAGGCGCCACAGTTCCGTCACCAAAAACGAACACCTTCGCCAGATGCTGCGGACCCGCGGACGTGCAGGCAAAACCAACTGCGCTACCGCTATGTGCTGACCGACAACTGGTTCTCGTCCAAAGAGAATATGGCCTTCATCAAAATCGAACTGGAGAAGGAGTTCGTCATGGCCCTCAAAAGCAACCGCACCGTGGCCCTGAGCCTGGAAGACAAGCGCCAAGGCCGTTTCGTCCGCGTGGACACGCTCCCGCTAGAGGAGAACACCATTTTGCAGGTCTACATCAAGGGGCTTTCATTCCCGGTGGTGTTGGCCAGGCAGGTCTTTACAAACAAAGACGGAAGCACCGGTGTCCTCTATCTGGCGTCAAGCGACCTCCTGCTCGACTACGGCCGCATCACGGCAATCTACCAAAAAAGGTGGAACGTCGAGGTCTTTCATAAATCCGTCAAGTCCAACACAGGGTTGGCTCGCTCGCCGACCCACACGGTCAGGACGCAGACCAACCACTTTTTCGCATCCATCTATGCGTTCTTCAAGCTTGAACTGCTCAAGATCAAGCATCAACTCAACCATTTCGCGCTTAAGAGCAAACTTTACATCAAATCCCTGCAAGCCAGTTTCGCCGAGCTTCAACGGCTCAGTGCGTAACATCAGTTATCTAAAACACTACCGACTAATCCTATGCGGTGTATAGGCTACACCGCTTAAATCCCCTGGTCAATTTTCAATCGGTACGCCTAGTCAGTTTTTGATCGGCGCACCAACACATCCAAAACGTCAATCAATACGCACCACTCTCGGTGCCATTCCATGCCTCCAAAGCCTGAACTCGTGTAAACCATTGCTGAATGTTTTTCAATTCAGTGATAGGGAACTTGGCAGAGTTCTGCTCGGCCAGCGGTGCTGAAATGGCGAAATCTGCAAGTGAAAGACCAGAGTTGCAAATCCACTCTCTATCTGCAAGGTGATCATCAAGTATCTCTGCGGCTTCGACAAGCAGTTCTTCGCCGCGAGCAACCTCACTAGAATCGGCTGGCCCTATTCCAGCTAATGTCTTGATTGCGTTTTCCCAGTTGAGAATCGCTACGCCTGGCATGAAGTGCTGCCCACACCAAAACAGCCACCGATTGACATCTGCGCGGGCCTTTGTATCTTTTGGGTAAAGGGTTTGGCCTTGCGACAAGTCTGCCAAATACTGCATGATTGCATAAGATTCCCAAAGTACGAATCCGTCATGTTCAAGAACCGGAACCCGATGATTCGGGTTCATTTTCAAAAAATTTGGTGAGTTTTGCTCTCCTTTGAATAGATCAACTAGAACAAAATCGACATGGATGCGCAGATGGTGTGCTGTCATCAAGACTCGACGGCTGTTAATTGATGAGGGGTGATAGAAAAGACGCATAGTTCAAGCTCCTTAAATCGGTGATTGGAATGCCCATTGTTATGCGAACTACTGTCAGATTCTGTCAGTAGTAAACGGATTATGGGCCAGCCAATACGGCAAAACGCGCCGCCTTCGTGGCGGACTTAAAAATACGGCTACCACTTAAGCCACCGCCTCATCACCTATCAATTTCTCATAACTATTTGAAAGGCTGGCAATGGGATGTCGTTTTGCAGGCATCTTTTCAGGCGGCGCAAACCCCGTGTGAACCATGAAACCAAGCTGCGGTGGAGTTTTCTGAAGCTCCAATGGTTTGGATCGCTTTGCCCTAGCTTTGACATCCCAAGAGGCCGGACATTTCAACTTAGCCGCTACATGTTAATTGCGCATAACGCGAGGTTATGTAAAATCGCGGCGAACTTCGCCGAAAACGCGGCCACCGGCGCCGATCCCCTCGCACCCGGCACACGGGCTTGCGGACTGGCTTTGCATGCGCCCCTAAAAAAGCCTTCCCATGCCGCAGCACTTTTTATATTTCTTTCCGCTCCCGCATGGGCAGGGTTCGTTTCTGCCGGCCTTTTTTGCCGAAGGCATTTGGCGCGGGGCGCGGGACTTCAGGTAATTCGCATACAATAACTTTAATTGCCGATGCCGTTGGGCCAATAGGGCATATAGGTTCGGGTATTCGGCCTCCAGTTCGCTTTTCGCCGTTTTGTCGTCCAACGCAGGTTCGTCGCCCGCTGAAGGGTCTTCCACTTCTCGCCATTGTTTTGTCTCATGGTTGACGAAGACTGAAAGCACGGGGTTTCCAGGCGGACCCGACCCGTCCAATGGGAAATAATGCAATACCGAATCGTTGCATTGGCAATCATTCTTGACGCAATACAGGTCTGTGACAATGTAGGGCCTGTCATTGACCGTGAGGGTAATGTGCCGGGAGTAAGGCAGCACGTTGCCATAGCCAATCATGGTGTTGTTTTGCTCGATTTCCTCCAGCGGGAACTCTGCCTGTAGGGCAGTGAGGTCGGCAGCTTCCGTGCTTTCTAATTTGCGCGTGAAATATTCCCGCCGCAACAGGAGATAGTCTTCTTCGTGCAACAGTGCATGGACTTTCCTCGCAAAAGACAATTCCGCAGACGAACGATCCCTTTCAACCAATTTGTTTTCCCGTAAATTGATGCCTAGGGTCCATGCGCCCGGTTGATCGCCGCACCCGTCGGCGGCGGCGGGCTTTGGCTTCAGGCTTACGAATATTTCGCCGCACCGGCATAATGGGTCGGTGCACACGTCGATGGAGCAGTCATACGATTGCCCGGCGTCTTCATCCGGGATTGTCGCGGTAATCTGGTCTGACGATTCATTAATAGTAAATAGCATGGTGCTTTCCCGTGGCATCCGACCGGGTTACCGGTGCGGGGTGGATTCGGATAGCAGGCTTGCCAGTTCTTCGCAATCGCCTGCCGCCAGTTCAAAATCAAAGATTGCCAAATCTTCGCGCATGTGGGTTTCGGAGGTGGTCCCGGTCAGGGGGACGATACCGGCTTGGGTCAAATAGCGGAAGAAGATTTGCTCGGGCGTATACCCGTATTTTGCCGACAACCCCTGTAGACTGCCATGCGCCAGGATATGGGGGTTGGCGGTAAGGCTCCAGAAGCTCTGGTAGATGATCCCGTGCAATCGGCAATAGTCGCGGATTTCACGGTCATAACGGGTTGTCGCATAGAAGCGGTTTTGCACGACAGCCGGTTTTACCTTAACTTTTCGGCATAGGCTTTCGAGTGCATCAAGGCTGTAGCAATTGCTGATGCCAAGCTGTTTTGCGCCGCCGCCATCGAAGATCGCCTCCATCGCCTGCCAAACTTCCGTCATTTTCCGCTCGTCCCCATAAGGGGAGTGAAGGATCAGCCCGTCAACATAATCCGTTTGCAGGTTGCGCAGGGAGGTTTCGAACGATTGTTGGACCTGAACGGAAAGCTTTGCGTTGGCATCATAAGGCATCCGCTTCGAATCTTGGCCGTCGGCAGGGGTGAATTTTGTTTGCAAGTAGATATCAGTCCGTTCAAGTCCGCCAGTCAGGCAGGCTGCCAAGCCAACACCGACTCCGGGTTCATGGTAGTGTTTGGGTTGGCAGGCGGTGTCTATTCCACGAAAGCCCAGCTTGACGGCCTTTTCCACCAAGTCCGCCGTGCGCTCCTTTTTCCAGGCCGTGCCGTAAATCAGCTTGGGCATTTTGACGCCATAGGCCGATATCACAGTGTCGTTCCGGTTCATTCGGCCTCCCCTGCCGGGCCTCGCTGAAAACTAGCCATCTGCGCAGACCGAATAGGGGTGCGTTTACTCATGCTGGCGATCCTCGGCAAGCCTTGCTCCTCGGCGTGTTGCAAGAATTTTGAAACCCCCCAGGGTGTCTCGTTGGACACGCCGATGTGCCGCACCTTGCCTGCCTTGACGAAACCGCCCAACACCTCTAGCGTCTCCAAGATTGGCACGGTGTATCCTTCCGGCTCGTGGGTGTAGCCTAGGCGGCCAAAGTTGTTGGTCGGGCGGTCCGGCCAATGCAATTGGTACAGGTCGATGTAATCGGTTTGCAGGCGTTGCAAGCTGCCATTCAAAGCCGCTTCCAAATTGTTGCGGTCGAAATGCGATGCGCCGCCGCGCACATGGGCGGCCTGCGGCAGCCGTTTGGCCGGGCCTGCGGCCTTGGTCGCCAGGATCACCTGATCGCGGTTGCCGCGCCGATTGAACCAAGTGCCGATGATGCGTTCTGTAGCCCCGTAGGTCTCGGGTTGCGGCGGCACGGAATACATTTCGGCGGTGTCGATGAAGTTCACCCCGGAAGCCAGGGCGGCATCCAGTTGTTGGTGGCCTTCCGCCTCGGTGTTCTGCTCGCCCCAGGTCATCGTGCCTAGGCCGATGAGGCTGACTTGAAGGCCGGTGTTTCCCAGTGGACGGTATTGCATGGCGGTGCTTTGCTCTCCAATTGGTTTTTGAATAGTAACATTTAGGCTTATTGCCCAATTTAACACGAATCCTTACCCTGACCCTTACCGGTTGGCAAACCACACCACATATTCTCTCACAGGCCAATAGTTTGCGTTTTTGCGTGGGGTTACTTCCAATTCGCAGAGCGGCACATACCCGATTCTTCTCCCTTCCCGCACTTTCACAATGATCCCATGGGGCTAATCCTCATCTTTGATGGAGAGGACTTTCATAGAATGCCCTACCCCAAAAAATGCTTCTTCCCTTATGACGAGGGGGTCACTATCCAAATCCTCGGTCCTGTCCGCCACGAATGGAAAGGAGAGCCGCTCCGATAGCCACTCTTCCCAATCCCTCTTTTTCCATCCCACATATTTTTCATTCCACGCCGCCTCGTTGCCTTCCCGGTCCCACGAGGAATCGTAGGTGTTGCTATTCGCCATGCCTGTGTTTCTCACTGTGCCTGATGTTGACTGTCTAAAAACCACCCAATAAAGATTAAATCATAATTACGCCAGCCCTGCGTTTGGCTCGTGTCAGGGCGACATAGAGCAGGCGTCTTTGATCGGCACTTTCTTGGGCTGGGGCATTGAATTGAAGGTTCGTAAGGACAATGACTTGGTCGAACTCCAAGCCTTTGGCACGATGCATGGTGGAAAACCAGAGTGTGTCCAAATTCTTGGCACTGGTGTCATCCGCCTTGATCAGGCCCGTTTTCCAACCCTTATTATGGCAAACGGTTTTTAAGTGATCCCGGAGTGAGCGGGTTGGGGCGATGACACAGGTGGACAAGGTTTGGCTACCATCCGTGTTTTTCCATTCATCAAGATTTCGGATAAGTGACACTTGAGCTTCGTCAAGGTTGCCAAATTTCTCAACGAAAGGCCGTGGGCCATGGGCGAGGGATTTATACCGTCGATTCTCGTCTGAACCCTCGTCAAGGTCGTCAATTTCGCACCCTTCAAGATAGGCAAGGGCGTGTCGGCGAATCTCGTCAGTCGTCCGGTAGTTGATATAAAGTTTTCGTGCCCGTCCACGAATATCAATGCCACACCGGCCAAGCGCGGCCTTGTTACGGCTGTAGATGCGTTGATGCCCGTCACCGACGAAGAACAGGTCGTTCCGTCCTGCCGGCACCATGGCCCTTAACAGCTTAAGCGCTTGTGGGCCAAAATCTTGTGTTTCGTCGGCAATGATTGAAATATAGGGCATTGTTCGTTGGGACGACAGAAGGGCAGCCGCGTCCCGGTAGGCATCATCAACTTCCTTCAGTTTTCGGCTGCTCAACTGCTGGCGGTATTCCTCGAAAACCGGCCAGATGGCATCACGTTTTGCACGATTCAGCAGGGTTCCCCGGCCCACCCGCCGTGCGGCCCGGTATTCATCACGGGTCGTGACCCCCTGAGCCAAGACGACTTGCTCCAACTCAGTTTCGTAGAAGCCATCTGGCAGCCCTAGGCTTGAATCCTTAAGTGCCAGTGCCTTTTGCCACGCCTCCAAGGCATCCTTTTGTCGGTCATAGACAATACGGTGCTCATATTTCTGCCCCCGAAGGAAGGCATAGACCCAGGCATCTAAATTCCGCACTTCAATTTTTTGCAGCGTGTCTGTGTTGCAAAGCGATCTTAGGTTCTCCTCCACATCAGAGGCCAAATTTCGGGTGAACGTGGTGAACAATACCTTTTGGCCGGCTTGGCAAACCTTTTCAGCCAGCCACTTTGCCCGGTGCATCGCTAACACCGTCTTACCCGTGCCTGCCCCGCCAAGCACACGGGCTGGTCCGCTCAGATTGGCAGTGGCAAGTTTCTTTTGGGTCGGGTGGAGGAAGATGCGCCACTGCGCCAGCGGGGCATTCATGATGGCAGTCAAAGCCTCATCGTCCTCCACCACCACAAACCGTGACTGGGACTCGGCCCGTTCCAGCGACAGGGCAAAATTGGTGGTGTCTATGACTTGGTCAACGCGAGTTTCGCGGGATGCCAATATTTGATTAAGGGTGTCACCGGCGGCAAACAGGAACAACCCCTCATAAGCCTCGACCGGCAACACAGGCTGCAAGGCATCCAGTTCCTCTTCGTTGGTGATGGCCCGCACTTGGGAGAGCAACTCTTCGGGTGTTCCGATGCTCAAGAGGTCGCGGTCGCCCAGTGCGTCGAACAGGCTGGTCGGTTTGTCGAAAGGCTCTTCCGAGGGTTTGGGGGCAGACTCGATGACTTCTTCTGTGAATACAACCTGCATCGCGCCGGTGACGGGATTGATGGCAATACGCCGGTTTTTTGCCCAACGATAAGCGGCATCATGAAGGTCGACGTATAGGAGGACATAGACATCCCCCTGCGTGGGTTTGAAGACAATGCCCCGCCAATCCTCGTCAATGCGCACCGACTTTAAACTGGAATCACGCGCACCCTGGATGGATTCGTAATTGATGCTTGATGACGTGGGATCGCTCTGGAATTTAATCGCCCACTTAAGCACTTTATTCTGCACGGGCGATGACAGTTTCGCCAAATTACCCAGCATATCCTGCGATAGCGCAACTTTGGGTTTTATGCTCATTAAACACTCCCCTTAATTTCGTTCAGTGCCGATCTCAGCGCATCGACCCAACCCTCCTCGGCGAGGAAGGCGGTCCAACCGTGCTTTTCCCATTCCTTCCGATATTCAAATTGATGTTCCAACAGTAATGCAATCTTCGGGGCCAGCCATGCCAGTTCTGCCTCTGCGCAGATGTTTAACCCATCGGGGGCAAGTTCAAATCCAACCTCGTCCGGCGCGGGGACACCCTCGCCCGACAAAATAGTGAGACCGGCCTGAATCGAAGCCATGGCTTGGTTGATGACCGACAACCATTCCTGATCGTGCGCACCCGCAGCCGTATTACCCGTTATCTTGGAACCAACCGGTTTAAGCCCTTCAAGGTCACGTTCTGACAGTTCTTTTAGCGTCGCCAGTAAAAGGCCCGGCAGGGCTTGTGTCACATTGAACAGTGCAAGCCAATACCGCCAATGAAGTATCAGCTCATTTTCGTCAGTCGCCTTAGACTCATCAAGAAGGACGACACCGGGGCATGACACACCTTCCATTTCAGGCTTTGCCAACGATTGGGCCCAACGCATATGTAGCGAGGGATGCGCATCCTCCCGGCTTGAGGCCCATGTGCTTTGTTGCGCAAATTCATGCATCCATTCGGGCAGGCGGGGCCAGAACGCTCTCATCTCCTTATCGAGTGCCTGACAACCGGTAGTGTCATTCGGGGGATGAATCATTCGGGCCGTAAGCCCCGCCGCGTTCCGCAGCAAGAAGTGTCCGGCCTTGTCGGAGGGCAGGGCTAAAAAATGCAGAAGTTGGCTAACCGCATGGTAGCCTATAAAGGCAGGATCGGCCTGGATGGGCATGGGTAGGGTATGCCGGTTCATTCGCGTCAGAGGTGATTCGAGGTCACTTTTTGATTCGCCCCCCAAGGCGGCCTTGACATCATGATAGGTGACGGACCACACCCAGAACCGACCGCAGGCGACGAGGGCGTTCCGCTTGAGCGCATCCGTTTGCAGCGTGTCTCGATGGTATGCCCAGCCATCGCAAAACACGGCAATGGCGCGTCTTTTTGAATTTGATTGTGCAGGCCAAAAGACAAAATCTGGCTTCGATTCATACACCAGCCCGTCCATGGCCGAACACTCGACTTGCGGTTCGACCCAATAACGTTGGTCGCCCACTTCCACCAGAAAGCCTGTTTTACCGTTGACGATTTCTTGAATCAATCGAATTTGCCCCAGCCCGTCGACTTTGGACAGGCCTGGCAGGCTTTCGATAAACCTGGCCTCCAACGCAGAATCAAAATTCGGATTGATATAGATGTCCGAGATCGTGGAAACCCTTTGAAGGCTGCCTATCGAACCTAGCAACTCCCCTAGAACGGTTGCCGCTTGGTTCCTGGATACTTTTTCCATCATCCGGCCAAGACGATACTGGTAAACGCATTGGTAGCAACCGTCCTTTTCGGGATCGTTGTTGCATGGACAGTTAGTCAGGGACTCAAACGCCAGACGCAACACATCCGTCAAGGTTTGTGCGTCATGGCTCAACAATTGATGCAGATACCCCGTGCCCCCCGGAACCGAGTCATAGAGGAGTACATAGACCCGGCGAGGCCCGCCGTTTTGGCCCGGTTCGTCCTGAGTCACGATGCGCAGGTGATCGACCTTGCCCCCGAAGCGACGCTTCAACCCCAGTTGCAGCGCGGCCATAAACGATTGTACAACCTCTTCGTCCATGCCCGACTTGGTATAAGGCACGAGAATGCGCAAAGCCTCTGAATGGAATTCCCGGTAAAGATAAAGGCATTCCACTAAATTGGCGGGGTCGTCCGAGCCGCGTTTTTCGCAATCGAAGGCGTGTTGCTGGGCAGGAAGCTCATTTGAATCCCTTCGGCGCTGCGGTGTTTGGGCTTTGCCGCAGTGTCGGCAAAGCTTGAAGCCGGGCCGTACCGATTCCTTGTCGGCCACCTTGAAATTGGCACCCTGCTTGCCCAGTTCCCCAAAGTTGACATCCCGGAAAGTGGCATTGGCAATGAACTCAAAGCCGAAAGGAAGATCATCCGCGCTGACCCGCCATGCCTCCCTGATATCCTTCAACTCAAAATCAACCAACAGTTGGCGCACATAAAACTTCGGCTCGCGGTCGTCCGCACTATCGTCGATTCGCACTTGCGTATCATCGCTGTTGGCGATGGCCTGCCTGAAACGCAGCAGTTGGTGCTTCTGGGACAGGTCGGCCCACATCACATCGCCGCAACGCGGACAGGCATGATGGACATCCGGCTCCAGTTCCAAATTCGCCATGTGATGGCAGGAAGGGCAAAGCCGCCACCACTCCAACTGGGCAAGGCCCATGTTGATCTGATCCACTTCGACCCGCCGCTGGTTGGCGTAGAATCGGTTCTCCGGGGCAAACTCGGACAGGGCCGACGATGCCGGGCGCTCATACTTATAGGCCGGAAGGGCAACGTAAGCCCGGTCGGTCTTGTCATCCGAACTTTTGCGCCGCCACAGCACCGACTTTAAAGAAATGCCCGCCTCGGGGAATGCATAATTCGGGATCAATCCGGCATCGGTCAGGGTGTTGAGCAAATCCCGTTGATTGATTTCCTTGATCTGGGCCAAGGCGCTTTGCCGCTCCCGATCCAACTGGTCGATCTCGTTTTGGGTGGCCTCGTCCTTTGGCTGGCCCATCAGGGTCTTGATGCGCCCCTTGATCTGTTTAGCCTTGGCTTTGAAGTGGTTGCGCTCTATGGATAATTCCTCAAAGACCTTGAGCAAGCGCACACGCAGGCCATCGACCTCGTTTTCACCCTGATAATAAACACGCAGTCGTTCGGCAATTTCCGGTGCCATGTCAGACCCCAGCAGATGGACGAAGCCCGGCAGCAAGCTTGGCTCATTCTCCAGCAAATAGGATAAGAATGTGTAGGGGAAGCGGTTGGTGTCGATATTTTCCACTGCGTCCAGCGCAGGGGAGGTTTTGTCAGGCAATGCCTTTTCCGGGATGCCACTGGCCACCCAGTTATCCAAACAGAAGGCCAGCAACTGTCGTCGCAAGACCTCGGCAGCTTGAAGAAAAACCCCAGGAGGCAACACAAGCCCCGAAAGCATCTCCTGTGTCGCTGCAAAGAAGTAGAGGTCATGCGGGCTGCCGCCGTCGGCCAAGGTGGTGGCAACGGCATTGCCATCCCGTCGCCCGGCCCGGCCAATGCGTTGCAAGTAGCTCGCTTGGTTGGGCGGGACTGAACAGAGCAGCACTGATGACAAGCTGCCAATGTCCACACCCATTTCCAGCGTGGGTGTCGCCGACAATAAGTTTTCGTACCAGGGCTGTGGATTGCCGGCCTTGAACCGAAGCTCCAATTTTGTCCTTTCTAGCTTTTCCAGCAAGCCGGTGTGTTCGGCGGCAATCACCCGCCTCAGATCGCCACGGCTCAGGTACCGGGGAACTTCCGCCAACACCTCGCCCACTTCATCGTAAACCAGCGAAGGCGCGTCAAGGCAGGGCATGCCCAGTAGCCGGTTAGCGGCTATGGTTGGAACCGTCAAGCGGCGGGAGTGGTCGCGGGTTTGCAAATGAATGACATCGGTGTGCAGAATCTGGGTGTCTGGATTCAAAGCCACACTCTCTCCCAGGGCACCGTTGCCGATTTTCAACAAACCCGAGGCTTCGAGAAGCTTGATGGCCTCCCGGTACATCGGCTCGACCGAACCTAGGGGTAACAACATCTGATGACCCAGCGCGGCTTCCAGCCATTGGACATACCAAGTGATATTCCGTATGCCGGTCAGCGTATCAAAGCCCCTGTGTTGCCCAAGGGACAGGAACACCGGACGCGGCCCGCGCTCACTCATGGCGGGGAGCCATTCGCCGCGCCCTTGGGTGCGGGCCAGCCCCCAGACGTTGCCATCCTCGGCATAACGGGCCAGTTCGGGATGCCAGACGCCGCCGCGCTGCCGTAAATGCGTCAGGAAACCCCACAGCCATTGAAAGACCGCTTCACCCTCCACACCGTGCGCCCCGAATTTTTCCCTCATCAGTGGCAACAATCCCTCCACCGCAGAATCCAACTGGGCCAGGCCAAGGCTTAAAACCGCCTTGCCGATGCGTTCCAGCGTCCGGCCTCGGCGACTGAGATAGGTCATTTCGGCTTGTATTTGCCAGAGCAGCCTTTTCTGGACGCGCTCGGGCAAGCGGCTGTCAGCGGGTAGCCCCTTTTCCTTGAGCAGTTCGTCGGCCCAGTCATGCTGCCAGACCATGTTTGGGCCGATAAACTCCGCCACGAACCGTTCCCTGTCCATGTGCAGTGCCGACCCTTGGGTATGCCGCAGTCTAACAAATTTATCCAGAAATTCGGACCATGGCAGGGATGAATCCACGAGTTCGTCTATGGCTTTGGCTAGGGCGGTTCTGACCGAGCGTGTGTAGGTCCGGGCGTTGAAAAAACCGGCCCGGTGGGCGGCATCCTGCACGGAATCCGAGAAGGCGATCAGCTTCTTGTCATCGTTGAAGGGGCTGGCCCAACTGTGTTCCACCACTTGCGCACCCAGCGTCGCATTGCGCGCCCCCAGCAATATCATCCGCTCCCGTTCGCCACAGGTCGGGCAGGCATCGTCATGCCATGCAAAAGCGGCTGTCCCTCGTGTGCTGGTGCGAACGCCCGA